>CAJDUF010000104.1_pt1 | contig 10332 bp, 10 predicted proteins | sample 7390091 | NCBI WGS metagenome assembly CAJDUF01 (sample SAMEA7055670, study PRJEB34461) | soil metagenome | biome: terrestrial ecosystem; feature: Peninsula; material: soil | place: Antarctica | collected 2016 | reverse complement strand
AGATAGCTGAGCAGGCATAGGGTCGCCGAGGTCTCGCCTCCTTAGCGCTCGACCCCTGACGGAGCCGACGGCGGCCTGATCCAAACGCTGATCCGCTGCTGCTCGTTTGACTCCACCCCAGGTAGTCCATCAGGATCGTCGAAGAGTCGTCGGCATCCCTACCGGGCCGCTCGATGAGCAAGCCAGCCCAGCACGGTGCCGCCTCAGCGCAGCAGGGGACTAGGCGGCGGCAGCCTCCGAGCGGGTCCTCGTGACGGCCTCGTCGAAGCCGACCGGGTGGACATCGGGGAAGAGCTGCGCCGCCGTGTCGTCTCGCACGATCGTCTCGTTCCGCTGCCCCTCGATGAGCGGCCTCGCGATGGAAGGAGGAACCGAGGTCACGAGGCCGCACCACAGCGACGAGAGCGATGGGCTGAGCACCGGGACGGGCAGGATCACGGGGACCCGCCCGCGCATCGCACCGAGGCGCCGCATCATCTCCCGGTACGAGAGCACGTCGGCGCCTCCGATCTCCACGATCGTGTGAGCCTCGTGGCGGGTCACCTCGCGAGCCCTGTCGAGGTAGGTGACCACGTCGTCGATCGCGATCGGCTGCGAGAGGGTGTCCACCCACCTGGGGGTGACCATCACCGGCAGTCGCCTCACCAGATCCTCGAGCATCCGGAACGACGCGCTCCCGGCCCCGACCACCATGCCGGCCCGGAGCTCGAGAACCGCCGGGCCGTGGGCAGCGAGCAGCCGGCCGGTCTCGTGGCGGCTGGCCAGGTGCGGGGAGAGGTCGGGATCCTCGTCGTCCCCAAGACCACCGAGGAAGACGATCCGCTCGACGCCGCTATCGGCCGCGGCCCGGGCGAAGTTCGTGGCGGCGGTCCGGTCCCGTTCCTCGAACGGCGCGCTGCCTTCCTCCATCGAGTGGATCAGGTAGTAGGCGGTCGTGACGCCTTCGGTCGCGGGGCCGATCGTCTCCGGCCGCATCACGTCGAGCTCGACCGCATCCACACCCGGCCAGCGGTCGGTGAGCCGCTTGGGATCGCGTCCCACGACCCGGACATCGACGTCCGCATCGACGAAGTGCTCAGCGAGGCCGCCCCCGACGTAGCCACTCGCACCGGTGATCAGGATCGCGCCCATCGCCCCAGGCTACGCGGTGCGTTCGAGCTTGCGGTCCTCACCGCTCACCGGCACGGCGGTGCCTCGATCGCCACCACGACGAACCCGGTCTCGGGGGAGCGAGCATCGCGCTCCTCGCGTCTCGTCCGGCTCATCGAAGCTCCGCTTGATCTTCACGTCAGCTCACCACACGGTAGAGGCGCCAGCGGTCGGGCACGCCCTTCAGCTCGTGCTCGCCTGCGTCCTCGAACGCGAGTCCACTGCCTGCCACGAGGTCCTTCACGGTCTGGGAGACGAGCACCTCCGATGGTCCTGCGGCTCCCGCCACACGCGATCCGATGTGCACGCCGATCCCTCCGACCTTGCCGTCGATCGTCTCCACCTCGCCGGTGTGGACGCCGGCGCGGACCTGGATGCCCAATCCCTGCACGGCGTCGCGGATCGCGCGCGCACACTCCACCGCGCGCGCCGGACCCGCGAACGTCGCGAAGAACCCGTCCCCCGCCGTGTCGACCTCGAGACCCTCGTGACGCGCGAGCTCGGCGCGCACAGCGCGATGGTGCCGTTCGATGAGCTCCCGGTACGTGCGATCTCCCAGCTCGGTCGCCCGCTCGGTCGAGCCGACGAGGTCGGTGAAGAGGACCGTCGTCAGCGCCCGGGTCGATGACACGCGTGCCCCGCTGCTCGAACCGGTGAGGAACCGTTCGATCGCCTCGAGCACCGCATCCGTCTCCCCGACCCACGGCAGCGCGTCCCGCCCGGGAAGCTCTACGAGCGTGGCGCCCTCGATGTGGTCGGCCAGGTACCGTCCGCTCTCGACCGGCTCGGTCGGATCCTCGGTCCGATGGAGCACGAGCGTCGGGACGCGGATCGTGGGCAGCAGGTCCCGAAGGTTGACCTCGAGGAGCTTGCGCATCTCGCTGATCGCGCCACCCGGACCCTGCGAGAGTGCGATCAGCATCGCCATGCGCCGGACGGTGGCGGGATCGCCGGCGTAGGACGGGAGGGCGGTCCGGATGTACTCACGCGCGAGCTCCGTCGGCGCCGTGCCACCGGTGATCGCGGCCATATCCTCCCACTGCTCGTCCGACCACTCCCACGGCGCCTCCTCGGTCCGGCGCCACGTGTGGGCGGCGCCGAAGACGACCAGCCTGTCGAACCGCTCGGGCTGAAGCGCAGCCGCGACGATCGCGTAGAAAGCTCCCTCCTGGACACCGAACAGAGCGGCATGGGAGCTGTGCGCCGCCCGGGCCACGGTCTTGAGGTCGTCGACCCCCTCCTCGAGCGTGATCGCCTGTCCCGGCGACAGACGGTCGGAGCACCCGCTGCCGCGGCGATCCATCACTATCACCCGCGAGAACGACGCGAGGCGCTCGAGGAAGCGAGCATGATCCGGCGCGAGCCAGTTGGCCTCGACGTTGCCGACCCATCCCGGGAGGTAGAGCAGGTCTGTCGGCCCGTCGCCGAGGACCTGGTACGCGAGCCCGAAGTCGCCGTTGTAGGCGAACCTGGTGTCCGGAGGAACCGTCACCGCTGCATCCTCCGGCTCACGGCACAGGCGTGCAAGGTGGGGTAGGCGCAGCGGGCTCCAAACGGGCTCCTCCGGATACCCTGCACAGACGAAGAGAGGGCGGGCATGCACGAAGACGCTTCCGATCAACTGTCCGACGTGCGCCGCGAGGCCGGCGCGAAGCCGTCGCGCCCACGGTTCGGCGTGGTGCTCGCCGCCGGCCGGTCGCAGCGGCTCAGCGAGGTCACCCGGAACGGCTCGAAGGCGCTGACTCGTCTCGGCGGGATCACCCTCGTCGAACGGGCGGTGCGCGGGCTCCTCGCCGTCGGCATAGAGGAGGTCGTGGTTGTCGTCGGCTACCACGCGGGTCCGGTCGCCACCATCGTGAACTCGATGGTGCCGGGTCGCGTGCGGGCCGTGCTGGCCGAGGGATGGGAGGCGGGCAACGGAGCGTCGCTCGCCGCCGTCGAGCCGTTCGTCGAGGACGAGGATCTCTTCGTGCTGGCCACGACGGACCACGTCTTCGGCGACGGCGCTCTGCAGCTGTTGATGGAACTTGGCGACCCGGCCGTCCTCGTGGACGACGGCCCCGCGTCACCCGCCTGGGAGGACGGCACCCGGGTCCGGATCGAGCATGGCAAGGCACTCGCGTTCGGCAAGGAGCTGCCCGATCGGTCGATCGACTGCGGGGCGTTCGTGCTGCCCGGCCGGATCTTCAAGTACCAGCGGATCGCGGCCGAGACGGGCGATGCTTCCCTGGCCGGTGCCGTGTCGGAGCTCGCAGCGGCCGAGCCCTTGATCGCCATCCCCTTTCCCGCGACCACGTGGTGGCACGACATCGACACGCCGAGCGACGTTGGCGTGGCGCGAGATCTGCTCAGGCGGTCCCTGACGAAGGACGGTGACGGTCCGGTCTCCCGGCGTCTCAATCGCCCGATCTCGACGAGGCTCTCGATGGCGCTCGCGCCGCTCAGGCTCTCCCCCGATCTGGTGTCGTTCGTTGCGCTCCTGCTCGGCGCCGTCGCGGCCGTGTCGCTCGGGCTCGGGTACGGGATCGCTGGCGGGATCCTCGTGCACGTCACATCGGTGATCGACGGGGTCGACGGCGAGATCGCTCGGCTTCAGCTCCGGGCGCATCCGTCCGGAGCGCTGCTCGACGGCCTGCTGGACCGCGTGGGCGACGCGGCGATCGTCGCGGGCCTGGGGGTATGGGCGCTTGCGGGCTCGTCCGATCCGGTGACGCTCGTCCTCACGGTCGGCGCCACCGCCGGGGCCCTGCTGTCGATGGCCTCCACCTCGCGCTCGGGCTGCCTCCGGCACCGGAGCGGCGTCTCGGCGTGCTCCTCGGCGGGCGCGACGGCCGCTTGCTGATCATCGCCGTCGGCGCGGTGCTAGGAGTGCCATCGGTGACATTGGCGGCGGTGACGCTCACGTCGTTCGTCACCCTCGGCCTGCGTGCCTTCTTCGTTCGATCCGCTGTGAGCCGTTCTCGAACGCGGCGACGAGGCGACGCGTAACGAGGTGTCGCAGCGACCGCATCTCATACCTGAGGCGTCGGAGAACTCTCATCCTCTCGTGTAACGGACCCGGATCTTTCCGACACGTACCGGTCGAACCGACTCGATGCCCGGGCCCGGACATCGGATGAACCGTCGGCATCGTTCCTTGACCGAAAGGGGATCCGGTATGACGCGCTTCTCGAAGTTCGTCCGTCTCACGGTCGTCGGGTTGACGGTCGCAGGGGTCCCACTATCGAGTGCCGGCCCAGCGCTCGCCGTCACACCAGCCGGCCACGTCTACGTCCAGACGAATGCAGCCTCCGGCAACGAAGTGGTCTCCTTCGCGCGAGGTTCCAACGGCAGCCTCACCTACGAGGAGACCATCTCGACCGGCGGCCACGGAACCTCGGCCGGCCTCGGCAGCCAGGCCTCGGTCGCGATCACGACCGACGGTGACCACCTGCTCGCTGTGAACGCCGGAAGCGACGACGTCTCCATCTTCGACATCACATCGGGAGGCCTCGAGCTGGCCGACGTGCAGCCTGTGGGCGACCGTCCGGTGAGCATCGACGTGCACCGGAGCATCGTGTACGTGCTGAACCAGGGCGCGGACACGATCCAGGCCGCGCGGATCACCGACGAGGGGACGCTCACCAAGATCCCGCACTCGGTCCGGCCGCTGTCCGGAACAGGCGTCGCCGCGGCGCAGGTGGCCTTCAGCCCGAACGGTCGGATCCTCGCGGTGACCGAGAAGGCGACCCAGACGATCGACACCTACGTGGTCCGTGCGAACGGCCGCGCCATCGGTCCGAACGTGCAGGCGTCCTCCGGTGCCACGCCCTTCGGCTTCGAGTTCGGCCCCGACGGCCGTCTCTACGTCTCCGAGGCACCGGCGAGCGCCGCATCCTCCTACGACGTAGCAGCCAACGGGACGATCGACCCGATCACCGCGTCGCTTCCGAACGGGCAGGCCGCGGCGTGCTGGCTCATCGTCGCTTCGGACGGCGACTTCGCCTACACCGCGAACGCAGGGACGGCGAACGTGAGCCAGTACGGGATCGCGTCGAACGGCTCGCTGAGCCTCGTCGGCGGGGCTGCGGGCGCGACCGCCGCGGGACCGGTAGACCTCGATCTCACCGACGGCGACGCCTTCCTGTTCGTGCTGAGCAGCCGCGCGGGCGCGATCACCGGGTTCTCGGTGGACGCCGACAACGGCACGCTCACCGGTGTCGGCGGGGCTTCCGGTTTCGCGGCCGGCTACGCGGGACTGATCGCGGTCTAGAGATGCGGCGGAGATGGGGCCGCTCCGCGGCCCCATCTCCGCTGATCCGCTTCGACTACCGGAGCACGCGGAGGTCGATGGGACGGCCCGCGCCAGCCCATCGAGCGTCCGTCGTGATCGCCGTGCCGCCGACTTGCTCGGTTAAGGCCAGGCAGGCGCGGTCTCCAAGCGAGAGTCCGCTGCCCGGCGACCATGCCTCTGCGGTGGGTCGGGCCGATAGGACGTCGAAGTCGCGGAACTCGATCCCAAGTGCTTCGAGGTCGTACTCGAGCCCTTCGGTCTCGACGCCGTGCTGTTCGGCCTTCTGCAGCACCTCGGACAGGTTCACGCACGACATCAAGGCGCCGTCGAGAACGCGCTCAACCTCGTCGGCACCCTGCTCCTCTTGGAGCAGTGCGAGGATGGCGGACGCATCGAGGACGGTTGGGGCGGTCACTCCCCCGACTCCCGTTGGGCCTCGTCCTTGCGATCGGCTTCCAGCTCGACCGCCAGGCTGACCCCGTCTGGCACGTGCGCGAAGCGGCGGCGGAGGCGGCGAAGGACCTCGGCTCGTGGCTCGAGGATCAGGCGCCGGCCATCCGATCGGATCGCCATCTCGGTTCCCTCCTCGAGCCCCAGCTCTCTCCGGAGCTCGACGGGGACCACGAGGCGGCCCTGAGGCCCGAGCCGAACCTGGATCGTCGTTTCTGCCATGATCCTACGATGATGGCAGATATCGGAAAGAGTGGCATACCAGGATATCGTGGCACAAAGCCCGCTCCGGCTTCAAACGGGCACGCGGTAAAGGTGCCATCGGTCGGGCACGCCCTTGAGCTCGTGCTCGCCGGCGTCCTCGAACATGAGCCCGGAGCCCGAAGTGAGGTCCTTCACCGTCTGGGAGACGAGCACCTCCGACGGACCGGCCGAGGCCCCGACGCGGGCTCCGATCACGACGGCCATCCCGCCCACCTTCCCGTCGATCGTTTCGACCTCACCGGTGTGCACGCCCGCCCGGATCTCGATGCCCAGCGGGGCGACCGCGTCGACGATCGATCTCGCGCACCTGACCGCCCTCGCCGGGCCGTCGAACGTGGCGAAGAACCCGTCGCCCGCCGTGTCGACCTCCACGCCGCGGTACCGCGCGAGCTGGCCGCGGACCCGTCTGTGGTGCTCCTCAACCAAGGCCTTCCAGCGCCGGTCGCCGAGCTCGGCGACCTTCTCGGTGGATCCGGCGACGTCGGTGAACAACACGGTTGCCAGCACCCGGTCGAGCTCCGCCTCCACCTCGCCAAGCGCGACCACGAAGCGCTGCACCTCGTCGACGATCGCGTCCGGGTCGCCGACCCACGGCCAGTGCTCGCTCCCTGGGAGCTCGACGAGCTTGGCGCCGGCGATCTGGCTCGCCATGTCCCGCACCTCGTCGTTGGGGAAGTCGATGTCCCCGTCCCTGGCGATCACCAGCGTGGGCACGTGGATCGACGGGAGGGCATGGGTGGCGTTGATCTCACGGTTCATGAGCTCGAGGGCGACCGCCGCACCCGGACTTGCCGACTTCCGCATGTACGACGCGAGCCACGCGACCAGCCGCTCGTCGGACTCGTGACCGGGCGCGCCCCAGTCCGCGATCTCGCCCCGCGCGAACTCGAGGCTGCCCCACGACTCCTCCATCCGCACGAGATAGGCATCCGGGTCTTCCTTGGAGTAGGGGTCCCGGACCGTGAAGTCGGCCAGCGTGCCGAACAGGGCGAGGGCGATCGTGCGCTCCGGGTAGGTCGCGGCGAACAACATCGACATGGGACCGCCCTCGGAGACGCCGAACACGACGGCTCGCTCCGACCCGACGGCATCCATCACCGCGCGCACGTCGTCCATGCGAGTCTCGAGGTCGGGGAGCCGCTCCTCGGGCACCCGGTCGGAGAGGCCCACGCCGCGCTTGTCGAAGAGGATCAAGCGCGAGAACGTCGCGAGGCGCTCGAGCAACCGGGCGAAGCCGGGGTCGTCCCACATCGCCTCGATGTTGGTCACCCACCCCATCACGAAGACCATGTCGACCGGTCCTTCGCCCACGACTTGATAGGCGACATGAACCCCGTCGGCGGTCTTCGCGTAACGGGTGTCGGGTGTCGGCACCCCCGCATCCTTGCCCGCGCCGGGCGATGCGGCAAGCGGGAGCTCCGCGACCTAGCATCCGCTCGGGAGGTGGTCGCATGTCGGAGCCGGTGGTCTTCATCAGTCACTTCAAGGTGGGGGAGGGGAAGCTCGATGATCTCAGGCGGCTCGCAGCAGCGGTCGAACGAAGCCTGCGAGAGGACAAGCCCCGAACGGTCGCGTGGCTCATCTACCTGGACGAGGACGGAGGGAAGGTCTCGTTCGTGCACTGCTTTCCCGACGCGGATTCGATGGACCTCCATTTCGAAGGATCCGACGAACGAACCGCCGCCGTATACGAGTTCGTCGAACCCGATGGATTCGAGATCTACGGTAAGCCGAGCAACCCGGCGCTGGAGACGATGCAACAAGCGGCGACCTCATCGGGTGTCTCTCTCGTCGTCCAGTCCGAGCACCTCGGTGGATTCATGCGCATGCAGCCGGACTGAGCGCTCGATCTCTGCATGTCGACCTTGACCGACCCGTGGGCCGACCGAATACTCGAGACGTGGCAGTGCTCCGGATCCCCGAGACGCGATACGCGAAGACGGCTGATGGCGTCTCGATCGCCTATCAAGTGGTCGGTGACGGTCCTCGGGATCTCGTCTGGGTGCCGGGCTGGGTCTCCCACCTCGAGGCGGCGTGGGAGGAACCGAGTCTCGCTCGCTTCTTCGAACGGCTCGCGTCCTTCTCGAGGTTGATCCTGTTCGACAAACGCGGGACGGGCCTCTCCGACCGGGTCCCCGAGGACCAGCTGCCGATGCTCGAGACGCGCATGGACGACCTCCGCTCCGTGTGCGACGCCGTCGGTTCGGAGCGAGCCGCCCTCCTCGGCGTGTCGGAAGGAGCGCCGCTCTGCGTCCTCTTCTCTGCGACGTATCCGGAGCGAACGACGGCGGTCATCCTGTTCGGCGGATACGCGAGGCGGCTGGAGGCTCCCGACTACCCGTGGGGCATCTCTCTCGAGGCGCAGGCCGCGTGGCTTGACGAGACCGCTCGCGAGTGGGGCGGTCCGGTGGGGCTGGAGGCTCGTGCGCCGAGCCGGGTGCACGATCCTCGTTTCCGCGAGGCCTGGGCCCGGTACCTCCGCCTCGGGGCGAGCCCCTCCGCGGTGCTCGCGCTCATGCGGATGAACGCGGAGATCGACGTCCGCTCCGTCCTGCCGAACGTGCACGTTCCGACCCTCGTGCTCCATCGGACGGGAGACCGGGCGGTGAGCGTCGAGGCCGGCAGGCATCTCGCCGAGAAGATCCCGGGCGCGTCGTTCGTCGAGCTCGCCGGGGACGACCACCTTCCCTGGGTCGGCGACGCCGATGCTGTTCTAAGAGAGATCGAGCAGTTCCTCACCGGAGCCCGGCCGAGCCCTCACGTCGACAGGGTGCTCGCGACGATCCTGTTCACAGACATCGTCGGTTCCACCCAGAAGCTGGCCGACCTCGGAGACGCCGTGTGGAAAGAGACCCTATCGGCGCACGACGAACGCTCCAGAGCCGAGATCGAACGCCACCACGGGACGTACGTCCACACCACAGGCGATGGCCTCCTCGCGACCTTCGATGGCCCGGCGCGCGCGGTCCGTTGCGCGCAGGCGATCGGCGCCGCGGTCCGACCGCTCGGCCTCGAGATCCGCGCCGGCTGTCACACGGGAGAGGTCGAGATCGGTGACGAAGGCGTCGCGGGGATCGCGGTGCACATCGGAGCCCGCGTCGCCGCCCTAGCGGGACCGGGTGAGGTGCTCGTGTCGAGCACGGTGAAGGACCTGGTCGCTGGCGCCGGGCTCGAGTTCGAGGAACGAGGGGAGCACGAGCTCAAGGGCGTGCCGGGATCGTGGCGCCTCTTCGCCGTCGCCGGCGAGGGGTCGCCGCCCGTCTCGTTCGAGCCGCGTTGACCTGGACCGTTGTGACTGTTGGCGACCTCTGTAGGGTGGCGAACGTCGTCGATCCTCGAGGAGGGGACCCCAGATGCGCCTGCGAACGATCCTCGCGGCACTCACCGTCGCTGCGCTCGCACTTCCGATCACCCCGGCCCGCGCCACCGGCCCCGTCGAGACGGTGGTGAGCTTCAACCTCGGGGCAGGCGAGCTGCCCGAGGGCGTCGCTGTCGATCAGCAGGACAACGTCTACGTGAGCCTGATCGGCCCGGTCTCTGAGATACGCAAGATCACGCCAGGCGGCACGCAGTCGACCCTTGTCGATCTGAACGTCGGCGGGTTCGGGCCGCTCGGCATGGCGGTCGACGCCGAGGGCGCCGTCTACGTCGCCGTCGCCTCGGCTGACCCGGTCACCCAGGGCGTGTACCGCGTGAGTGCGAACGGGACGGCGACGCGGTTGCCAGGAACGGAAGCGATCTCGTTCCCGAACGACCTGGTCTTCGACAGCCATGGCAACCTGTTCGTGACCGACACCCCACCGGGCGGTTCGGCCGAACTCTGGATCCAGGACCCACTCCTCCAAGGGACCGGCGAGCTCGGCGCGGGCGTGCCTCTGGGCGTGAACGGGATCGCCCTGACGCTCCGCCAGCACGCGATCATCGTGTCGAACACGGAGCTCGGAACGCTCCTCCGGATCCGGATCAGGCGGAACGGAACCGCCGGTGAGATCCACGTCGCGGCTGAGGACCCCGCGCTGTTCGGCATCGATGGGATCGCCCTCGCCCGGTCCGGCGCGATCTTCGCGGCGGTGAACGCCCAGAGCACGATCGTGCGAGTGGGTGAACGCGGGATCACGACGATCGCCGACGCCGAGGACGGCATCAATGGGGCGTCGGGTGTCGCGTTCGGGATCGGGGCGGACCGGAGGAACCTC
>CAJDUF010000049.1_pt1 | contig 10360 bp, 8 predicted proteins | sample 7390091 | NCBI WGS metagenome assembly CAJDUF01 (sample SAMEA7055670, study PRJEB34461) | soil metagenome | biome: terrestrial ecosystem; feature: Peninsula; material: soil | place: Antarctica | collected 2016 | reverse complement strand
GGCGTCTTTCCGAGGCCCGGCATGCGCTGCATGTCGCCGCAGAGAGCCACGACGAACCCCGCGCCGGCGCTCGGGACCACACCGCGGACCGGGAGCCGGTATCCGGTCGGGCGGTTCAGCATCAGGGGGTCGTGGCTGAGTGAGAGGTGGGTCTTCGCCATGCAGACGGGCACCTCCCCGAATCCGAGCTGCTCCATCCGAGCGATGTCCTTCTCCGCCTGCGCCTGGTAGTCGACGCCGTCGGCGCCGTAGATCTTCATCGCGATGGCCTCGATCTGCGCCTTCAACGGTGTGCCGTCGGGGGTGAGGAACCGGAAGGAGCTCGGCTGTTCGCACGCGTGGACGACGGCCTCGGCGAGCTCCACGGCGCCGGCGCCGCCTTCCGCGAAGCCCCGGTTCACGACGACCGTTTCGGCGCCGGCGCCGCTCGCAAGCTCTCGGATCGTCTCGACCTCCTTCTCGGTGTCGGTCGGGAAGTTGTTGATCGAAACGACGCACGGCAGTCCGTACGTTCGGACGATCCCGATGTGGGCGGCGAGGTTGTCGATCCCTCTCCGAAGGGCGTCGATGTCCTCGTTCGGCAGCTGATCGAACGGCATCCCTCCGTGCGATTTCGTTGCCCGCACGGTGGTCACGAGCACACCCGCCGAGGGAACGAAGCCGCCGATCCGACACACGATGTCGCAGAACTTCTGGAAACCGAGATCGGACCCGAACCCGCCTTCGGTCACGACGTAGTCCGCCAGCTTCAACGCGATCCGGTCCTCGATGATGGAGTTGTTCGCGTGCGCGATGTTGCCGAAGGGTCCGGCGTGGATCAGCGTGGGTTGACCCTCGAGTGTCTGGACCAGGTTGGGCTCGATGGCCTCCTTCATGATCACGGCCATCGCTCCCCCGACCTTCAGCTCTTCGGCCGTCACCGGCGTCCCGTCGTACGTGGACGCCACCACGACCCGGCCGAGCCTCTCCCGGAGGTCGGCGAGGTCGTTCGCGAGCGCCAGCACGGCCATGATCTCCGACGCCGCGACGATCACGAACTGGTTCTCGCGCGGGACGCCGTGCGCCTTTCCGCCCAGGCCGACGACGTTGTAGCGGAGCTCGCGGTCGTTCACGTCGAGCGTCCGCGGCCAGCTCACCGAGACCGGATCGATGCCCAGTGGGTTGCCGTGATAGATCGATGCATCCAGCGCGGCCGCCAGGAGGTTGTGCGCCGCCTGGACGGCGTGGAAGTCACCGTTGAAGTGGAGGTTGATCTCCTCCATCGGGACTACCTGGGCGAACCCGCCGCCGTTGCCGCCCCCCTTGATCCCGAAGACGGGACCCATCGAGGGCTCGCGAAGGCAGAGCATCACGTCCTTGCCGATCCGCCCCATGCCCTGCGTGAGCGAGATCGACGTTGTGGTCTTCCCTTCGCCGGCCTTCGTGGGGGTGATCGCGGTCGTGATGACGAGTTTGCCGTCAGGTCGGCCGGCAAGGCGATCGAGGATCGAGAGCGAGATCTTCCCTTTGAAGCGTCCGTACTGCTCGAGCTCCTCCTCGAGGATCCCGGCGTCCGCGGCGATGTCGGTGATGGGTCGAAGGACGGCCTCTTGCGCGATCTCCAGCCCGCTCTTCACGGCCTCGCCTCCCGTCGACTCGCTTCGGCCCTCTCGGGTCGCGTGAGGATACCCGTCCCTCGTCACGCCGTCCGCCAAGCAGAGAGTGCGATACTCACGCGGTGGATGGGGCGATCCCCGCGGCGCCGCCGTCGTCGGCTCGGCGCAGGCGGTGGCAAGACGCGACGTTCGCCGCGCTCGACTTCGAAGCGACCGGTCTCGACTTCACGAAGGATCGCATCATCTCGTTCGGCGTTGTCCCGATCGATGACGGCCACGTGGCAACCGAGCAGGCCGTGTATGACCTCGTGGATCCCGGGCCCGTGATGGTCTCGGCAGCGTCGGTGGCGATCCACGGTCTGCGGCCCGAGGATCTGCACGAAGCGCTGTCGGCGGACGCCGCCCGCGAGGCGCTCAGAGAGGCGCTCTCTCGCCGCTTCCTGATCACGTGGCACGGCCACGTTGAGGCTTCGTTCCTCGGGCTGCTCTATGGGACGACGCCAAGACGGTGGCTGAAGCGCTCCGTGGACGTGCGGTGGTTGGTGCTCGCACTGTTGGGGGCCGAGGGGGCCCGTCTGACCCTCTCCGAGGCCGCCGACAGATTCGAGGTGCCGGTGGCCGCTCCGCATCATGCTCTCGACGACGCGCTTGTGACCGCACAGCTGTTCCTCGTGACGGCAACGCAGCTCGCCCCCGCCGGTCTCCGGACCACTCGCGACGCGCTCCGGATGGGTCAGGCGCGTGGGCGGTTGGCTCGGCGGCCAGTTGTGCCCAGATGAGGGCGCCTCGAGTGTCGTCCTCTCGCCGTAGCGCGGGCAGACGCGGTCGGCGTAGGATGCGCCCATCCGGCCCGCAGGCGGGCCGCAGGAAGGGAGGCTACGAGTTGGCCACCGCCATCGAGGAGTTCGTCGAGCAGTCCGGGCGCGACGCCGCGATCAAAGAGGTCCGCCGGCAGATCGACGCCGAGGGCGTCACCTACATGTACTACCAATTCGTCTCGGTCACGGGGCGGATCATGGGCAAGGGGATCCCGTCCAAGCACTGGGAGACGGTCGCTCGCAAGGGGTTCCAGCTCGTCTACGGCTCGACCGCGAACCTCTTCGTCGATCGCGAGGGGAACTACATCGGGTACGGGCCTGAAGCGAGAGAGCTCGTCGGTCTGCCCGACGTCGACACCTTCTGCGTGCTCCCCTGGGATCGGAAGACCGCGAGGGTCTTCTGCACGTTGTTCCGAGGCCGCGAGGAAGAGGTCGACGGTGGTGCCTTCCTGACTTCGGACTGCCGGGGCAACCTCAAGCGGATCCACGACGACTTCACGGCGGAGACCGGGCTGCACCTGCGGGCCGGAACCGAGCCCGAGATGATGTGGCTGAAGACCAACCCCGACGGCACACCTTCGGTCGAAGGCAAGACCAAACCGTACTGCTACCACATCGACCAGTTCTCGGAGCTCCAGCCGATCATCCACAAGGTGATGGAGTACGGCACCGCGATGGGTCTGGACATGATCCAGGGCGACCACGAGGATGCTCCCGGTCAGCTCGAGTTGAACTTCATGTTCGACAAGGCCGAGTTCACGGCCGACCGCCTCACGACCTATCGGCAGATCTGCCGGCAGGTTGGGCGGGAGATGAACGCGTTCGCGTGCTTCATGCCGAAGCCGTTCATGGGCGTCTCCGCCAACGGATGCCACCACAACATCTCGCTCTGGCAGGGCGAGGAGAACATGTTCATGCCCGACGGCGACGATCCCAGGGTGCCGGGCAAGATCGGCCTGCACGCGATCGGCGGGGTGCTCGAGCACCTCCGGGCACTTACCTGCATCACCTCGCCGACAGTGAACTCCTACCGACGCTTCGCCGACGCAGGGTTCTGGGCGCCGATCTTCGCCGACTGGGGGTTCCAGAACCGGACGACCGCGCTACGGATCTCAGCGCCCGGGCGATACGAGTACCGGTCAGTGGACTCGGCGGTGAACCCGTACCTGTCTTTCGCGGCGCTCCTGATGGCGATGAAGGACGGGCTGGCCCGCAACCTCGACCCCGGCCCACCGGAAGAGCGGAACATCTACGAGGCGATCGCGGAGGGCAAGGACGTCCAGCGGATCCCGGAAACGTTGGGAGAGGCACTCGAGGCACTCGAGGCCGACGACGTGGTGAAAGCCGCCTTGCCCGGGGACATGTACCGGGTCTTCATGCACTACAAGACCGACGAGTGGAAGCGATTCATCGGGACGGTCAGCGATTGGGACGTCCAGGAGTATCTGGACATCCTTCCATAGGATTTGGCCATAGGCTCTTGGCCGTAGAGTTTGGCCCCAGGAAAGGAGCACCCCCCCCTCATATGTGCGGCATCGCAGGCATCATCCATCGGGACGGCTCGGCCGACATCGGGACCGAGATGACGAGCATGCTCCAGTCCATGAAGCACCGAGGGCCGGACTCCGCAGGGTACGCACTCTACGGAGAGCCCGGGGAGCTCGTGGTGATCCGTTTCAAGCTGGCCGACGCGAACGATCCACGCGACTTCGACTTCAAGGAACGCCTCGAGCGGGCCCGGCAAGAGGTCGAGACTCGCTTGAACAAGATCGGGGCGTCGATCGACCGTGTGGAGAGTGAGACCGAGTACGCCTATCGAGCGGTGGTTCGCTACGACGGCGACATGAAGGCCCTCGCCGACTATCTGGAGGATGTGCCCGGGTGTGAGGTGCTCTCGCTGGGTCATTCGCTGGAGATCGTGAAGGACCTGGGCGACGCGCAACAGGTATCGGACCTCTACAAGCTCGGCGGGTTCGCGGGCACCCACGCGATCGGGCACGTGCGGATGGCGACCGAGTCCGATGTCGATATCTCGAGTGCCCACCCGTACTGGGCGTACCCGTTCTCCGACGTCGCGGTTGTACACAATGGCCAGCTCACGAACTATTTCCAGTGGAAGCGGCGACTCGAGTTCAACGGGGAGCGCTTCCAGTCGGAATGCGACTCCGAGATCATCGCGGTCTACCTCGCGGAGAAGATGTCCGACGGCGACTCCCTGGAAGACGCGATGCACAAGAGCCTCGAGGATCTCGACGGCGTCTTCACCTACATGGCCGTGACGAAGGACGCCCTCGGCGTGGCGAAGGACGAGATGGCCGCGAAGCCCCTCGTGCTGTACGAGTCGGAGGAGCTCGTGGCGATGGCGAGCGAGGAGATCGCGATCCGAGCAGTCCTCGGGCGTGAGATCGACACCTACGACCCCTACGAGAGCGAGGTGCTCGTGTGGACGCGATGACCGGCGACCGGCGAGTCACGTATGACGCACGCGGGCTTGTCGAGCCCGACGCGGAGGTGCCCAAGATCTCGGAGATCGACGGCGAGAAGGCGACGTTCGACGCTGCCGATCTCACGACCCGGCAGATCAACCTCGAGCTCCGGTGGTTGATCTACGAACAGGGTGCTCGCGACGTCACGGTCCTGAACCCTGGCGCCAAGCATTCGATCGGCGTGGGGATCCTGCAGCGCTGCCGGATCCGATACGAGGGCTCGCTCGGATACTTCGGCCTCGGGCTGATCGACGGCCCGGAGATCACGGTCACCGGACGGGTCGGTTGGTCGGTGTGCGAGAACATGATGTCGGGGGTCGTCGTGATCGAGAAGAACGCGGGCTCGCTCACCGGCGCTGCCATGCGCGGCGGCGACCTCATCATCAAGGGCGCCGTCGGCGCACGCACCGGCATCGATCAGAAGGGCGGGACGATCATCGTCGGAGGGAACGCCGGCACGATGACAGCGTTCATGATGCAACGCGGCCGGCAGATCATCCTGGGCGACGTCGGCAACGGTCTGGGCGACTCGATGTACGACGGCACGATCTACGTGGCCGGCAAGGTCAAGTCTCTCGGCATCGACTGCGTCGAAGGCGAGTGGACCGACGCCGACAAGGAGCTGGTCGAGCGGAAGTTCCTGATCTACGGCCTGGGGGACCCACCGCCGCTGCAGAAGTTCGTCTGCGGAAAGATGCTCTACAACTACGACAACCTCGAGCCGAGCGAGAGGAAGCTCGTCCTCTGAGGCCGAGGGCTATGCCGAAGATCAAGTCAGGAAGCGTGAAGGAGACGAGATGACGGAGGTTTCCTCCAAGAAGGATGTGCTCGGGCGCAGCAGGATCTTCACCGAGGAGGTCATCAACGACGTCCATGTGAAGGCCGAGCTCGGCCGGTACCGGATGCGCGGGTTCTCGATGTTCAAGCCGATCCCGCATTGGGACCAGCTGATGTTCCTGCCCGGCACGCTCACCCGGTTCGTGATCGAGGGATACCGGGAGAAATGCGAGACGAAGACGGTGCTCGGCGCCCGCTTCGCCAAGAACCCCATCGAGCTGGAGATCCCGATCTACATCACGGGGATGTCGTTCGGAGCGCTGTCGCTCGAGGCGAAGATGGCCCTCGCGAAAGGCGCGTCGATGGCCGGGACCGCGACCTGTTCGGGCGAGGGCGGCATGATCCCGCCGGAACGCGATCTCTCGACGAAGTGGTACTACCAGAACATCCAGTCCCGGTACGGGTTCAACCCCCATCACTTGATGCTCGCCGACGCCTGCGAGTTCTTCATCGGGCAGGGCTGCAAGGTTGGGCTCGGCGGCCACCTGATGGGCCAGAAGGTCACGGAACAGGTTGCGGAGATGCGATCGCTCCCGGCGGGCATCGACCAGCGCTCGCCGGCGCGGCACCCCGACTGGCTGGGACCCGACGACCTCTCGCTGAAGGTCCAGGAAGTGCGCGAGGCGACCGACTACCGGATCCCGATCCAGCTGAAGCTGGGTGCGGCCCGGGTCTACGACGACATCCGCATGGCAGCCAAGTGCGGGCCGGACATCATCTACCTGGACGGCGCCGAAGGGTCGACGGGGGCGGGTCCACACATCGCAACCGAGGAGACGGGGATCCCGCTCATGGCGGCGATCCCGGAGGCTCGTCGGGCGCTCGAGGATGTCGGGCTCGCCGACGAGGTGGATCTGGTGGTCGCGGGCGGGATCCGCAACGGAGCCGACATCGCGAAGTGCCTCGCGCTCGGCGCGAAGGCGGTCGCGATCGGCACGAGCGCGCTGATGGCGTTGAACTGCAACAAGGAGATCCCCGGTGTGACCGACTACGAGGGGACGGTCGGGGTTCCCGCCGGGCAGTGTTACCACTGCCACACGGGGCGCTGTCCGGTCGGGATCACGACCCAGGACCCGGAACTCCGCAAGCGACTCGAGGTCGATTCCGCAGCGACCCGTGTCTACAACTTCCTCACCGCCATGACGATGGAGCTCCAGATGCTGGCGCGGGCGTGCGGGAAGACCGATGTCCACTCGCTTGAGCCGGAGGACCTCTGCGCGCTTACGGTCGAGGCCGCCGCGATGGCGAAGGTGCCGCTCGCCGGCACGGACTACATCCCCGGCGTCACCGAGCAGGGGACCCTGGACGAGATCAAGACGATGATGAAGAAGTACCTCGCAGACACCGGGCAGTTCCCGTCCTAGAGGAGCGACGATGACCGAACCCCATCACCTATCCACGAAGATCGGGATCGACGCCGAGGAGCTCGCGGGACGCCGGTTCCCGTACCAAGAGGACATCTCGCTCATCGAAGATGTCGACCTCGATGCGTTGACCCCCGGCGAAGACTTGAACTGGCTCGAGGACATCACGCTCCTGCAGGAAGACGGTGTCTCGGCGGTGTTCGACCGGTACTCCAACTCGTTCCTGAAGATCCACTTCGAGATCCCCGCCGGCCGGGAAGACGAGATCGCCCGCAAGGTGCTGATGAAGCACCTGATCGAAGGCAATTCGTACGGGATCCAGCTGAAGACGAAGCACGCGAAGTTCCCCCAGCCGATGCTCGGTCCTTGGGTGGAAGGCTCGGAGACGGTCGGCACGGACTGGAAGCCGGGCGTGATGGAGGGCTGGGAGCGGCCCGCCGGCCACTGACGTCCGTGGATGTGCTCGTTCTGCAACACATCGCATGCGAACCGCCCGGCGTCTATGAAGACGTGCTGCTGCAAAGGAGGTCACAGATCACACGTGTGGAGCTGGACGAAGGGCAGCCGCTGCCGGATCGATCCTTCGACGCGATCGTCGCGATGGGCGGTCCCATGAGTGTGAACGACGAGGATGAGCACCCATGGCTGCGGGACGAGAAGCGCCTCATCGCTGCTGCTGCGCGAGGTGGCGTCCCGGTCTGGGGGGCTTGCCTCGGGGTGCAGTTGCTGGCCTCATCGCTCGGGGCGACGGTCTACGCCGGCTCGGAGCCGGAGGTCGGCCTCCTCCCCGTGACGCTGACGGAGGACGGGCGCGCGGATCCTGTTCTTGGATCCCTCCCGTCCGAGGTGATCACGCTGCAGTGGCACGGCGACACGTTCGATCTCCCGGATGGCGCTACGCTCCTCGCCTCGTCCTCCGCATATCCGAACCAGGCCTTCCGCGTTCGGAATGCGTACGGCGTGCAGTTCCACCTGGAGGTCACCCCGGCGATGGCCGACGAGTGGTCCAGGGTCCCCGCCTATCGCACGTACGCCGATCGGGTTCTCGGTCCTGGGGCGCTGCCGCAGTTGCTCGACGAGTTCGAGGGCCGGGCCAACGAGCTCATGGATCACGGAAGGCGGATGTTCGAGTCCTGGTTCGACGCGACCGTAGGGGCCCGGTCATGATCCGTCGCCCGATGGTCGCGATCTCGGAGGGGTTCGCCGACTACGGCGACTACTACGGGTACGGGTATGGGCGCCCGCTGCTCGCAGCGGGCGCCCTTCCCGTCCTCCTCCCGTACTACGAACGGGAGGAGGACCGGGTTGAGCTGATCGAGCGGATCGACGGACTCGTCCTCGCCGGGGGTCGGGACATCGAGGCGTGGCGCTACGGGCGCGAGCAGCCCCATCCGAAGCACCTGCCAGGGCAGCCCTTCCTCGACGAGATCGACCTCTCCTACGCGCTGCTCGCGGTGGAAGAAGAGGTGCCTGTCCTCGGTGTGTGCAGAGGGTGTCAGGTCCTGAACGTCGCGCTGGGAGGCACCCTCCACGGGGACCTCGAGGAGTTCCCCGCGGAGGGTGCCGACCATCCCGGCGCCAAGTGGGACGAATGGCGAGCGCTCGTCGTCGCCACGCTTGAGGGAGCCGAGCGCCCCCCGCACCCGACCCATCCCGTCGAGGTGAAGCCGGGCTCGCTCCTCGCGTCGCACCTCGGTCAGAGCTACGAGGTGGACAGTTACCACCACCAGGCCGTGAAGGATCTCGGGACCGGCCTGGAAGCCGTCGCTTGGGCGCCGCACGGAACGATCGAGGCGGTCGAGATGCCGGGTTCGCCGTCGTTCGTCCTGGGCGTGCAGTGGGAGCTCCATGAGGAATGGCAGGATGACGAGCGGATGCTCGGGATCTGGCGGACGTTCGTCGCGGATGCTCGCCGCCGGATGGAACGGCTCGAGGAGGTCGGGGTTCCCTGACCGCGTCGCTCGAGGTCACGATCGAGGTCACCCTGTCCTGCGGGGCCACGCCGAGACCCTAGAATCCTTTCGAACCCGATCGTCGAAAGGTGGTCCCAGGATGTCGCTCCCGGAGCATTCGCGCTACGTCGTGATCGGCGCCGGCGTCCACGGTCTGTCCACGGCGTGGCACTTGGCGAAGGAGCTCGAGGCACGCGGAACCGGGGACGGCACGGACATCGTGATCCTCGACAAGGAGGGGGTCGGCGCGGGGCCCTCCGGCATCGCCTGTGGTGTGATCCGCAACAACTATTTCCAACCGGCGATGCGCGAATTGATGGCCCACTCGGTGCAGGTCTGGGAGTCCGACCCGGAGGCGTTCCACTATCACCCGATCGGGTACCTGCAGATCGGACCGGAAGTGATGCGCGCCGACGTCGCGGAGGTCTACGAGCAGCAGAAGGCGATCGGGTACGAGTCCGAGTTGATCGAGGGCGAGGACGACTGCCGGACCTACATGGAGTCGATCTTCTCGGACTGGCAAGCCAAGAACATCACTGTGGTCCTTCACGAGAAGAAGGGCGGTTACGCGGAGAATATGCCCTCGATGCGCGGGCTCCGGGGCAAGAGCGAGGCGCTCGACGTCGAGCTCCACGTTCCCGTCACGGTGACGGGGTTCACGATCGAGGGCGGCGCCGTCGCCGCCGTGGAGACCGACCAGGGGCCGATCGCCTGCGAGCAGGTCGTGGTGGCCACCGGTCCGTGGGTCCGGGACTTCTGGCACATGCTCGACCTCCCCGGCGTCGTCGACGTGAAGGGGCGAGACGCCGACGTGTACGAGCGTCCGATGTGGACGTACTGGTGTCTCCAGGAGGGAACTCTCGGCGTCGACCCCGCCTACCTCCTGGACAACGCGGGGCATATGCCGCCGGTGGTCCACCTGGACACCGACGCGCCGCTGTTCGACGACATGGATGGGTCCACGGTGAGCGAGGATCTCTGGGGCATCTACTACAAGCCCGACTTCAACTTCGGTGGCGTTCAGGGCGGCGCGATGCCGTGGGTTGTCGGGCAGCCTGCCCATGACGTCGCGGTCGACCCGTACGGCGAGAAGAGCACCGAATTCGTCGTCACGGAGGAGTTCCAGCGGATGTGGACGTCGGCACTCGCGCATTGTCAGAAGCGATTCGAGGGCAAGCGTCCGCTCTACCGGAAGGCACCCACCGGGGGGATCGGCGCGTTCACGCCGGACAGCTTCCCCGTGTTCGATCGCTTCCTCGACAACGCCTACGTGATCGCCGACTCGAATCACGGCTACAAGATGATCGG
>CAJDUF010000125.1_pt1 | contig 10450 bp, 11 predicted proteins | sample 7390091 | NCBI WGS metagenome assembly CAJDUF01 (sample SAMEA7055670, study PRJEB34461) | soil metagenome | biome: terrestrial ecosystem; feature: Peninsula; material: soil | place: Antarctica | collected 2016 | reverse complement strand
GGCGGGAGATCGGCGAGGCCGCGGCCGCCCAGATGGCGAAGCTGCCGGCCTACTCGAATTTCGGCGACATCGTCATCCCCGTCACCCTCGAGCTCGCCGATCGCGTCGCGGGTCTCGCCCCGGTCCCGGGCTCCAAGGTCTTCCTCACGAGCGGGGGCTCCGACTCGATCGACACGGCGACCAAGATGGCCCGCCATTACTGGCAGCTCGTCGGCGAGCCCGACCGCACCATCCTGATCCGCAGAGAGAAGGCCTACCACGGGATGCACACGGCGGGGACGTCGCTCGCGGGGATCCCCGCGAACGCCGCCGGGCACGGCTCGCTGATCGAAGACGTGGTCGAGGTGCCCTGGGACGATCCGGATTCGCTGCGGGCCGCGATCGAGGACGTCGGGCAAGATCGGGTGGCGGCCTTCTTCTGCGAGCCGGTGATCGGCGCGGGGGGCGTGTACCCACCTCCCGACGGCTACCTCGAAGCGGTGCGCCAGGTCTGCCGTGACACCGACGTGCTCTTCGTCGCCGACGAGGTGATCACGGGGTTCGGCCGGTGCGGCGACTGGTTCGCATCCACGCGGTTCGGCCTGGAACCCGACATCCTCGTATGCGCGAAGGGGATCACCAGCGGCTACCTGCCGCTCGGCGCGGTCCTGGGATGTGGCGACACGGATATACGTACAGCGGCCACGCGGCCGTCGCGGCTGCCGCGCTGGTGAACATCGACATCCTCGAGAACGAGGAACTACCCGCGAGGTCGAAGTCGATGGAAGGCTCGTTGGTCGATGCGCTCAAACAACTGACCGATCACGACCTCGTCGAGGACATCCGAGGCGGCGTGGGGATGCTCGCGGCGGTCAGCCTCCGGCAGGATCTGGTCGCCGATGACCCGGCGTTGGGAGCGCGCGTCGGCGCCGCGACACGCGAGGCGGGGGTTCTCGTCCGCCCGCTGGTCGGCGGCGCGCTCGCGGTGAGCCCGCCCCTCACGCTCGAGGAGTCACAGTTCCAGGAGATCGTGGACGGTATCCGCGCCGGCCTCGACGCGGTCGCGTAGCTCGTCGAGCGGGAGGGCTAGTGGAACGAGTGGCCGCAGGCGCACGAGCTCTGCGCCGCAGGATTGTCGATCGTGAACCCTGAAGCCTCCAGCGAATCGACCCAGTCGATCGTGGCCTGAGTGAGGTACGGGACGCTCATCTTGTCCACGACCACCCTGACCCCGAACTGCTCCTCGAGCAGGTCCTTCTCGGACACCTGATCATCGAGGTACATCGCGTACCGGAGTCCCGAGCAGCCACCGGGCTGCACGGCGATCCGGAGCGCGATCTCGGGACGACCTTCTTCGGTGATGAGCTTCTGGACCTCGCCCGCGGCGGTCTCCGTCAGCCGGATCGTCTTCTGCGCCGTTTCCTGGCCGGTCTGGTGGGTCGTCTGCGCCATCGCTTCTCCGGTTGTTGTCATGGCGGATATTCTACCCTCGGTCGCCGTCATCCTTCGGTGAAATCGGCGGGCTGAGCTCCGGCGGCCCGCTGGAGCTCCGAAGGTGTCAGCGGGAACACCGAATCCGGTGTTCCCGCTGCCGCCCAGATCTCTTGGAAGGCAAGCAGAGTCGGGTCGATATAGGAGGGCAAGGGATCGGGGTGACCGAAGGGCGGCGTGCCGCCAACGGCGAAGCCGGTGGCGGCACGCGCCTCCTCGGGGGAGGCTCTTCGGGCATCGGACGCCCCGGCCACCTGGGCGAGCTTCGAGGGATCCACCCGGTTCGCGCCCGACGTGAAGGCGATCACCGGCCGCCCGTCCGCCATGAAGACCAAGGACTTCACGATCTGCGCGACGTCGCAGCCGATCGCCTGGGCCGCAGCCTCGGCCGTCTTCGTTCCCTCGGGGAACCGCTGGATCCGTGGTTCGACCCCGAGCCGGCGCGCGGACTCCGTGAACCGTTCGATCGCCCCCATCAGGGGCGTTGATCCGGAGCGTGCGGATCGACCGAGCGAACGGGCATGGCCCGTACTGTACGATTCCGCGCCGTGAGCCTGGACCGCACCACGCTGCTCGGCGTCGCGCATGCCGAGCGCCAGCGGCTCGGCAGGACCATCCAGTACTCCGACCCGCAGACGTGGGAGCAGCCGAGCGCTCTGCCCGGCTGGTGGAACCGAGACGTGATGGCCCACTTGGTGTCGCAGGACACGGTCGCCGCGCAGCTCGCCAAGGGAGATCCCGCAGAGGAGCTCGACGAATACCGGGCCCGACTGAACGGGAAGCCGTTCTCTGTCGAGGGGTTCAATGAGTGGGTCGTCGAACGGAGATCCGGGCTTCCCACACGCGAGGTGCTCGTCACGTGGGGCAAGGCGGCCGACGCGTTCCTCGCGTACGTCGGTCTCCTCTCGGAGGAGGACTGGGAGAAGCGACGCTTCCCCTGGCTGGCCGGCGAGATCGCGGCGCGCTACCTGGTCCAGTCCCGGATGGTCGAGTGGTGGATCCACGGCGAGGACATGCGGGCCACCAACGGGCTCGGTCCTGAGTACCAGCACTGGCCGATCTACATGACCATCGACATGGGGGTTCGGATGCTGCCGTGGGCCCTCGCTGAAGCAGGCCTCGATCTGACCACCTGCAGCGTTCAGATCGACGTCGAGGGTGCAGGCGAAGGGTCGTGGCACTGGGGGCTCGGCGCCGGTGAGGTGCCGCCCGCGAACAAGGAGCCCGACGCGACGATCGTCGGGCGAGCCCCGCAGCTCGGGCTCGTCGCGGCGCGACGCGTTTCGGCCGTGGACGCGCTCGCATCCGGGAACCTCGTGGTCGGTCTCGATGTCGAGCTGGGCGTCGCGATCCTCCGCCACATCCGCGCTTTCGTCTGAGGGAACCGGGCCGGGCGTTCGCTCGTACCCCTTGCGTGAACAGAAGGTGTGTAGGTTCTCGGCCTGGAGATGTCGAAGGAACTCGACGCGGACCAGCGCCTCATGCGTTCGTTCGCCGCACGGGACCCCGGCGCGGCGGACACGCTCTACCGGCGGTTCGCGGGCCGCATCTACGGGCTGGGGCTCGTGATGCTCGGCAACGACGCCGCGGCACAAGATCTCGTGCAGGACACGTTCGTGAAGCTCTGCAGGAGCGCGGACCGCTACGACCGCGCGCGGGGGAAGCTCGAGACGTGGGTTCTGCTGATGGCACGGTCCCTCGCGATCGACGCGATCAGGCGTCGCGTGCTGGAGGCTCGCACGTTGGAGCACGTGGACCATCCGGCCGAAGCCGACCAGGGGCCTGGGCCGGACGACCTGGTAGTCATCCTCGACCTGACGGACCGGGCGCGGAAGGCGATGTCGTCGCTGCCTCCGGAGCAGCGAGCGGCACTGGAGCTCGCATACCTGGGCGGGAAGACGAGCGCCGAGATCTCGGACCTCGAGGGGATCCCCGTCGGCACCGCGAAGACCCGGATACGGGCTGCGCTACTCCGGTTGCGTGAGGTCATGGCTCCCGAAGGTCGTGCCGAAGATGACGAAGAGAGCGAACCTGAGAACGAGCGGGGGAAAGGTGAGGTCGAGCGTGATGACGTGTGACGACGTGCGCGCCCAGCTCCCCGACTTCGTCCTGGGCTCGCTCGAAGGGGAGGATGAGCTCGATCTGCGCCGACACCTGCGCGGATGCGCAGCGTGTCGCCGCGAGTTGGATGCCCTCCACGACGGATTGGGGGTGTTCGCCTCAACGTTGCAGCGCCCCGCCCCGCCCGAGCTTCACGACCGGGTGATGGACGTGCTGTCGGAGGAGTGGACGGTGGTGGGCGGGCCCGCGCGGTCGCGCGCGCCCGCCCCCAGGAGCTGGCGCATCGCCCTCGCCGCTTCGCTCGCCCTGGCGGTCCTCGCCGGGGCCCTCGGTCTGATGCAGCTCGGCCGGGCTCGCGATGCCACGAAGGACGCCACCAGCTTCCGGACCGTCCTCGCCACGTTAGGAGGCACGGGATTCAAGGTTGGCCCGCTCCAGGCTTCGAGCGACCACCCCGTCGAAGGGAGCGTCGTCGCCTACGAATCCAGCAAGGATCAATCGTTCGTCGTGGTCTTCGTCCGCACGCCGGTCCTCGCGGGAGATGGATCGCTCGTCGTGTCCAGAGCGGACGGGACCACCTGGAATCCGGGACCGATCGTATTCGACGGAGATGGAGATGCCGCGGCGTGGTGGGTCACCGATCGCAGCATCGCCACCATGACGGGCCTGACGGTCACGGCCCCGGACGGGTCTCCCCTGGCGACCGCCGCTCTCCATTCCGCCTAGCTGCGCGAAACCACCAGCCGCTTGACGAGCCGCTTCCGCGCGCCGAACCGATATTTGTAGGCGTAGTCCCCTTTCAGGAAGTCGAAGACCGAGCACCCCTCCTCGATCGCCTGGCGGATGTCCTCGGCCACGAGCACCATCCCTGGCGCGAGCTGCTGCCACCTCCGGTCGAACGCGGAGTTGTAGAGCGAGTAGGTGCCCCCGAAGCTGAATCCGATCGTGCCGGCGGCGAGCTCGTCGCGCACGCGGATGAAGGAGAGACGGAACACACCCCGCTCGCGGAACGTCTGCCCGAGTCGCCGGAAGAAGATCTCCATCCCGGGGACCATGAACACGCCCTTAGGTCCTTCGCTCATCCGGTGCAACTCGACGAACCGGTCGAGGAAAGGAAGCAGCGTCTCCTCGGTCGCGGTTTCGACGCTGAACGGTCCGGTCTCCGCTTCGAGCTTCTTCGCCTTCCGTCGGATCTCATGCCGGAGCTTCGACGGGATCTGCGCGAGGTAGTCGTCCCAGGTCGGCGGGAGTTCGACGAACGGGGCTACCCCGTTCTGGTCTTCGGTCACTTTCACCGCGAGTCCATGGGCGGTGGCCGCCTCCGTGAGCTCCGAGAGCCACGCCGAATCCTCCGCCAGGCCGCGGAGGTCGGCCTCGCGCCAATCCTCACGTGCGAGCAGTCCCGCCCACAGCTCCTGCGCGAACCCCGCGCGAACCTCCGGCACTCCGACGGGGCCCATGTAGTCGGTGACCTCGGTCCCTCCGAGGAATCGAAGGGTGTCGCCGATCAGCTCGAAGGCCGCGGCGGATACCTGTGAGCCGGCGTCGTCCTCCCCGAACGCGAGCAGCAGGTGCTCCGGCTCCTCGCCGAACTCCTCCCAGTAGAGCTTCAGGAAGTCCGGCGTGTGGAAGATGGTCCCTGCGGGATCCTCGCGCACGAGGTCGCTCCAATCGCGGCGCTGGAAGTCCCGGGGATCCTCGGAGAAGACGACCTTGATCCCCGTCACCAGGAGCCGCCACCCCCGCCGCCTCCGCCGCCTCCGGAGAAACCGCCTCCTCCGAACCCACTCGAGCCGGACGACGCGGGCGTCGATGCCAACGTCCCCCCGGTGGTCACCGCGAACCCGTCGATCGAGTCTGCGAACGCGAGGGCGGTGAACGGGTGCGGGCCCACGTACCAGCTCGAGGTATCGGGCGCGAGCCCCAGGTCTTCGAACGCTTTGGCCCACTTCTTCGTGAGGCCGAAGACGATCGCGTACGGCAGATAGCGGGTGAACACGTTCTCCTCCTCCGCCCACCGTGACATGTGGGTCTCGGCGGTCGCGATCACTCTGCGGAATCCGCGGATCCGTCGGAGCATCGCCGTCCCCTTCGCCGTCCGAGCCGGCATCCACCTCGCCATCAGGGCGAGCGCCACGCCCGCCACGATCACCGGGATCCCGACGAGCCCCCAGTGAGTCCAGCGCGCCAGCACGAACGTGAGACCGCCGCCGACCACGGTGAGCAGCACGCCGCGACCCGCCCATCTCGTCCGGACGTGGTCTTCGACGCCGTGCAGGCGTTCCGCGAACGTCGTCTTGAGCTCCGAGACCTTGACCTCGTTCCCATCACGGAAGAGACCATCGAGGAGCTCCTTCTCGTACGGCAGCAGCTCGGTTCCGTCCTTCTCCAACCGGATGAGGTTCCAATCGGCCTTCGAGAACAACCCCTGGCGCGGGATCTCCTGGATCAGCAGGAATCCTCGGCCTGCGAGGTCGACGATCGTCGCGGTGACGTCGATCACGTTCGCGCGCTCGTCGAGGAGCGTCCCGATCTGGCCCGGTCGAACGCCACCCGGGGGTGCGAACTCGACGGGCGCCTCGAAGTCGCCTTCTCCGAGCGGCACGGTCTCGTCCTCCCCGGAGCTCGCGCCCATCACCTGATCGATCGGTGAACCGAGGAAGCGACGATCGCGACCCTCGCGAGACCACATGCGGAACAGCGCGCCGCCGAGGGCGACCAGCAAGACGGCCGCGGCCGCCATCGTGCCGGCGTTCAGGCTGAAGGCCCTTCCGGCCGACCACCGCTCGTCCAAGATCGGCTTCGGCTCCGGCACCGCGCCCTTCGGGATCGCGACGACGATCGAGAGTCCTTCGAACGGCTGCAGGGTTCGACCGGCGGAGAACGCGGCCGTCGGGCCTTGCCGCTCGGCGCTGCACGATTCGGTCGACCCCGCGTACCCCTGGAAACAGGTCACCCGCCGGATATCCGTTGGCGTATCGATCTTGACCTCGGTCTGTACTATCGGAACGTTCCACTCGTCGCCGATCGCGTTCCAGTAGAGCTCGTCGTGATCCGCGAAGGCGTTCAGTGCCCCCTCGACGCGGTAGGCGATCGTGTACGTATGTCGGCCGGAGATCTCGACGTCGGGGTCTCCGATCCGGATCACCGTCGAGGTGCCCTCCTGCGAGACCTCGGTGTCGGACGGCGCCCCGGCGGAGGCCGTGACCGACACGTTCTCGATCCGGTAGATGCGGTCGTAGACCTCGTCGCGGTAGTACCGCGTGGGGATCGTGCGGAAGATCCCGTGATGGCGCGAGGTTCCGAAGTCGTAGTCGATCGTCTCCGTGATCCTCAGGTCACCGTCGGGCAGGATCTCGATCTGCACGCGGTACTCGTGGATAACCTCCTGCGCCGACTGGGCCCACGCGGGAGCGGCGAACAGGACCAACAGGGCGGCGGCAGCGAACGACGAGCGGAAGACGCGAGCCATCACTGGACGAAGTAGAACGAGATCGCGACGATCCCGTAGGCCCCGATGAGCTGTGCGCCCTCGAGCCAGTTGGAGCGGCCGTCTACGGAGATCATGAACACGAGGAACGTGGAGAGCGCGACCGCCGCAACCTCGAACGTGGTGAAGACGAACGTCATCGGGTGGCCGACGAGGAGCGAGATGAACACCAGGGCGGGAGCCACGAACAGCGCGATCTGGGTCGAGGAGCCGATGGCGATCTCGAGCGTGACATCGACCTTGTTCCGCAGGGCGAACAGAACGGCCGAAGAGTGCTCCGCCGCGTTCCCGATGATCGGGATAACGATGAGCCCGACGAAGCCCTCGGAGAGCCCGAGCGACTTGATCGCGGGATCGAGCGAGCCGACGAGGAACTCCGACATCAGGGCCACGAAGGCCGTCGCGACGAGCAACACTCCGATCGCTTTCCCCCGAGACCAGGTCGGCTCCTCGCTCGCCTCCGGTGTTCGGAACAGATGCTCGTGCGTGATGAGCGTGAAGGCCAGCGCGGCGATGTAGAGCGTGATGAGGACGGCGGCCACCGTCCCCGACACGACCTCCCGCTCGATCAGGCTCCGATGCTCCCCGAGCGCGAACAGCGCCGGCATCAGGAGTCCGGTAACCGCCAAGGCCAGCGACGTGGCGTGGACCGACGCGGACCGGGCGTTGAACTCCTGCTCCTCGTGCTTCAGTCCCCCGACCAGGAACGACACGCCGAGCACCAGCAGGAGGTTCCCCAGGATCGAGCCCGTGAGCGACGCCTTCACGATCTCGATCCGGTTCTCCATGATCAGGAAGATCGAGATAGTCAGCTCGGTGACGTTGCCGAACGTAGCGTTGATCAGACCGCCCAGCCGGGGTCCCACGTGGAGGGCAAGTTGCTCCGTCGACCGGCCGATGAGTCCCGCCAGGGGGATGATCGCGCCCGCCGAAGCGAGGAAGATCGCCAGGTCCGGCCCGCCCACGACCTCGAAGACGATCGCGACCGGAACGAGGACGAGGAACCAGTCGAGCGACGGTTCGAGGGAAAGCGTTCGCGTCGGCGGAGTCGTCGGCACGGGCGCCAGGGTAGACGGTCGGCGACCGCCGAGCGTCTAGTGGGCGGCGGCGCCGCTCGCGGCGCCGCCGCCCGAGACCGCCTCCTGCAGCACATCCCAGGCCAGGACGGCGCACTTGATCCGGATCGGGTACTTCACGACCCCCTTCAGGGCGACGAGGTCGCCGAAGGCGTCCTCGTCGGGATCGACCTCGCCGGCCAGCATCCCCCGCACGTCCGCCGCGAGCGCCATCGCGTCCTCGACTCTCTTGCCACCGACGGACTCGGTCATCATCGAGGCGCTGGACTGGCTGATCGAGCAGCCGGCGCCCTGGAAGGTGACCTCCTGAAGCTTCCCGTCCTCGAAGTTGGCGGAAACCGTGATCTCGTCGCCGCAGAGCGGGTTGTTCCTCGTGCACGTCACCGCAGCCCCCGGGAGCTCACGCTTGTTCCGGGGATTCTTGTAGTGATCGAGGATCGTTTCCTTGTAGATGTCGTCGAGCGCCACGCTTCCTCCGAACGCTAGATCCTGAAGAACTCTTCCGCCTTGGCCAGAGCCTCTACCAGGACGTCCACCTCTTCCCGTGTGTTGTACACGTAGAAGGAGGCTCGCGCAGTGGCCGGGGTGCCGAACCTGCGCATCACCAGCTGCGCGCAGTGGTGCCCGGCACGGATCGCCACGCCTTCCGCGTCCAGGACCGTCGCGAGGTCGTGCGGATGGACGTCTCGGTACCAGAAGCTCACGGCACCCCCGCGCGCTGTCGCATCCTTCGGCCCGTAGACGGTCGCGTCGACGGAGAGCAGCCGGTCCAGGGCGTACCGGGTGATCTCCTCCTCGTGCGCACGGACCGCGTCCATCCCCAGGGCCTGGAGGTAGTCGACGGCGGCGCCGAGGCCCACCTGCTGGGCGATCTGCATCGTCCCGGCCTCGAACTTGTACGGGATGTCGTTCCAGGTCGAGTGGTCGTGGAAGACCTCGTGGATCATCTCCCCGCCGCCGAACATGGGGTCCATCGCTTCCAGGAGCTCGGCTTTCGCGTACAGGCCACCACTCGCCGTCGGCCCGAGCATCTTGTGGCCGCTGAACGCGAGGAAGTCGCAGTCCATCTCGGTGACGGAGACGCCGTGGTGTGGGACGAGCTGCGCCCCGTCGACCGCGACGAGCGTGCCTACCGCATGGGCGGCCTCGATCAGCTGGCCGAGGGGCGTGATCGTCCCGAGAGCGTTCGACATCCCGGTCACCGACAGGATCTTCGTCCGCTCGTTCAACAGCGAGCCCAGCTCCGAGAGATCGAGCTGCCCGTCGTCGGTGAGCGGTATGTAGCGCAAGACGGCACCGGTCACCTGTGCAGTCAGCTGCCAGGGAACGATGTTCGAGTGGTGCTCCATGTCGGTGAGGAGCACCTCGTCGCCCTCTCGCAGGTACTTCCTCCCCCACCCTTGGGCGACGAGGTTCATCGACTCGGTCGTCCCGCGGGTGAACACGATCGTTCGAGGATCCGGCGATCCGAAGAAGCCAGCCAGCTTGGCCCGTGCCCCCTCGAACGCCTCGGTCGCCTCCTCGCCCAGCGTGTAGATGCCGCGGTGGGCGTTCGCGTTGTGGTTGGAGTAGAAGTCCGAGACGGCGTCGATCACCTGACGAGGCTTCTGCGACGTGGCTGCGGAGTCGAGGTACACGAGCGGGTGCCCGTTGATGACGCGTTCGAGGATCGGGAAGTCCTTCCGGATCCTCTCGACGTCTATCACGTCTCTTGGCTCGTCTCTTGGTGCGCCGTTCTCGTTCATCCCTCTTCCACCCCGTCGTCGATACCGAGCTCGTCGCCGATGCCTTCGTAGCCCTTCTCCTCGAGCTCACTCGCGAGCTCGGGGCCGCCGGACCTCACGATACGACCCTGCATCATCACGTGGACCCGGTCGGCGGTGATGTAGTTGAGGATCCGCTGGTAGTGCGTGATCAAGAGCACGCCGAGGTCGGGACCGACCAGCTCCGCCACCCCGCCGGCGACCAGCTTCAACGAGTCGATGTCGAGGCCGGAGTCGGTCTCGTCGAGGATCGCGATCTCGGGTTGCAGAACCGCGAGCTGAAGGACCTCGTTCCGCTTCTTCTCTCCGCCGGAGAACCCCTGGTTCACGTAGCGCTGGACCATCGCGTCCTCGATGCCGAGCCGATCCATCTGCTCCTTCATGTGCTTGCGGAACGCGAGGGCGCTGATCTGCTCGGCCTTGACCGCCTGGTACGCCGTCCGCAGGAAGTTCACGACGCTCACCCCCGGGACCTCGGTCGGGTACTGGAGCGCGAGGAAGAGACCGCGCTTGGCTCGCTCGTCCGTGGTGAGCCCGGTGATCTTCTCGCCCTTGAAGATCACGTCGCCGCCGGTCACCACGTAGCCGGG
>CAJDUF010000069.1_pt1 | contig 10513 bp, 8 predicted proteins | sample 7390091 | NCBI WGS metagenome assembly CAJDUF01 (sample SAMEA7055670, study PRJEB34461) | soil metagenome | biome: terrestrial ecosystem; feature: Peninsula; material: soil | place: Antarctica | collected 2016 | reverse complement strand
GTTGTCCGGCATCCCCGCACCCGTCATCGGGTCGACACGCAGGATCGCCCCGTCGAGCGTCACGGGATCTCCCGAGGTGCGCAAGTCCTGGCTTCGAAGTGCGCCGCCTTCGGCGGTGGGAGGAGTCAGGGTCGCGCCCACGCCGCCCGGAGGATCCCCGCACGGGTTGAGCGGGTTACCATCCTGACCGTAGTCGGTGAAGTTGAAGCTCGCCCCGTCACCTCCGCTCGCATAGAGCGCTCCGTCCGGGCCGAACGCGAGCGCTCCGATCGAGTGGCTCGGATACTGCTGACACCAGTCCTCGATCAGTACCTGCTCAGCCCCGGTCATGACGTTGCCGGCCGCTTGAAGTCGCGAGAGCCGTCCGCTTACCACGCAACCATCGCCGGTCGCGCCGGGGGGCGTTGGGCAGGGGTCGGATAAGACGCCAGGGGTGCCCCAGCGAGGTGCGGGCGGGGCACTCCCGAGCTCATGGTCGTAGGTGTAGAGAACGTAGACGTATGGGGTGGTCGGGAAGTTCGGATGGAGCTCGAGACCAAGCAGACCGCGATCCCAGAAGTTGTAGACGTTGACGTTCAGATCGGCGAAGAGTGTTGGAGTGGTGTCGGTCAGACTGTCAAAGACCTTGATGCGACCGCTCTTCTCAGCGACGAAGATACGACCGTCGCGAGAGAACCTCACAGCCGTCGGATGATCGAGGCCGCTGAAGACGATCGACTCCTGAAATCCAGGCGGCAGTGCACCGCGCGCGGCCGGCGCACTCGCGAGCTCGGCGAACACGAGCGCTCCCACCACCGCGAGCAGGAAATATCGAGAACGCATGCGGCGCGTGACCAAGAGGGTTATCCCCCAATCGAGCGACAGCGCGATTCGTACACCTTCTGGGCGTCGTAGGTCAAATCGGGGCCTCGTTTCACCACCCCCGAACCCGCCTGTCCTCCACCCATCGGCAGCGCGCCGAAGGTGTCCATCGGCGAACGTTGACAGCGGCCTCATCCACGAGTACCACGCGGCCACCGCATGATGGAAAACCGAGTTCGGATCCTTAGAGGGACGCAACAGGCATATCCATCGGCTTCATGGCCCCGGCCACGACCCATGGCTTTCTGGGGCCGAGGCCTAGGTCCCGAAGAGCCGCTCGGCGATCTGGATCCCGTTCAGGGCGGCGCCCTTCCGGAGGTTGTCGCCGCACGCGAACAGGAGCAGAGAATCATCGTGCCCGGGCGCTCGCCGGATGCGCCCGACCAGCACCTCGTCGCGCCCCGCGGCCTCGAGGGGCGACGGGTAGACGCCGTTCGCCGGATCGTCACGGAGCTCCACGCCCGGCGCCTCTTGAAGCAGCGCGCGCGCCTCCTCTGGCGTGATGGCGCGCGAGAAGCGGGCGAGCAGCGACACGGAGTGACCCACCGGCACGGGGACGCGCACGCAAGTGGCCGCCACGTCGAGATCGGGGATGGCGAGGATCTTCTTCGACTCCTGGGCCGTCTTGATCTCTTCGCCCGTGGAGCCGTCGTCCGCGAACGCGTCGATCTTCGGCAACACGTTGAACGCCATCGTCTTGCCGAAGACGTCCCCGGTCGGCAGCGCGTCGACGTCGGGATGGCCGAGCTCCTCGACCTGGTCGTGAAGCTTCTCGATCTGATCGGCGAGCTCGCGCGTCCCGTCACGCCCCGCGCCCGACACGGCCTGGTACGAGGAGAGCACCAGGGAGCGGAGGCCGGCCGCGCGATGCAGCGGAGCGAGCGCCATCAGCGCGACGATGGTGGTGCAATTGGGCACCGCGATGATCCGCGGCGATCCCTCGAGGGCCTCGGGATTCACCTCCGGGACGACGAGCGGCACGTCCGGCTCCATGCGGAACGCGGACGACTTGTCGATGCAGACGGTCCCGGCCGCGGCGGCCTCCCGCACGAAACCGCGCGCGACCGACGCGCCGGCGGCGGAGAGCGAGAGATCAACCCCCGCGAGCGCTTCCAGCGACAACTCTCGCACCGTCACGTCACGACCTCGGAACGAGATCGTGCGTCCCGCGGATCGGGACGAGGCCAACGGCACAAGGTCGTCGACCGGGAACGCGCGCGACTCCAGGATGCGCAGCATCTCGGTGCCCACCGCACCCGTTGCGCCCACGACGGCGACCTTCAGACCCATCGAGTCACCCTACCCGGCGAGAGGTACCGGAAAGCGAAGGACTAGCGGAACGTCCAGGTGCGCAGGATGTCTTCGAGCTCGGCGAGGCGGGTGTCGAAGCCATCTGAATCGGCCTGGAGCTGCACGCGCCAGGCCGCGTCGCCGCGGACGAACACGATCTCGCGGACCTGCTGCTTCACCTGTCCCGAGTCGAGGGCGAAGTCCCATTGGGCAGCCGGAACTCCCGCGACACGCCGCTGAACGACCTGGCCGACCTTGACCCCATCTTTCGAGGCGACGTCACGCGCGGCCTTCACCACGTCGTTGAGGCCCTGCCCGGTCTGGAGCTGGATCGCCATGATCCGCACCGTGGAGGCATCCGCCGGCTTGATGAGCTCGTCGTAGGGAAGGGACGTCTGGGTGGCTTCGTTCGTGAGCTCCCAACCCGGGGCCGCGACGCAGTACCCGAAGCGAGCCGACTCGACGGTGCTCCGGTCGCACACTCCCGGCCCGCCGAGCCACCAGACCCCTGCCGCGACCACCCCTGCAAGTGCGATCAGGAGTCCGGCCACGACCGCGATCGCCTTGCCTGCCGAGCGCTTCGGGCCCTCGGGCGCGACTTCCTCGACCTCGACTTCGCCACCCGGAGGTGGCGGCGGCAACGCGGGATACGGATCCATACCTCCTAGTTATCGGCCATCTCGGCCGGAACGTCCAGCCCGAAGCGCGCGTGGACGACCCTGAGCGCACGCTCCGCGTCGGTTTTCCTTACGACGCAAGAGATCCGGATCGGCGATGTGGAGATCATCTCGATGTTGATCCCCTCAGCCGCCAGCGCATCGAACATGTCCGCCGCGACACCGGGCTGACTCTTCATCCCGGCCCCCACCAGCGAGATCTTGGCGATACCGTCGTCGACCGACCAGTGCCGGGCGCCCACCTGTTGCGCGATCCCGCCGACGGCGGCTTCGAGGCTCGCGAGATCGGCGATCGGCGCGGTGAAAGACAGGTCGGTGGCCCCTTCATGCGAGACGTTCTGCACGATCATGTCGACGCTCACGCCCGCGCTCGCGACGGCCTTGAACAGCATCGCGGCGACGCCCGGCCTGTCGGGCACGCCGTCGAAGGTCACCTTCGCCTCATCGGCCTCGAGCGCAACGCCCGAGATCAGAACGTCTTCCATCTGGTCATCGACCTCCTGCACCCACGTACCGGGTGCGTCGTCGTCGAAGGATGAGCGCACGTGGAGCCGGAGCCCGCTCCGCCGGGCGAGCTCCACGGAGCGCGACTGGAGCACCTTCGCGCCGGCCGCCGCGAGCTCCAGCATGTCGTCGTACCCGATCCGCCCGATCAGCCGGGCATCGGGCACCAGGCGAGGATCCGCGGTCATCACTCCGCCGACGTCCGTGTAGACCTCGCAGACCTCGGCGCCGACCGCGGCCGCCATCGCGACCGCCGTCAGGTCCGACCCCCCTCGGCCGAGCGTCGTGATCTCGTAAGCGGAGGAAAGGCCCTGGAAGCCCGCGATGATCACGACGTTCCCGGCGTCCAGCGCCTCGAGGATCCGCTTGGGCCGGATCTCGATGATCTTGGCCTGGCCGTGTGCGGTGTCTGTGATGATGCCGGCTTGCGATCCCGTGTAGCTCGCCGCGCGGCATCCCCGCTCGTTGATCGCGATGCCCAGGAGTGCCATCGCGATCCGCTCGCCCGCGGTGAGCAGCATGTCCATCTCGCGGGGGTCGGGGTCAGGCGCGATGTCCTTCGCCATGCGAGCGAGATCGTCGGTGGTTTGACCCATCGCCGAGACCACCACGATCACGTCGTTGCCGGCATCACGTGCGCGGACGACCCGATCGGCCACGGTCCGAAGCCGCTCCACACCGTCGACGGAGGTACCGCCGTATTTCTGCACGATGATGGGCATATCGGGCCGAGCGTAGCAGTGCGCCCTCTGGCGGCAGGTCAGGCAGGCTCGAGCGCGTCGACCCCGCCGTCGAGGCCGAGGGCCTGCCGAAGGAACCGCACCTGGAGCAGCAGCAGGTTCTCCGCCACCGCCTCGTTCGTGGTCATGTGCGTGATACCCGACAACGGCACGACCGAGTGGAGCCGGCCGGCTTCGGTGAATGCTCGCGAGAGCTGAAGCGTGTTCGCGACGAAGACGTTGTCGTCCTCGAGTCCGTGGATCAGGAGGAGCGGCCGCGCCAGGTTCGGCGCATCGGCGATCAGCGACTCCCTCCGATAGACGTCCGGCTCCTCCTGTGGAAGTCCGAGGTACCGCTCGGTGTACGCGGTGTCGTACAGGCTCTGGTCCGCGTCGGGTGCCCCCGCCACCGCGGCATGGAACACATCCGGCCGCCGGAGCACCGCCATCGCGGCGAGGTAGCCGCCGAAGGACCAACCTCGGATGCCCACCTTCTCCAGGTCGAGGAACCCGAACCGCTCGGCCGCCGCGTGGAGGGCATCCACCTGGTCCTCGAGCACTGGACCGGAGAATCCGCGGTAGATCGCGTGTTCCCACGCAACGCCGCGGCCCGGTGTGCCCCGCCCGTCCGCAACGAGAACGGCGAACCCCTGGTCGGCAAGCCACTGCGGTTCGAGCAACGCCCGGTGCGCCTTGACCACCCTGGAGAAGTGAGGCCCTCCGTACGGATCCACGATCACCGGGAGCGGTGCATCGGGCTCGGCGCCGTCGGGCGTGAACATCGCGACACGGATATCTCGATCGCCGACGACGCCGAACGTGGGCCGAGCCTCGATGATCGGAGCTTCGGCGAGTGAGCGGATCTCCGCGACCGGCTCGCCGGCGCGGAGCACGCTCACCCGCCGAAGCGACGGATCCAACAGCTCAGAGACGATCACGGTGACGTCGGCGGCGCGGGCGGCGAGATGTATGCCTGGGTCGGACGTGACGCGCTCAAGCATCTCGCCGCCCGCGGCGCGCCAGACGTGCAGCTCCGTGGGGTCCTCGTTCGCGGCGAACAGGACGTCGTCCCCGACATCGAGGACTGTGGCCACGTGGAGTCCGGCCGGCGTGATGGGCTCTCCGTCGAGGGTGATCCGGCGGGTGTCCTCCGATTCATCGACGAACAGGAGCCGGCCGTCGCGCAGCCGGTCGGGAACACTGGTCACGATCGTCTGCCAGTGCTCGGCGGAGTCCTCCAAGAGCGTCTGAGTTTTCCCTGAGTCGGGGTCGGCTTCGAGCACGAGCCATCGCTTCTGATCGCGCGACAACACGAGTAGGGTGAGCGGGCACCGATCGTTCCAGGTCACGTTGATGAGGTACGGGAATGCCTCGCGATCCCAATCGATGTCGACGCGTGATCCGTCCAACCCGAGCACCGATAGCGAGACATCCGCGTTGTCCGTCCCCGCCTGCGGATAGCGGACGGCGCGCGGCTTGGCCGCTGGGTCGACGGGCGAGGAGATGTACCACGTGAGGACCGCGCGCTCGTCGACCCGAGCCGCCACGATCCGCTCGCCGTCGGGCGACCACCAGTACCCGCGATGCCGGTCCAGCTCCTCCGAGGCGACGAACTCCGCGAGCCCCCAATGGATGTCGGGATCGTCGTCGTGCGCCAGGACGCGGCCCGACCCGCCGGCCGCGCCTTCGGGCGAGAGGTCGTGAACGTGGAGAGCGCCGTCGATGACGTAGGCCAGGCGGCGGCCGGTCGGGTCGGACCGCGCGTCGAAGGCACCCTCGAGAGACTCCTCCAGCAGCCGGGCGCCACCTTCGACCAGGTCCGCCACACGGACCCGACCACCGAAGACGAACGTCGCGAGCGTGAGCCCGGGATCGGCGTCGTAAGTCGTCACACCCGTGAGCTGTTCGCGCATGCGCTCACGCCGATCGCGTTCCTCCTGCGTGAGGTGCTCCTCGCCGGCGGCCGACGGGTCGAAGATCAGGCGCTCTTCGCCGGAGTCGAGATCGAGGACCCACAAGCAGCCTTCAGGATCGTTCCCGGCCCGCGAACGGATGAACGCCACGCGGGATCCGTCGTCGGCGATCCGGAACGTGCGGGGCGCCCCGAGGGTGAACCCTCGCGTCCGTGCCTTCTGTCGTGGGAACGAGTCCTTCGCCAACCGCGTCTACCCCCTGTCACACCTGCTCGGTTCCTGGCATGGTACGGGTGGAGTCCACTTCCGAGCGAGTCTCGGAGCCGATAACGGAGCCAGAGTGGAGGACCAGCGCAGCGATAGCGAGCTCCTCACGGCGTCGGCGGGCGATCCCGACGTATTCACCGAGCTGTACCGGCGCCACGCCGAGGACCTCCTTCGCTACTTCGCCCGGCGAACGCTCGACCCCGAAGCCGCGGCCGAGCTCACCGCCGAGACGTTCGCGCAGGCCTTCGCGTCGAGGACGACCTACCGAGACACGGGAGCGAACGGCGTGGCATGGATCTACGGGGTTGCGAGACACCAACTCGGCCGGTTCTTCCGGTCGGGGCGGGTGGATCGAGCGGCGCGCCGGCGTCTGGGGATGCCGGAGCGTGATCTGCCGCCCGCCGATTTCGAGCGGATCGAGGACCTCGTCGACTTCGCGCCGATCCGCGGCGCGATCGCCGAAGCCCTGGCGACGCTCCGCGAGGATCATCGCGACGCGCTCCGCCTTCGAGTGATCGAGCAGCGTTCCTATCCCGAGGTCGCCCGAGAACTCTCCTGCACCGAGGAGAACGCGCGCCAGCGGGTCAGCCGAGGACTGCGACGGCTCGCGCTGGTCTTGCAGGAGAAGGGCCTCCAACCGGCCAGTGAGAAGGAGTCATGAACACGGAGATCGAGTACCTCAAGCAACTGGAGACCGACCTGAAGGACGCCGGCTCCCGCGAGAAGGCGCGTATGGAGCGCGCGACGCTCCAGGGTGCGATCCGGAAGAACACCGGGCGGGGATGGACCAAGGTCGTCGGCGTCGCCGCCGCTTTCTTGGTCGTAGCGGGCGCGATCGGTTTCCTCGCCCAGGGCGGCCTCAGGAAAGAAAGCGCCCAGACCGAACCCGCCGACAGGTTCCAGGTTGGCGACGCGGTCGCCTCGAGCGGGGGTGGCGGGGGCGAGGCTCCTCCAGGGGCGCCGAGCGCCGCGCCCGGCACCTTGACGGGGGGGGAGGCGGTCGGGTTCGACTCGGCAGACGAAGGAACGTCGGGCGGACGACAGGCAGCCGGAAGGCAGCAGCAGGATCTCTCGAAGATCGTCCGGGATGGGCGGATCGGCATCGTGGTCCCCGACAACAAGTTCGGTGACGCCGTCGGCGACCTCACCCTCATCGCCGAGAAGTACGGCGGATTCGTCATCTCTTCCTCGACGAATAACGATCGAACGGGAACGTTCGTCCTTCGGATCCCGGCCAAACGGTTCGATCGAGCTGTGAGCGACATCCGCGACCTCGCCACGCATGTGCGGTTCCAGGATATCCGGGGCAACGACGTGACGGCGGAGTTCATCGATCAGCAGGCGCGTCTGCGCATCCTGCAAGCGAGGAAAGCTCTCTTGTTCGGCCTGTTCCAACGGGCCACGACGACGGAGGAAATCCTGCGGATGTCGAACCAGCTCGACGACGTCCAGCTGCGCATCGAACAGATCCAGGGCCAGATCAACTTCATCAACGACCAGGTCGCCGAGTCGACCCTCCGGGTCTCGATCCAGGAGCAGAACGCGCCCGAGGCAGCGACGGCGACCGACGTCGACAACCCCGATCTGGGCTCGTCGGTCGACCTCGCCGTCCAGGGATTCCTTCGGATCGTCGGCGCCGTGATCGTCGGGCTCGGCTACCTGATCCCACTGACGCTGCTCGGCGCCATCGTCTGGTTCGTCGTTTGGACCGTCCGGCGCAGCCGCGCCATCTCCTGACGGCTAGATCTCGCGTCGGCCCTCGATGGCCTGCGAGAGTGTGACCTCGTCCGCGTACTCGAGGTCGCCGCCGACCGGAAGACCGCTCGCGAGCCTCGTCACGCGGATCCCGAGCGGCTTCAACAGGGCGCCCACGTACATGGCGGTGGCGTTGCCCTCGAGGTTGGGGTTGGTCGCGAGGATCACCTCGGTGACGTGATCGCGATCAACGCGGTCGAGCAGCTCCTGCACCCGCAGGTCGTCGGGCCCGATGCCGTCGAGCGGGCTGATCGCTCCGCCGAGGATGTGATACCGGCCCTTGTGCAGTGCCGCCTTCTCGATCGTGGCGGCATCCTTGGGCTCCTCCACGACGCAGAGCAACGTGCGGTCGCGCGACTCGTCGCGGCAGACCCGGCAGAGGTCTCCCTCAGGCGCTTCGCGTCCTCGGGCGTCGCCTTCACGAGCCAGAACGCCAGGCGCTGTGCGGACTTCGGGCCCACGCCAGGAAGGCGCGCCAGCTCGTCGATCAGCTCCTGGATCGGCCCCTCGTACACCGGTCAGTCCTCGGGATCGTCTGGTTCGTCGGCAGGGGTGGCGCCCAAGACGTCTTTGAGGCGCTTCAGCGCTTCCTCTTCGCTGGGTTCCTCGGCCTCCTCGACGTAGGCGGCCGCGGCGGGCTCAGTGCCTCCGGTGTGCGCCTCGCGGGTCACGCTCTCGATCCTCGGTCGGATCCCGAAGAGGTCACCCAAGGCCGCCTGCAACTTGTCGGCGCGGCTGGCCACCTGGCGCAGGTTGTTGCGGAACGAGGGAGGGAAGGCGAGCTCGAGGGTCTCCCCGTCGAATGTCGCCGGCGTGGCGCTCTCCAGGAGCGCCCGGAGCACCGGCTGCCCGACCTGACTGAGGTGATCGAGCAACGACGGCCACGAACGGCGGAGCATCGTCACGTCGACGCTGTCAGCGCTGGCCGCGTGCGGGGCATCCGTCGCAACCGGGGCTGCTTCGGCGATCGCCGGGGCCGCCTCTACAGCGGCGGGGACCACCTCGGAAGGGACCTCGACCTGGGCCGCCGGGACCGCTTCGGAGGGGACCTCGACGCCGGAGGGGGGGCGGCTCGGGCGTGAAGGTGTCGCTGAGGGCTCGTCCGCCGGCGTTGGGTCCCCGATCGAGGCGGCCCCGGCGGCGGGAACGACCGTCGCCGGGTCGACGTTGGCGAGGCGCTCGAGCCGCTCCAGCCTGGACAGCGTCCCGCCGGACGACGGGTCGGTCTCGGGGATCGTGGCCCGCACCAGGGCGAGCTCCAACGAAAGGCGCGGCGACGTGGTCCAGCGCATGTCGCTCTGGGCCGCCAGCAACAGCTCGATGATCCGAGCCAGCTCGGAGGCCGTGAACTTCTCCGCCTGGATGCGCAGGCCTTCGTACGCGTCGGCCGGGATGTCGAGTAGGTCTTCCTGACCCGGCGCCGTCTTCACGAGGAGCAGATCCCGGAAATGCGCGAGCGTCTCGTTGGTCACGTTGCGGATGTCCTGCCCGTCCTGGACCAGACGATTGACGATCTCGAACGCGCTGCGCGCGTCGCCGACAGCCACGGCGTCGGCCAGCTCGACCTGCACCTCGCCGCGCGGCGCTCCCAGCAGCGCCTGGATCGCGGCATCGTCAACCTTCTGCCCGCCGAGCACACCGGCCTGATCCAGCAGGGAGAGCGCGTCCCGCGCGGAGCCCTCGGCATGTCGCGCGATCGCGTGGGCGGCGGAGTCGTCCAGCGTCACTCCCTCAGACGCCGCCACCTTCTGTAAGAGCTCGGAGAGCCCCTCCATGGTGTGCCGTCGGAAGTCGAACCGCTGGCAGCGGCCCACGATCGTGGCCGGCATCTTGTGCGGCTCGGTCGTGGCGAGGACGAAGCGGACGCCGGGCGGGGGCTCTTCGAAGACCTTCAGAAGCGCATCGAACGCCTCGCGGGACAGGCGCTGAGCCTCGTCGATGATGTAGACCTTCTCTCGGCCTTGCACCGGGGCCGTGGGTGCCTTCTCGCGGAGCTCCCGGGCGTCCTCGACCCCGCCGTGGGACGCGGCGTCGATCTCCACCACGTCAAGATGCGTGCCGTCACGGATGGCCACGCATTGATCGCACCCTCCGCAGGGCTCGGCCGTCGGCCCGGTGGCGCAGTTGACCATCTTGGCCAGGATCCTCGCGGTGGAGGTCTTGCCGGTTCCGCGCGGTCCGCAGAACAGGAATGCGTGATGCAGGCGGCCGTCCCGGATAGCGCCCGTGAGCGCACGCACGACGTGGTCTTGGCCGAGGACTTCGCCCGGGGTCTGCGGCCGGTATCGCCGGTAGAGCGCTTGGTGCTGCCTGTCCTCCGCCATCTACCTCGCTCCTTGGCCCCCGTACAAAAAGGTGTGACCGTGCACCCGCCGTCGACGCCGCGAGACTCGACCGCTACCCGACAACGGAGCTCCAGCCGGGCTCTCCCACGGCACCCGCCGGTTCACGCTTAGGGCTGCTTCCTTCCGGACCTGACCCGGTTCGCGTTCCGGCGTCGCGTGGGACCCGACCTTCGACGCTTCGT
>CAJDUF010000051.1_pt1 | contig 10545 bp, 6 predicted proteins | sample 7390091 | NCBI WGS metagenome assembly CAJDUF01 (sample SAMEA7055670, study PRJEB34461) | soil metagenome | biome: terrestrial ecosystem; feature: Peninsula; material: soil | place: Antarctica | collected 2016 | reverse complement strand
CTCGGCCCGGCGTTCTTCCCGTTCGTGGAGCCGGGAGCCGAGCTCGCGGTGACATGTATGCGTTGTGACGGGGCCGGCTGCCCGGTCTGCGGGAACGGGTGGATCGAGCTGCTGGGATGCGGCATGGTCCATCCGCAGGTCCTCGAGAACTGCGGCTACGACCCCGAGCGGTACACGGGCTTCGCGTTCGGCTTGGGGATCGACCGCGTCGCCCTGCTCAAGTATCGGATCCCCGACATCCGGTTGTTGGTCGACGGCGACATCCGGTTCCTCGCGCAGTTCGGGGCGAACCCATGAAGGTGCCTCTGTCGTGGCTCCGGGAGTTCGTGCCCGTCGAGTTGGACGTCGAGGCCCTCGCCGAGCGGATCGATGCCCACGGGATCAAGGTGGAAGGGATCGAGCGACCTTGGGCCGGGCTCGAGGGAGTGGTGGTGGCGAAGGTGCTCGAGGTTCGCGACCACCCCAACTCCGACAAGCTCTGTCTCGCGACCGTGGACGGGGGGGAAGGGCCGGTCCAGGTCGTGGTCGGCGTCCGGAACATGGCCCCGGACGATCTCGTCCCGTGGGCCAAGCCCGGTAGCCGGGTCCCGACGCTCGACGTGGCTCTCGGTGCGAAACCGCTCCGCGGAGAGATGTCGAACGGGATGCTCTGCTCCCCGAGGGAGCTCGCGATCTCCCATGAGCACGAGACGGGCATCCTCATCCTCCCGGATGAGCTTCTCGTCGGGGCCGATCTCAAGTCCGTGCTCGGCCTCGATGACGCCGTGTTGGACATCGAGGTCGAGCCGAACCGGCCCGACTTCCTCTCGGTCTATGGGGTCGCGCGGGAGACCTCGTCCATCCTGGGCCTCCCATTGGCCGAGCCGGACACGACACTCGATGAGGATGCGGAGCGAGCGGACGAGGTCGCGACGGTGGAGCTGCACGCGCCCGACGGCTGCCCGTTCTATCTCGCCCGCGTGCTCCGCGGCGCGTCGAAGGGATCGACCCCGTTGTGGGCGCAGGCGAGGCTCACTGCCGTGGGCATGCGGCCGGTCGCACCGATCGTCGACGCGACGAACTACGCGATGTTGGAGCTGGGCCAGCCGCTGCATGCCTTCGACACGCAGCGGCTGGCCGGCCCCGGGATCGTCGTCCGCCGAGCCGAGCCGGGCGAGCGCCTCGTCACCCTCGACGGCGTGGAACGAGAGCTCACCAGCGAGGACCTGCTGATCTGCGACCTGGAGAAGCCGGTGGCGCTCGCCGGGATCATGGGTGGGCGATCGTCCGAGGTCTCCGACGAAACGACCGACGTCCTCCTGGAGAGCGCCTACTTCACCAGGACCTGGGTCATCAGGACGGCTCGCCGCCTCGACCTGCACTCCGAGGCCTCCCACCGCTTCGAGCGTGGCACCGACCCGGAGGGGGTGGAGCGGGCCGCCCGCCGCTGCGCGGCGCTCATCGCCGAGTGGACGGGCGCCCGGGTGCTCACCGGCGCCGCGCAGGCGGGTGGCCCGCCCGAGCGCCGCCACGTCTCGATGCGCGCCTCTCGCGCGACCGCCCTTCTGGGCTATCCAATCACCTCGTCCGATGCCGCGGCCGTGTTCGATGCCCTCCGCATGACCCATCAGGAGTCATCGGACGTCGTCGAGGTCGAGGTCCCCGGCTACCGGGTCGACATCGACCGAGAGGTGGATCTGATCGAAGAAGTCGTCCGGATCCAGGGGTACGAGCGGGTAGGGGCCACCATCCCGCGTTCCCCGGAGCTCGGAGGCATGCCGGAGCCCTATGCGTTCGCCCGCCGTGTCCGCGACGGGCTCGTCCGCGCAGGCCTCCGCGAGGCCAAGCCTCTCCCGTTCGTCTCCGATGAAGATCTCGCGCTGATGGGCGACCGCGATGCGATCCCGCTGGCGAATCCGCTCCGGGCCGAAGAGGCGTGGCTCCGAACACATGTGCTTCCCGGCCTGCTTCACACGGTCGCGAGGAACCAGCGTTGGGGGACGGGGTCCGTGTCGATCTTCGAAGTGGGCACCGTCTTCCGTTCGACCGATCCGGTCGAGGAGCGGCGGCAGGTGGGTCTCGCCATGTGCGGTGCGGCGGGGGAGGGCTGGATGGCGGACGATCGGGAGTTCGACGTGCTGGACGCTCGCGGGTTGGTCGAGACGCTCTTCGAGGATCTCGGCCTGGAGGGCCAGGAGGTAGGTGGCCAAGGGGTGAATGGGTGGACGCTCGGCGAGCCGCTCGGCGATCCGTTCCATCCCGGTCGGTCGGCTCGCGTGCTCCTCGGGGATCGCCCGGTCGGAGTCATCGGGGAGCTCCACCCACGGACGGCGTCCTCGCTCGACATCGACGGCCGTGTCGCGGTCGCGGAACTCGAGCTCGAGCCTCTGCGGGCGGCGGCCTCCAGCGCTTTCCGGCTCGCCGAGGTCCCTCGATTCCCCCCGATCCGCCGAGACCTCGCCTTCATGATCGACGAGGACGTACCCGCCGGGGCCGTTCAGGCTGCGCTGGAGGCTGCCGCGGGCGAGCTACTGGACCGCTCGCTCCTCTTCGACGTCTTCCGGGGCGGTGCGATCGCCGACGGGCGCAAGAGCCTCGCGTTCGCGCTGGAGTTCCGAGCCCCCAACCGCACGCTCACGGACGAGGAGGTCGAGCCGGTCGTCGCCACGATCGTCGACCGGCTGCGCACCGAGCTCGGAGCCGAGCTCCGGGCGTGAGCTCCCACTCGCCCGTGGGTGGAGTCCCATAGACTCCGACGCGATGCGCCACTACCTGAGCGTCGACGACCTGTCCGTCACCGAGCTGCCCGAGATCCTCGAGCTGGGAGCCGAGGTGAAGGCCAACACGTCCGCGCACTCGCAGGCGCTCTCGGGCCGCTCGATCGCCCTGATCTTCGAGAAGCCCTCGACCCGGACACGGGTCTCGTTCGAGGTCGGGATCGCGCAGCTCGGCGCTCAGCCGGTCGTCCTGTCATCGGGCGAGCTCCAGCTCGGCCGTGGCGAAACGATCGAGGACACCGGCCGCGTGCTCTCTCGTTACGTCGACGCCATCGTGCTCCGGACCTTCGAGCAGGAACGGCTGGAGGTGCTCTCCACGACAGCCACCGTGCCGGTGGTGAACGCACTCTCCGATTTCGAGCATCCGTGTCAGGCGCTGGCGGATCTCTTGACGATCCGCGAGCACTTCGGCGAGCTCTCGGGACGAGTCCTCGCCTACTTCGGCGACGGCAACAACGTCGCGCACTCGCTGCTGCTCGCCGGGACGAAGGCCGGGATGACCGTGCGGGTCGCGACACCGCCGGGCTTCGAGCCGATCCCGCAGGTCGTGCACCGGGCGGAAGAGATCGCGGCCGAGACGGGTGGCGCGGTCGAGGTCACGCACGACCCAGACGATGCGGCCATCGGGGCGCACGTGCTGTACACCGACGTCTGGACCAGCATGGGCCAGGACCTCGAGTCGGACGAGCGCGCGCTCGTCTTCCCCAGTTACCAGTTGAGTCAGAAGCTCGTCGATCTGGCCGATCCCGAGGTCATCGTGCTCCATTGCCTCCCGGCCCACCGAGGTCAGGAGATCACCGATGAGGTGATCGACGGACCCAGGTCCGTCGTGTGGGATCAAGCCGAGAATCGGCTGCATACACAGAAGGCGCTGCTGCTCCGCCTCTTCGGCGTAGCCTGACGAGATGCCCCGGGCGAACGACGCCGTCGAGGCGATGCTCATCGAGTACGCCGACCTGCTGTCCATCCTGTTCGACGATCCGTACAAGCCGCGCGCCTACGAGAAGGCGGCACGCGCGGTCGGCGGCTACCCCGTGGATCTCGAGGGGAAGGACATGCCCGAGATCCTGAAGATCCCCTCGGTGGGGCGCTCGATCGGGGAGAAGATCGAAGAGTTCCTCACCAGCGGCACGATGGCCGAGCTCGAGGCGCTGCGGGAGAAGATCCCGGCCGGGGTTCGCGACATGATGTCGATCCCCGGGCTCGGCCCGAAGAAGGCGATGGTGCTCTATCGGGAACTCGGCGTGGGCTCCGTCGACGAGCTCGTGGCGGCCATCGAGCAGGACCGGGTAGCGGCGCTCCCGCGGTTCGGCGCCAAGACCCAGGAGAACATCGCGCGAGGGATCGGCCAGCTGCAGGCTGCCGGTGGCCGGGTCAAGATCGACGTGGCGCTGAGCGTGGCGGAGGTCTTCATCGATGCCCTGACTTCGCTGAAGCAGGCACGTCGCGTCACCTTCGCGGGCTCGCTCCGGCGGATGAAAGAGACGATCGGCGACGTCGACCTCCTCGTGGCCGGGTCCGACGCCCGGCCCGTCATGGACTCGTTCGTCGCTCACCCGTCGGTGTCCCGGGTGCTCGCGCGCGGCGACGCGAAGTCCTCGATCGTCACCGAGCTCGGTCTGCAGGTCGACCTCCGCGTCGTTCCGGAGGCGGCGTGGGGCGCGGCGATGATCTACTTCACGGGCTCGAGGGTGCACAACATCCGGATCCGCGAGATGGCCGTCCGCGCGGGGTTGAAGTTGAACGAATACGGCCTCTTCGACGCGAAGAGCGGCGACCTACTCGCTGCCGAGACCGAGGAAGACGTGTACGGCCGGCTGGGAATGGCGTACATCGAGCCCACGCTCCGCGAGGACCGAGGCGAGGTCGAGGCGGCGCTTGCGGGGGAACTTCCGAAGGTGCTGACCGAGAAGGAACTGAAGGGCGACCTGCACACCCACACGAACCTCACGGACGGGCTGGCGAGCCTGGAGGAGATGGTCGGGCGCGCGGCGGAGCTCAGCTACCGCTACTTCGCGATCACCGACCACGCGCCGAATCTGTACATGCAGCGGATGACCGACAACAAGATCCTCGCGCAGCGTGCACGTGTCGAGAAGCTCCAAGCGAAGTATCCGAAGATGACGCTGCTCCACGGCACGGAGCTGAACATCGATCCGGACGGGAACGTCGACTGGGAGGGGGACTTCCTGGCGGGATTCGATCTGACGGTCGCCTCGGTGCACTCGCACTTCAATCAACCCCGAGACGAGATGACGGCGCGGGTGCTCCGCGCCATCGAGAACCCGTATGTGGACATCATCGGTCACCTCACCACTCGTCAGATCGGGAAGCGTCCGCCGGTCGACATGGACCTCGAGGCCGTGTTCGAGGCGGCGGGCCGCACGGGGACCGCATTGGAGATCAACTCCCATCCGGACCGGTTGGATCTGTCGGACGAGCACGTGCTCTGGGCGCGGCGGCACGGCGTGCGCTTCGCCGTCAACACGGACGCGCACGCCGTACCGCACCTGGACCATCGTCGCTTCGGCGTCGGCGTGGCGCAGCGCGGATGGCTCACGAAGGAAGACGTGATCAATGCGTGGCCGCTCCGCAAGCTGAAGGGTTTCCTCGCCGAAGGGCGTCCGTGAAACGGGCGCGACTGCCACGATCGTTCTATGCGCGCGCCGCCACCGAGGTTGCGCCCGCTCTGCTGGGCCAGATCCTGATACGCGCGCTCCCCGACGGGACGCGCGCGGCGGCGCGCATCGTCGAGGTGGAGGCCTACGGTCCGGACGACCCGGCGAGCCACGCGTTCCGCGGCATGACGCCGCGGAACGCAGCGATGTTCGGAACCCCGGGACACCTCTATGTGTATTTCACCTACGGCATACATTTCTGCATGAACGCCGTCTGCGGGCGGATCGGCGAAGGGACCGCGGTGCTTCTTCGAGCCGGCGAGCCCCTCGAAGGGGTCGAAGGGATGCGCGCTCGACGAAGTCGCGAGAGGACCCTCGAGCTGTGCTCGGGACCGGGACGGTTCACGCAGGCGTTCGGTGTGACCCGTTCGGAGGACGGCGCCGATCTCGTCGACGGTGGTTCCCTCTGGGTTGAGCGAGCTTCGCGCTCCGAGGCGATCGAGACCGGCATCCGAGTCGGGGTCCGCGAAACGACGCGTTCCTGGCGCTTCTGGCTCGAGGGCAACGCGTTCGTCTCCCGAGGAAGACCCGGTCCACCTACCCGGAAGGCGAGGGATCCTCGGGCTTCGTCCGTGACACCGTGATCGTGACCGTGCTCGTCTGGTACGCCTCCGTACCGGCGGCCGGATCCTGGAAGATCACGGTGCCGTTGGGCTGTGTCGAGGGAGCGGTCGCGACGTCGGCATAGAACCCGGCCTCGGTCAGCCCTTCGACCGCGAGTGGCTCCGACATCCCGATGGTGGACGGGATCAGCACCTGCTGCAACGTGGAAGGGGACGAGCAGATCTTCGTTGGCTCGGTGCCCGCGATGAACTGCAGCGTCTGGATGTTCTGAGGAAGCGAGAACGGGTTAGGGAGGCAGTACGGCTGCTGCGTCGCGTCGACCGCGACGGAAACGAAGCCCACGTCCGGGTGGGGGAACTCCATCACGGGCAGACCGCGAGCGGCCTCGAGCATCAACAGCCGCCAGATCTGGGCCGGCCAGGTTCCACCGTAGACGGTGATCCGCGTCCTCGGTGGTTCCATCCGGACCTGGCCCTGGGGGTAGCCGACCCAGACCGACGCCACCATCTGGGGGATCGCGCCCACGAACCAGGCGTCCGAATGATCCATCGCCGTTCCGGTCTTCCCGATCTGGGGACGCCCGATGTTGGCCGCGGTTCCCGTGCCGTAGAGGACGGCCTCGTTCAGGACGCCGTTCTCGACGGAGGTGAGCTGGGGGTCGAGGACACGCTTCGGGGCGATATCGGCCTCCCAGAGGACCGTGCCACGCGCGTCGGTGATCCGTGAGACCGGGACGGGATCTACTCGAAGGCCTCCCGTGGCGAGCGTTCCGTAGGCCGATGCCATCTCCAGTGTGTTGACCTCGTTCGTCCCGAGAACCGCCGACAGGTAGGGCTTCAGGGGATGCCGCGGGTTGCTCACGCCGCGGCAGCACCGGAGTCCCATGCGCTTGGCCATCTCGACGACGGTCTTCGGTCCGAGCCGGTCGATCACCTGCGCGTACACCGTGTTCACGGAATGCACCGTCGCGGCGCGGAGCGTCATGGTGCCGTACCCGGCTCCTTCGGCGTTCGTCACGTCCCATACCCCGCCGTCCTCGAGGGGGATCTGCAGCGAGGAGGGGGCGGAGAACGTCTCCGATGCGGACATGCCGCTCTCGAGGGCGGCCATCAGCGCGAAGGGCTTGAATGCCGATCCCGACTGGCGCCCCGTCCCGCCCGCCGCGGTCGCGAGGTTGACCCGGCCCGCATCGCGGTTCCGCCAATAGTCCTGTTGATCTCCTCCGACCATGGCGAGGACGAATCCTCTCCTCGGATCCAGGACGGTCACGGCCGCGGACGGGTCGCCCGGGTAGGAGAGGACGGAATCGACGGCGCGCTGGGATGCATCTTGCACAGCCGGCTGGAGCGTGGTGTGGATCCGAAGGCCACCCGTGAACAGGAGCCGATAGCGATCCTCGCGCGTTTCGCCGAAGGCGGGGTTGCTGAGGAACCACTCCTTCAGGTAATCGATGAAGTAGGGGTAGTCGTAGCGGCCCAGCGCCGGCACACGGTGCAGGTGGATAGGCTGCTTGCGAGCGTGCCGGCGCTGGGCCGCGGTGATCATCCCGAGCTCGTTCATGAGCCGGAGCACCACGCGTCGCCTTCCCCATGCACGGCGTGGATACGCGTAGGGATCGAAGTGTCCCGGGCTCGTGATCAACCCGGCCAGCAATGCCGACTCCGAGAGGCTGAGATCCCTGGCGTCGATGTCGAAGAACGTCCGGGCGGCCGCCTGCACCCCGTACGCTCCTTTGCCGAAATAGACCGTGTTCAGGTACCGCGTGAGGATCTCGTCCTTGGACAGCCGGTCCTCGAGCTGCCAGGCGAGCATCGCCTCGCTCACCTTGCGGGAGATCGTTCGGTCGGTTCCGGTGTACAGGTTCTTCACCAGCTGCTGGGTGATCGTGGAGCCGCCCTCCTCGACGCTGCCGTCGCGGAGGTTCACGTAGGAGGCGCGTAGGATCGCGCGACCGTCGATCCCGTGGTGCAGGTAGAAGCGACGATCCTCGATCGCAACGGCCGCGTCGCGGATCCAGGTGGGGATCTGCGACGTGGGCAGGACCACGCGATCCTCGACAGCATGGAGCTGTGTGATCACGCTGTCGTCCGCGGCGTACACGAAGGACGTCTGCGCGAGCTGGCGCCGCGGAACGTCCTCAAGGTGGACGCCACAGGCAGAAGAGAACAAAGCGCAGGCCGCCGTGAAGGCCGCCAGGGGGAAGTGCCGGCGGGTCATCGCGGGCGAGTGTACCCCTGGTCATGAGCAGAATCGGGGAGGTGCACTGGTAGCATCGCCGCGCTATGGCCGCCGACGTGCTGACGACGCTCGCGAGCGGCAGTGTCGAGCTCGTTCCGGAAGGCGGGTTGGAGGAGCGGCTCGAGCAGGGCCGGCCTCTTCGGGTCAAGCTGGGTGTCGATCCCAGTCGTCCGGACCTCACCTTGGGGCATGCCGTCGTCCTGCGGAAGCTCCGGCAGTTCCAGGATGCCGGCCATGTGGCCGTGTTGATCATCGGGGACTTCACGGCACGGATCGGGGACCCGTCGGGGCAGTCGGAGACGCGGCCGATGCTCACGGAGGAGGAGATCCGCGCGAACGCCGACACGTACCTCGCGCAAGCGGGGAAGGTGATCGACATCGACGCGGCGGAGATCCATGGGAACGCCGAGTGGACCTCGGGGATGGACATGGCGGAGCTGATCAGGCTGGCCTCGACCGCGACCGTCGCGCAGATGCTCGAACGAGAGGACTTCCGAGATCGCTACCGAGCGGAGCGTCCCATCAGCGTGGTCGAGTTCCTGTATCCGCTCTTCCAGGGCTACGACTCGGTGGCGGTTCGTGCCGATGTCGAGCTCGGCGGCACGGACCAGAAGTTCAATCTCCTGATGGGCCGCGAGGTGCAGCGGGCATACGGGCAGGAACCGCAGGTCGTGCTCACCGTTCCCCTCCTGGAGGGCACCGACGGCGTGAGGAAGATGTCGAAGTCGCTCGACAACTACATCGGTCTCACGGAACCACCCGAGGACATGTTCGGGAAGCTCATGCGGATCCCTGACGAGCTGATCACGAAGTACCTTCGGTTGAGCGCTCCCGTCGACCCGGCGAAGGTCGATGCGATCGAGCAAGGCCTGAGCGACGGCACCGTGCACCCCAACGAAGCGAAACGCCGGCTCGCGCGAGAGGTGGTAGACCTGTACCACGGGGCGGGGGCCGGGGCGGCTGCTGAGGAGCGCTTCAACGTCGTGCACCGCGAGCACGAGATCCCCGACGAGGTCCCAAGCGTTTCGGTGCCGAGCAGCGTCTTCGGCGAGCAGGAAGGCGTCCGGGTCGTCTACGTCCCAGCGCTCTTGGAGGCGATGGGGCTCGTGGCGAGTCGATCCGAGGCCCGGCGACTCCAGGCCCAGGGAGGGGTTCGGGTAGACGGGGAGCAGGTGCCTCAAGAGGACATCCGGATCGAAGGAGACCCGCCCGGCCAGCTCGCGGGGTCGGTGTGGCAGGTGGGCCGCCGGAAGTTCGCACGCCTTGCGGGCATCGACGAGAGATCGACTTGAACATCGGTTCGATGCCGGCGGCCCGTTGACGCTTCGACCCTGACTGTTATCCTACCGGTCCGGCGCAACTCTCCGAGAGTGTTCAACGCTCTGACCAGGGGGTTTGCGTCTTGTCGCACCTTGAGAACTGAACAGCGTGTCAAGAGCCGATGCTTGCCATCGTTCACATCGGCACGGTTCGCCGTGGCTTGGGAACGACGGCACGCTTCATCCGTCCAGACGGAAACGTCTGGCGGGGAAAGGCCCTGCGAGCGGTGCCTCGCTCGGAGGGCCGAACCTCCATCAAGTCGAACGGAACCGACTTGTCGGTTCCGGTCGATCTCTACGGAGAGTTTGATCCTGGCTCAGGACGAACGCTGGCGGTGCGCCTAACACATGCAAGTCGAACGGTGAACCGGGCTTCGGCCCGGGGATCAGTGGCGAACGGGTGCGTAACACGTGGGCAACCTGCCCCCGACCCTGGGATAACCCCGGGAAACCGGAGCTAATACCGGATACTCTCCTCCGACCACATGGTCGGCTGAGGAAAGGTCCGCCGGTCGGGGATGGGCCCGCGGCCTATCAGCTTGTTGGTGTAGCTGGTCTGAGAGGACGACCAGCCACACTGGGACTGAGACACGGCCCAGACTCCTACGGGAGGCAGCAGTGGGGAATCTTGCGCAATGGGCGAAAGCCTGACGCAGCGACACCGCGTGGGGGATGAAGGCCTTTCAGGTCGTAAACCCCTTTCGGCAGGGACGAAGCGATCTCGTGACGGTACCTGCAGAAGAAGCCTCGGCTAACTACGTGCCAGCAGCCGCGGTAACACGTAGGAGGCGAGCGTTGTCCGGAATCATTGGGCGTAAAGAGCGCGCAGGCGGCTTGGCAAGTCGGGTGTGAAATCCCGGGGCTCAACCCCGTGACTGCATCCGATACTGTCAGGCTAGAGGTAGGTAGGGGAGATCGGAATTCCTGGTGTAGCGGTGAAATGCGCAGATATCAGGAGGAACACCGGTGGCGAAGGCGGATCTCTGGGCC
>CAJDUF010000047.1_pt1 | contig 10555 bp, 9 predicted proteins | sample 7390091 | NCBI WGS metagenome assembly CAJDUF01 (sample SAMEA7055670, study PRJEB34461) | soil metagenome | biome: terrestrial ecosystem; feature: Peninsula; material: soil | place: Antarctica | collected 2016 | reverse complement strand
TCCGTCGGAGGGCGAACCCGCCCCGGACCCGCCGCCTCGGCCGCGGCCTCCGCGGCCGCGACCTCCCCGACTTCGCCGGCGGCTCGACGGTGAGTCCGAAGACTCGCCGTCGCCCGCGCGTGACCTGTCGTCGTCCCTATCCTCGTCGGACCTCTCCGCGGCCGGCTTCGGCCTGGCCGGTGCCCTGTCCCTTTCGGGTGCTCTCTCCCTTTCGGGTGCTCTCTCCCTTTCGGGTGCTCTCTCCCTTTCGGGTGCTGTCTCCCGTGCTGGCGCTCTCTCCCGAACGGGCGTCGCACTCCTCGGCGCGCGCTCCTGCGGTTCCTCTGGTGCGCGCTCGGGGGCACGGGTCGCTGGTTCGCCCGACGGGTAGGTCGGCCGTTGGAAGATCGGGGGGAGTCCGTTCGCAGCCGGCGCCTCTCGCGGCGCGGCCTCGGTCTCTCGATCCATCGTGTTACTCCCTTCGCTCGAAGCGAGGGGGCGATCCGGATCCAGGGACAACGGCTACGGGTACGCGGTCTCGCGTGATGGACGTTCCGTCGCCCACGCAACGGTATCCGCCGTGCGCCGGGCTGAAGACCTGCTCGTACAACCGTTCGTTCCTGTCCGGGGGCCGCGCCGCCTTGCCTGGGATCCTCTCTGGGATCGCCTGCGGCGTCGCGCGCCACCTCAACTCGTTTCTTCCCCCATCTCGGGCGGCGCGGGTCGGCTGCCGGCCCGGTTGGGGCACGTCTGTGAAACAAGGATAACAGTCCCTCAGAGGAATCGGCGGAGCCCATGCCGCAGCTCCCGGCAACCGCCAGCTGCCGGTACCCATCGGCCTCCCCTTCCACCTGCCTCATGCCCGTTGTGAACTAGTCCTTCCTAGCTAGGAAAGAGGGTCCCTCGTCCCCTCGGGGGAACCCGGCAGGCGTGGGATAGCGCGGGATGATCCTCCTGCCGACACTTCTAGAGATGGCGCTGGACACCCTTCCCGTTGCTCCGTCCACCCGTCCCCAGATCCGGGTCGTCGTCGTCGATGACAACCCGGGGTTCCGGGAGACCCTTGCCTCTCTCCTGGTGACCGAGGAGCTCCTGGTGGTGGGGGCCGTGGGGAACGGCGCCGACGCGATGAACCTCGTGCGCTCCACCGAGCCGGATGTCGTCTTGATGGACGTCCGGATGCCCGAGATGAATGGGATCGAGGCGACACGCCTGCTGAAGACGGCCTTCCCCGAGATCGGCATCGTCGCCCTCACCGGCGTCGACGATCAGGACGCGGTCCGGGAGATGCTGGTTGCCGGCGCCTCGTGCTACGTGTTGAAGGACTCCGACACCGACGAGATCTTCCACGCGATCCGGCAGGCGGCGGCGGGCGGCGGCGTGATCTCCTCGGAGGTGACGCCCCGGGTCATCGGAGAGCTCACTGAGGCCCTCGAGCGCGAACGTCGCCGCTCGCGCCAGCTGGAGCTCGCGCAGGAGGCGCTCCTCGAACGGGCCGCCCGGCGTCACGAGCTCGTGAGCCGGCTGGGCCACGAGCTTCGCACGCCCGTGACCGTGATCCTCGGCATGGCCCAGACCCTGTCGAAAGGGACCGGGACCCAGGAGCAGCGTGAGGAGATGTTGAGCGCGCTCGTGATGCGCGCGCAAGGACTTGCCCGCCTGGTCTCCCGTCTCGAAGGGGTGGTGGAGGCGGGGCTCACAGAGTACACAGACGTGATCGACGTGGCGCGCGAGATCGCGAGCCTCTCTCCTCGGGTGCTGATCGAAACCCCCGAGCGGCCGATGCTCGCCACCCTCAACCGGGTCGCGGCTCTGCGCATCCTCGAAGAGCTCGTCGAAAACGCTCTCGAGTTCTCGGACGACAAGGAGCACGTGACCGTTCGCATCGACGAATCGATGGCCGGGATCGAGGTTCGCGTCATCGACCGGGGGACGGGCATCGCGGAGGACGCGCTCGAGCGGATCTTCGAACCGCTCGAGCAGGCCGAGGACCTGCACACGAGGACCCATCCGGGGGTCGGCCTGGGGCTCACCGTTGCCCGGATGTCTGCGCGAGCGATGGATGGGGACGTGACGCTCGAGGAGACGGGCCCACTGGGGTCGGTCTTCCTCTGGCGGGTTTCGATGAGCCCGTTCGCGGCCGCGACGACTACTTGAAGCGACGCATGTGCACGTTCAGCAGGATCCCCACCCCGAAGCAGCTCGCCAGCATCGAGCTTCCCCCGTAGGACAGGAAGGGCAGCGGGATCCCCGTGATCGGCATGATCCCGATCACCATGCCGATGTTCACGAACATCTGGACCGCGAACATGATCGCGATGCCGGTGGCGAGGAAGGTGCCGAACGGGTCCTTCGACAGGAACGCGATCCGGATCGCCCGCCAAAGCAGCAAGGCGAAGAGCGAGAGCACGAACACGGCTCCGACGAACCCGAACTCCTCCCCCGCGACCGTGAAGATGAAGTCGGTGTGTTGCTCGGGCACGTAGTCGAGGGTCGTCTGTCGCCCGTGCAGATATCCCTGACCGAACAACCCGCCGCTGCCGACGGCGATCTCCGCCTGGTCGAGGTTGTAGCGGACGTCGGCCGGCGTGTTCTGGCGGTCGATGAAGGCCCGGAGGCGGTCCAGCTGATACGCCTTGATCACGCCGAGCTGGAACGCGGCCGCGATGAGCACGAGGCAGATCACGACGAGCGCGGCCAGGTGACGGCCGCTCACGCCCGCGACGAGGAACATCCCGGCGGCGATCGCGACCATGACGATCGACGTGCCGATGTCGGGCTGGGTGAACACGAGCACGAGCGGCAGGACCACGACGCCGCAGAGCCGGATCACGTCCTGGATGGTGGGGAGCGCGTGCTTCAGCTCGGAGAGACTCGCCGCGAGCATCACGATCAACCCGAGCTTGGCGAACTCCGACGGCGTGATCTGGAACCCGCCGACCTCGAACCACCGCTGGGCGCCGGCCGCCGACGAGCCGAGGAAGGGAACCCGTACCAACAGCAGGGTGACCACCATCCCGGCGTAGATGAAGCCGGCGTAGACCTTCAGGAATCGGTAGTCGAACGTCGCCATCACGAGGATCAGCACGACCCCGATCGCGGCCGTCACCATCTGTTTGTTGACACGCAGGAACGGATCCAGGCGGTCCTGGATGAGGGTCTGGTTCGTCGCCGAGTAGATCAGGAAGAAGCCGAGCAGCAACAGGATCGCGGTGACCAGGAGGAGAGCGCCGTCGATATGGCGGATCGGCCGGCGCTCATCGGCGTACACGCGCCCCGCGACGAGGTCCATCAGTCCTTCGTCTCCCCGAGGGCCGGCCCCGCGCACGGGGTTCGGTAGATCCTGCTCATGATGTTGCGTACGATGGGTGCCGCGGTCTCCGCCCCGAACCCTCCCTGCTCCACGGTGGCCACCACCACGTACCGAGGTCGTGCCGCGGGCACGATGCCGGCGAACCACGAGGTGTCCTGGAACGGAGGTCGCTCGGCGGTCCCGGTCTTCCCGGCGACATCGAGCGAACACGGTGCGAAGACGGATGACGCGGTGCCGCCCGAAGTGACGCTCCGGAGCGCCTCGCGGATGTAGTTGAGCTCAGTCTCCGAGTACGGGATACGGCGGCATCCGCCTCCGATCCTCTTCGCCACGTTTCCCGCGCCGTCCTCGATCCTCGAGACCAGGTGCGGTCGGCAGAGCTTGCCGCTCGCGATGGCCGCGTACGCCTGTGCCACTTGCAGCGGGGTCGCCTTCATCTCGCCGGCGCCGATCGCGAGCAGGATGTCGATGCCCGGGATCCACCCGTCCGGGTAGCGCGCTCGGTGGTCCGCCACGTAGTTCCGGTCCGGCACGGTGCCGGAGGCCTCAGCGGGCAGGTCGACGCCGCTGGGCCGCCCGAAACCCCATCCCATGACGCGCCGCTGAAGTTCCTGCTTGTTCGTCCGTGCGTCCTTGAAGTAGAAGTCGCTTCCCCACTGGTAGTACTGCGTGTCGCAGGAGACCTTGAGGCCCTGTGCGATCGAAAGCGAGCCGCTGTTGTGACCGTCCCAGTTGTGGAAGATCGTCCCGGACTCATCGCCGGGGTGAACGTATTCGGCCGGACAGTCGTAGTAGCCGCTGAGGTTCGCGAGCCCCTCCTTCAGTGCGGCGAGCGCCACGAACGGCTTGAACGTCGAACCCGGTCCGTAGGTGATCTGCGTCGCCCGGTTGAGCATCGGGGCGAGCTTGCTCTCGAAGAGCTTGAAGCGCTGCCCCTCGGTGAGTCCCCGCACGAACCAGGAGGGCCGGAACGTAGGCCACGACGCCATGGCCACGATGCCGCCTGTGTTCGGATCGATCACGACGACGGCGCCCGCGTTCGCGGCGAGGTTGGTTCCGGTGCTGTCATCGACGACGGTTCGAGCGCGCATGATCCCCGCCTTGAGCTCGTCCTCGACGATCCGTTGGACGTCGAGGTCGAGCGAGAGCTGCAGGTCGTGTCCCGGCTCCGGCGGCTTCGGATCGAACTCACGGAGGACCTCGCCGTCCGAGTTGACGAGGAAGCGCTCCTCCCCCGGCGTTCCCCGGAGCCACCGTTCGTAGGTGGCTTCGACCCCCGACTTGCCGACCAGGTCCGAGGGGCCGTATCCGGCGAACCGCGGGTCGCCGAGCTCCTCGGCGTTGATCTGGCCGACCCACCCCACGAGGTGCGCCCCCAGGATCCCCTGCGGATAGCTCCGGACGCTCTGCTCGACGACCTCGACCCCCTTGAACTTCTCCGGTTCCTCCCGGATCTTGAAGTACACCTCCTCCGGCACGAACTCGGCGACGGGGACGGGCTGGTAGCTGTAGTACAGCTTCGTGTCCAGCCTCTTGCCGAGCTCCTGCGCGGGGATGCCCAGGATCTCCGAGAGGTTGGCGAGCGTGGCCTCCGCCTGATCTCCTAGCTCGTCGCGATTGATGCGGACCTCGAGGCTGATCCGGTTGTGGACGAGGCGCCTCCCCTGGCTGTCGACGACGTCGCCGCGAAGGGCGTCGGTCGCCACCGTCCGGAGCGAGTTGTCGCGCGCGTCACGCTCGTGCTGGGGCCCAGCGAGGACCTGCAGGAACCACAGACGCGTCGAGAGCGATACGAACATGAACGCCACCACGAACGCGAGGATCTTGAGTCGCGATCCCGACCGTTCCATCCTAGAAGCGCACCACCCTGCCGGCGTGGGTTGCCGCCGCCGCCCGGCGAAGGACCGGGAAGAAGATGGGCGTGAGCACCGCGCCGTAGACAGCCGTGAGGAGGATGACCTTCGTCGCGTAGCTGAACGGGCCTTCGTCCTCTCCGAGGAGGAAGGCCACGGCCTCGTGGAAGGCGACCCCACCCGCCGTGCCGAGGGCGACCAGGACCGCGGGCAACAATGGCGAGGGCGAGGTGATGTACTGCCGAGCCAGCCCGACGGTGTAGCCGAGCATCGTGAGCGTGAGCGCCGTGATCCCCTTCGGCATGTTGAGCATGAAGTCCTGCGCCAGACCACTCACGAAGCCGACGACCGCGCCTTCGGCCGGGCCTTGGAGGACCGCGAAGATCACCGTGACCAGATAGAGCAGCTCCGGCTTCACGCCGAGCAGGGTGAGCTCGGGGAACACCGCGGTCTGCAGCAGCAGGGCGGTCACGATGACGGCGACGAGGACGGCGGTCCTCCTCACGGAACTTCTCCCGGCCGGGCGGGGTTCCGGGCGATCACCAGCACGTACTGCAGGGTCGAGAAATCGACGGCGGGCCGGATCGTGACGGAGGCCTCCACCGAATCGGGCTCGCTGAACGCTCGAGAGACCGTGCCGATGAGGACGCCCGGGGGGTAGAGGCCGCGCTCACCGTTCACTTCGTACCCGAGCGTGAAGACCGACTCGGGCTCGGTCTGGCTCACTTCGATGCCCGGCCTCAGGTGACCCATCCGGAGGTCTTCCTCTCCGCGACCCATGACGAGCCCGGCTTCCTGGGAGGTGGACAGCTTTCCCGCGACGGCGAAGTTCCGATCGATGACCAGCTGCACGACCGAGGAGATCGGCGTGACTCGGATCACCCGGCCCACGAGGCGCGGCCCGTCCGATGCTCCGGTCACGACCGGCATGTCGACCTGGATGCCGTCGTCGGAGCCGCGATCGATCGTGATCGACCATTCGAAGTTCGAGACACCGCTCGCGATCACCCGCGCCGCGATCGTGTGGGACGTGATCGTCTGCAGGCCCAGGAGTTGTTCGAGGCTCTGGATGCGCCGGGCGAGCTCTTGGTTCGCCTGCTGCGCGGTCTTCAGGTCCTCCACCTGTCGCTGGAGCTCTTCGTTGCGGCGAGAAAGGGACGGCAGCTTCGCGAGGCTGCTGAAGAAGTTGCTGACCGGCTGCACGACGTTCGCGACCGCTCGCTGCATCGGGGCGAGCGCGCTGCTCGTCGCTCGACCTGCCGCAGCCAGTGGGCCTTCTTCGCCGGCGCGGTAGTCGACGGTGATGATCGCGAGCGACGCCGCGACGAGACTGACGACGAGCACACGAGCGGAGCGGGACCGTTGCCTGATAGCCACGACGGCGGGCTACCGCCGATTCGTCGACGTCACCAGGACCCGCTGCAGGACCTCGAACTCCTCGAGGCACTTCCCCGATCCGAGCACCACTGCTTGTAGCGGCGCGTCGGCGATATGGACGGGCATCCCCGTCTCGTGGCGGAGGCGTTTGTCCAGCCCGCGAAGCAAGGCTCCACCGCCCGTCAGCACCATCCCGCGATCCATGATGTCCGCGGCGAGCTCAGGGGGGGTCCGGTCGAGAGTGGTCTTGATGGCGTCGATGATGGCGTTCACCGGCTCCTCGATCGCCCTGCGGATCTCCTCGGCGGCGATCGTGATGGTTTTCGGTAGGCCGGACACGAGGTCCCGGCCCTTGATCTCAGCGACGAGCTCCTCGGGCATCGGGTAGACCGACGCGATCGCGAGCTTGATCGCCTCGGAGGTCCGCTCGCCGAGCAGGAGCGAGTACTCCTTCTTGACGTGTTGGATGATCGCCTCGTCCAGCTCGTCGCCGCCGATCCGGATCGACGTGGACGTGACGATCCCGCCGAGTGAGATCACGGCGACCTCGGTCGTGCCGCCCCCGATGTCGACGACCATGTTGCCCGTCGGCTCGTGGATCGGGAGACCGGCGCCGATCGCCGCCGCCATCGGCTCCTCGATGATGTACGCGCGACGCGCGCCGGCGGCGATCGTCGCCTCCTCGACCGCGCGCTGCTCGACGCCCGTGATCCCGGAGGGGACGCAGACGACCACGCGGGGCTTCGCGAGGAGCCGCCGCTTGTGCACCCGCTGGATGAAGTAACGAAGCATCTTCTCCGTCACGTCGAAATCGGCGATGACGCCGTCCTTAAGCGGCCGAACGGCTTGGATGTGCGAGGGCGTGCGGCCGATCATCCGCTTGGCCTCGGCTCCCACGGCAAGGATGCCTCCAGTAAGGGTGTTGATCGCAACAACGGACGGCTCGTTCAGGACGACTCCGCGTCCACGCACGTAGACGAGCGTGTTCGCCGTCCCGAGGTCGACGGCCATGTCGCGACCAAGGAACCCCAATACCCCCTCCGTCCCCTGTGGTCGGGGCGTGGGGGAAGAAGATCTTTGAACCCTCTCGGCCATGCGGTTCGGCCCTGATTGAACAGCGTTCGCTCCCTCGTGGCAACCTGAGGCATGCTGCGGGAGATGAGAACGACGGGAATGCGACATTCCGGGCTCTTCCCCGGGCAGGGTTCGCAGTTCGAAGGGATGGCGGATCCCTGGATGGAACATCCGGCCGCGAAGGCCATCTTGGACGAATCATCGGGGTCGATCGGCCGCGACGTCATCGCCGGATCTCACGACGCGGCCGCGCTCGCGACCACCGAGTTCGTGCAGCCGGCGTTGCTCGCATGCGACGTGGCCGCGTTCCGGGTGCTGGAGGCCGAAGGAGTGCCTTTCGTCGGCGTCGCGGGACATTCGCTCGGTGAGTTCGCCGCGTTGGTAGCGGCCGGCGTCGTGGCGCTCGGCGACGCGCTCGACCTCGCGGTCGTGCGCGGCGCCGCGATGCAACGGGCCGGCGATGAACGACCGGGGACGATGACGGCCTTGCTCGGCGTCGGCGCCGAGGACGCTGCAGCGCTCTGCGAGGAAGCTCGAGGCGACGACGTCCTCGTCGTCGCGAACGAGAACTCGCCGGCACAGTCGGTGATCTCCGGTTCGGTTCCCGCGATCGAACGGGCCGAGGCGTTGGCGAAAGAGCGGAAGGTCCGCGCGATCCGATTGAAGGTCGCCGGCGCGTTCCACTCACCGCTGATGGAACCCGCGCGCGCGCCGATCGACGAGCGGATCGATGCGATCGCGTTCTCGGCGCCGCGGTTCCCGGTCGCCGAGAACGTCGCCGGCACTCTGGTGTCGGACCCGGTGGAGCTGCGGTCGCTCTTGAAGCGACACGTGGTCTCGCCCGTCAAGTGGGAGTCGTCGGTGCGAGCGCTGGCCGACGCGGGGGCGACCTCGTTCCTCGAGGCGGGCCCCGGCGACGTCCTGACGAAGCTGATGAAGCGGATCGTGCCCGACGCAGCGGCGCGCGCGATCGGCTCCCCGGAGGATGCGCGCGCCGCCGCGTCGGGCTAACGAGGCCTCGGCTATGCTCCGCCCGTGACCAGGAGCGCCACCATCACCGGCGTCGGGTCCTCCCTCCCCCCGCGGCTCGTTCCGAACACGTGGTTCGAGGACAAGGTGGAGACCACAGACGAATGGATCCGCGAACGGACGGGTATCGAGGCCCGCCACTTCGTGGAGGACGACGTCGACACCTCCGACCTCGTGGTCGAAGCGGCCAGGGTGGCGATGGAGACCGCCGCGATCACCCCGGACCAGCTCGACCTGATCATCGTGGCGAGCGTCACCGGCGACACCCCGTTCCCCGCCACGGCGGTGTGGGCCCAGGAGAAACTGGGGATCCGCGCTCCGGCATTCGACGTGAACGCCGCATGCGCCGGCTTCAGCTACGGCTTGGCGAGCGCCACCGCGTTCGTGCAGGCGGGGATGGCCGACACGATCCTGCTCTCGGGCGCTGAGATCTTCAGCAGGATCCTCGACTTCACGGACCGGACGACCTCGATCCTGTTCGGCGACGGTGCCGGCGCCGTGATCGTGCAGGCCACCGACCGGCCTGGGATCGAAGGCACGGTCCTCGGCGCCGACGGGACGGCGGCCGACATCCTGATGATGCCCGCGGGCGGGACCCGCATGCCCGCCTCGCACGAGACCGTCGCCGCGCGGGATCACGCGATCCGGATGCCGAAGGGTCGCGAGGTGTTCAAGCGGGCGGTGACCGAGATGGCGGCCGCGTGCCGCGAGCTCCTCGAGAAGTCCGGGCACACCGCGGCGGACGTCGACGTCCTGATCCCCCACCAGGCGAACGCCCGCATCATGATCGCGGTCGCCGAGCGACTGGGGATCCCCGCCGAGCGCTCCGTGCTGGACGTGGCCGAGGTGGGTAACACCAGCGCCGCCTCGATCCCGATCGCGCTCGCCCGAGCCTGGAAGGCCGGCCGGATCAAGGAGGGGGAACTCGTACTGTTCACCTCCTTCGGCGCCGGACTCACCTGGGGAGCCACACTGGTCCGATGGACGATGCAGGAGCCGGCGGCGTGACGTCGAAGGTGGCCGTCATCTCCGGGGGATCCCGCGGCATCGGCCGCGCGTGCGCGGAAGCGCTCGCCACCGCGGGCTGGACCGTGGCCATCGGGTATCGGACGCGCGAAGCGGACGCGAAGGAGGCGCTCGACGCGCTCCAGGCCGCCGGCACACCGGGCATCGCCGTGTTCCTGGACGTCACCGACGAGGCGAGCGTGCAGGAGGCCTTCCGCCGCGTGGCCGACGAGGCGGGACCGGTCACCGGGCTCGTGAACAATGCCGGCTACTCGCGCGACGGTTTGCTCTTGAAGTACTCGATGGATGAATACGACCGGACGATGACCACGAACTTGCGTGGCTCGTTCCTCTGCTCTCGAGCCGCCCTCCGCGGCATGCTGCGGGAGAAGTGGGGCAGGATCGTGAACATGTCGAGCGCCGTCGCGATCCACGGCAACGCCGGTCAGACCGTGTACGCGGCGACGAAGGCAGGCCTGCTCGGTCTCACGAAGTCGCTCGCGCGCGAGGTCGCCGCGAAGGGCGTCACGGTGAACGCCCTCTGCCCGGGGCTGCTCGAAACCGAGATGACCGCGCACCTCACCGATGAGGCGCGCGCGTTCTACATCGATCAGACGCCGATGCGACGCCCCGCTTCCCTGCAGGAGGTGGCCGCGGTCGTCCGGTTCCTGATGTCCGAAGAAGCGTCGTACATGAACGGCACCGTGATCCCCGTGGACGGCGGGCTGACCGCCTAGTCGCGACCGGCATCCGCCGATAGGCTCGGCGGACGAGAGAAGGAGAGAACGGTATGGATCGACCCGAGATCGAGGCGAGGGTGAAGAAGGTGCTCGCCGAACAACTGGCCGTGGACGAACAGCAGGTCGTCCCGGACGCTCGGTTCGCCGAGGATCTGAACGCCGACTCGCTCGACCTCGTCGAGGCA
>CAJDUF010000050.1_pt1 | contig 10563 bp, 5 predicted proteins | sample 7390091 | NCBI WGS metagenome assembly CAJDUF01 (sample SAMEA7055670, study PRJEB34461) | soil metagenome | biome: terrestrial ecosystem; feature: Peninsula; material: soil | place: Antarctica | collected 2016 | reverse complement strand
CCTGCACGCCGCCGTCATCGCTCGCGACGACGGCGGCGTGGCGCCACCCTTCCGGGAACACGGCGTCGGAGCCGGCCGGCAGTGCGGGACCGGGCCAATCGCGAACGAACCGCTCGCGGTACCCGAGGATCGGGTTGTTCTCCTCGTCGATGTCGGCCCCCGGGTCCCACGTAGCATGTTTCGTCTCCACGACCCAATCCTTCAGCTCTCGGAGGAATGGCCCGGCCTCCTTGGCGCGGAGGTTCTCCGCGTACCAATGGGCGCCGCTCACGTGGAGCGTTCGGCGGGCGCGGGTCATCGCGACGTACGCGGTCCGCCGCAGGTTGCCCTCGTAGCGAGGCAGGTAGGAGGCGTCCCCGCGGAGCTCGAAGTCCATCGACTTCCCGCGCTCGGCCGGATTGTGCTGGATCGTCGTGTTAGGCAGGAGCCCTTTCGCGAGGCCGGGCACGAATACGTGGTCGAATTCGAGGCCCTTCGCGACGTGGATCGTCATGACCTTGACCGAGTCCTCCTCCGAGGGCTGGACCGGCGACCATTCCTGCTTGTCGAGGTTCTCGACGGCGTCGACGTACTCGAGGAACGCGCGCAGCGTGAGCTCTCCCTGGACCGGGGAGAAGGCGTGTACCTCATCGAGGAACGCCGCCAGGTTGCGCCGGGCCGTCGCGGCCGACGCCACGTCCAGATGGGCGTCGAGCTCGGTGAGGATGCCGGTGCGCCGGATGATCTCGCCGAGGAACTCGCCCACCGGGCGGCGCGCATCGACCCGGAGTGCCGCCAGTTCCTGGCGGCACTCCTCGAGGCGCGCCCGGCCCTCCTCGGAGATCCCCTCGACCTCGTCAAGGTGCTCGAGCGCCTCCGTGAACAAGAACGGAGTGGCTTCACCTTCGGCCTCATCCTCCTCGCGGAGGGCATAGCTCTTGGTCTTGGCGAGGGAAGCGACGAGCGCCAGGTCCTTGAAGCCGACCCGATACCGCGGTCCCAGCAGGATCCGGCCGAGCGCGACGCTGGCCAACGGGTCCAGCGTCGCGCGCGCGTACGCGAGCACCTCGACGACCTCGGGCATCTTGAGCAAGCCCGCGAGCCCGAGGATCTCCGCGGGCACCCCTCGTTCGTTGAAGGCCTGCTGTAGCGAAAGGAACAGGCGCGAGGTACGGCACAGCACGGCGCAGTCCGACCATGCCGCGCCATTCTCGTGCAACGCCACGATGCGATCGGCGACCCACGCGGCCTCCTTCACCTCGTCCGAGATGCGCGCCACATGGACCTCGCCGGGGCCGTTCTCCTCCCAGGGGACGAGCCGCTTGTCCGGGTCCGGGCGCTGCTGCGCAGGGAGCTGTCCGATCAGGATGTCCGCCGCCTCCAGGATGCGAGCGCCCGAACGGAAGTTGGTGTACAGGGGGAGTTTGGTCGCCTCTCCGCCGTCGACCTTGCGGAACTGGTTCGGGAACTCGAGCAGGTTGAACAGCGACGCGCCGCGCCACGCGTAGATGTTCTGATCGGGATCGCCGACCGCCGTCACGGGGTGGCCGCCCCCGAAGACGCCCGCCATCAGCCGTGCCTGCGCCACGTTGGTGTCCTGATACTCATCCAGGAGGACGGCGGCGAAGCGATCGCGGTACTGGCGGGCGACCTCCGGGTGCTGCTCCACGATGTTGAGCGCCAGCTCGATCTGATCGCCGAAGTCGATCACGCCGAGCTCTCGTTTGAGCTCCCGGAAGACCGCGCATGCCTTCGCGAGCTCGATGCGTTCCCTCGCGGATCCGTACGCGCGATCGGAGCGGTGGTCCTTGAGCTCCTCGAGCCGCTGCTCGTTGAACTCGACGATCTCGTCGGGGGATCGGAAGTGATTGGCCGCCTGGTCGTCGAGGGTCAGGATCCGATCTACGACACCGGGGAGCCGTTGGGCTTCGACGACCTCGAACGTCATCCGGTCGAGGACCCGGGCGCAGAGCTCGACCCGCTGTGCCGGCGTCAGGACCCGCTGGTTCGGCTCGATCCCGATCAACACGCCGTGGCGGTCGAGGAGCTGCGCAGCGAACCCGTGGTAGTTGGTGATCTCAGGCTCTTCGCCGTCGGGAAGGTCGAGACCGGCCAGTGCGCGCCGGACCCGCTGTTGCAGGTTCTCCGTCGCCTTGTTGGTGAACGTCAGGCAGAGGACGTTGCCGGGAAGGACTCCGGCGTCGTCCGCCGGCGATCGTCCGAGCGCGACGAGCGCGAGGTAGACGACCCGCGCAGCCATCACGGAGGTCTTCCCCGAGCCGGCGCCGGCCACCAGCACGTACGGCTCGAGCGGCCACGTGATCGCGCGCCATTGTTCCTCCGTGGGGGGTCGTCCGCCGAGGACATCGAGGATCTCCTGCGGATAGGTCGTGGTCGCACTCATACGGAGCTCTCCACAGAGATCGCAGGATCGCCGACGTCGAAGAGGGGTCGGCCCTCAGGGAACAGCGGGCAGAGCGACTGGAACTCGCAGAAGAAGCAGTTGGCCTGGTAGTTGGGGCGATAGGAGCCGCTCTCGTTGAGCCTCTTCAGCTCGCCGACCAGGCCGGAGAGCTTCTCCCGCATCACGTTCTGGTACGCCTCTTCTCGATCCTCCGTACCGACCGTCCACTCCCGGGTGACGAGCTCGCCGTTGCGCCAGTCCCCCTTGAGATAGGAGAGCTCGACGCCGGAGACCGGCTGGAACTCCTCGAGCTCCTCGGACTCGAGGACGGCCAGATAGTAGATGCCGAGCTGGAGGCTCTCGTTCGCTTTCGGGGCGCGGTCGGCGCTGCCCGTCTTGTAGTCCGTGATGCGAGTCCCGGGGAACCCCGCCGGGTCCGGGCCGATCCGGTCGATGTATCCGACGATCGTCGCGTCGTCGTAGTCGAACTCGAATCCCCGCTCGGTGGCCGATGCCGGGTGGGCGCCGTAGCGCTCGAACCAGTTGGGCAGCATCCGTCCCTTCGCGAGTGCGCGCCATGCTTCGGAGACAGCCTTGGCGGGGAATTCCTGGGGACGCCATCGCCGGTCGACCTCGGCGGTCAGCGCTTCGAGCGTTCGTGTGACCTCGCCCTTCTCGCAGTCCTCGATGATCCGATGAACGAGCGACCCGACCCAAGCCTGATACCCGACGGGCCGTCCGAGTCCGAGCTCCGAGCCGAGGACGAATTGGAGCTCGCAGTTGTCCAGCACGTCGAGCTTGGAGTAGGACGCGCGGAGGTGCTCATGCAACGGGCGGCCGGTATCCGTCCAGTCGCGCTGGAACCACCAACGCCGCGGATCGACGCCGAGCGTGACGAGCCCTTCCAGCGCGGCGAGCCGTTCCGTTCCCGGGACCGCCTGATCCGCGAGCGTTCTGCGCCACACGGCCGCGGCCTCGCGAACCGAGATGGGCTCGGCGAGCCCCGGGTCCGGGACCGATGACCACTTGAGCCCCAGCTCCTCGACGAACCGAGAGCCGGTCGAAGCCTCGTCGGCGTGCGCGCGGCTGGCCATCAACACGACACGTTCCTTCGCACGACCCAGGACCATCCGGAACAGCCGGCGTTCGTCCTCCAGCCGGGCGCGGTTGCGGTCCGACTGGGAGACCAGTCGGTCGAGCGCATCGAGGTCGAACATCGGCTCCGGCCGGGACAGGCTCGGGAAGTTGCCTTCCACGGTGCCGACGACGATCACGGTGTGGAACTCACGGCCCGCGGCTCCGTGGGCCGTGAGGACCTGCACGGCGTCGGCGTCTCGGCGTTCCCACGCCGAGAAGCCGGGGCCCCGTTCCCCGGCGTCGACCGATGCGAGGAACGCCTCGACGGAGGGATCGGCGGCCGAGCCCGCTTCCGCCACCGCGCTCGAGAATGCGACCACGGAGTCGAGCTCGCGCCGCGATCCGACGGAGGCGTCGCCTCCGTCGACCAGTCGGCGCGAGCACGCCAACTCGCGCCAGAGGGTGGCGAACGTGTCGAGGACGGAGCGGTCCGCAGCCCTCGCGCCGCGATCAAGGACACCTCGAACCTCCTCCACCTGCGCGGCCTCCTGCGCCGTGAGGCCGTCGGTGAACTCGAGGGCCCTCCCCACGGAGCCGGTCCGGGCGTGCGCGACCCGCAGGAGGCCGCGCGCCGCCGCGGGCGACAACCGGACCAGGTCCGACGTCAATACAGATTCGATGAGGCCGTTCCGTTCGTCCTCCTTCGCTGCGAGGAAGCGCAATGCGAGGACGAACGGCCTCGTCGCCGGTTCCTGGGCGAGCGAGACGCCGGTCTCGGGGGCGGTCCTGGGCACGCGTGTGTCGTCAAGCGCGCGGAGCAGACCTCCGACATGGGCGCCCTGGCGTCGGACGACCACGGCCAGGTCTCCCCAGGCGACGCCGTCATCAACGTGGAGACGCCGCAGCTCGCGCGCGATGGCGGCGTACTCCTCTGACGTGTGGGACGCGCTCCACGCGTAGACGTGAACCGCGTGCGGCGCTCGGTGCGGAGTAGTGAGCTCGATGTGGACGGCCCCGTCGAACACCTGCGTGAACCGGAGGGATGGCACCGCCGTCGTGCCCTGGAACGAGAACACATGTGCATCGGGATCGGCGGCGACGACTAGATCATGCACACGGAGCGACGTCACCAGTGCCTCCTGCGCGAACGTCGCATCGTGGTAGTCGTCCACGAGCAGGTGAGCGAGGAGCGGTGCTTCGGAGGCCGACATCGCGGCCTCCGCGCGACCGATCAACGCCGCGAAGTCCACCACACGATCGGCGTCGAGCACGTCCAGGTAGTCGCGATAGAAGCGCGCGAGCTCGCGCCAGCCGGTGAGCCCCCGCGCTTCGGCTTTGGTTTCGATCTGCTCCGGGGTGAGACCAGCCTCCTGCGCCCGCAGCAGGAACTGACGGATCTGGTCGGCGAACCCACGAAGGGTGAGGAGGTGTCCGTAGCCGGGCCATTCCGCCGGGTCCTGACCCTGGAGCAGGTCCTGCACGAGGGCGAACTGGTCGGCGGCCGAGAGGACCTCGGGCGGCTCCGTGTATCCGAGCGCGGAGAATCGTTCGCGAAGGATCAGGTGCCCGAGTCCATGGAAGGTCAGGACCTGGAGACTGGAGAGCGATGAGGGCAGCCGCGCGATGAGGGCGTCGCGCGCAGCTTGCCGCGCGCGACGCGACCCCACGACCAACGCCACCCGTTCCGGGTCCGCCCCGCTCTCAACGAGCCGGGCGAACCGTTCGCGGAGCACCCAGGACTTCCCGGTGCCGGCTGCACCGGTAACAAGGAGTGCGCCGTCCCCGTGTGCGAAGACAGCCTCTTGCAGGGCATCGGGGGACAAGGGGGGGTTCACAGACCGGATGCTACCCCCAGTCGCCGACACCCCCGAGGTCGGGCCGAGGCGGCACCCGTCCGGCCTCATCTGGCACCGAGTCACCGAGGATCTGCCGCCGATACCACCGGTCGATGTCCTCCGTCGTGACGCGGCCGAGCAGTCGCTCGCCCTCGAGGACGAGCGCCTGCCCGCTCCCGGCGATCGATTCGAGCGCTCGATCGAGCGAGAGATCCGGCTGCACGGAGCGCATCTGCTCGCGCGGGGTCATCGCCTCCCGGACACCTCGCGTGGGGTCGCTCCCTCCGATCTTCGCCGCCGTCGAGAAGGAGAGCGAGCCGATCACGCGTCCCGATCCGTCCAAGACAGGGAACGCCGTCGAGCGATCCGCGCGAAGATGCGTCTCGAGAGCGTGCAGCAGCGTCGCGTCGGCGGGGATCGGTGCCGGCGGAGGGCTCATGGCCTCCGAGACCCGTCCGCCGGAAAGGGCTCGGAGCACCGGGACCTGCTTGCTCACCTGCCGACCCTGGCTGATCAACATCCATCCGACGAAGGCGAAGAAGAGCCAGTTGGGGTTCTGCACCTGGAGCTGCTGCAACCCGATGAGCCCGAGGGCGGCGCCGACGACGACACCTCCCAAGCCCGCGACCCTGAGAGCCAGGAATCGGTTCCGCGTGATCCCCCAGATCACCGCGAGCAACATCCGCCCACCGTCGAGCGGGAAGCCGGGAAGCGCGTTGAGTCCGGCGAAGAGGAGGCTGAGGTACGCGAGGTTGCCGAGGATCGCCGAGAGCACCCCGTCGGTTGCCGCGGCACTGAGCCAGAAGGCGCCCCCGAGGGCCAGCGTCGTGAACGGACCGGCCGCCGCGATCAGGAATGAGGCGAGCGGTCCTCGTTCGCTCGAATGGGTCTCCGTGTAGCCGCCCCAGAAGACGAGGGTGATCCCGTGCACGGGCAGATCGAACGCGCGAGCGGTCACCGCGTGCGCCAGTTCGTGCAGGATGATGCTGCCGTAGAACAACGCCGCGTTCGCGAGGGACCACGCGATCGCCTGTTGTTCGGTGAGGGCGTGTGTACTCGCCAAGCTTCGGTAGGTGGCGAAGACAACGAGCGCGGCGAAGAAGAGCCATGGAACGGTGATGAAGATCGGGATCCCGCCGATCGTCACCAGTTTCCAGCGCCTCTCCACGTCGGCAGCCTATCGGGCCCTCTGCCCACACCTGCCTGTCACTCCACTGATGAGTGACCTACTCAGGCAAGTCCAGATCGAGCATCGCGCCCAGGTCCCGAGCGTTTCGCACCGCGAAGTCTCGATAGCAGTTGTTCATCAGGATGTGCGTCTCGCGTGTCTGTTCCGCGAGGCCCTCGATCTTCGGCACCCACTCCTGCAGCTCGTTCTTCTCGTAGTTGTAGCGGAAGCGCTCGCTGGCGCTCTCGCTCTTCGTCTGCCACGCCTTCGGATCCCGCCCGTGGAAGCGCACCATCGCCAGATCGTCCGCGGTCGCCGCGGCGATAGGCGGCACCGATGAGTCGAAACCTTGAGGCATGTCCACGCACACGAGAGGCAGGTTCCGGTCCCTCAGGAAGGAGAGCGTCTCCTCAACATTCCGTTCTTCGAGCCAGGATCTGTGCCGGAACTCCACCGCGATCCGGTAGTCGGGCAGTCGCGTGACGGCCTCCTCGATGTAGGCCTTGTTCTTCTTCGCGATCGTGAAGTACTGGGGGAACTGGAACAGGACCGCGCCGAGCTTGCCGGCCGAGTGGAGCGGATAGAGCGCGAGCCGGAACCGCTCCCATACCTCCTCGACCGCTTCGTCGGGCAGCTTTTCGCGGTAGAGACGCCGCTTCTCGAGGAGCTCCTTCGGAAGGTCTGCCTTGATGTCGCCGTACAGGGATTCCGGCTTCGTGGGGTGGTTCGTGAGGAGCGAGTACGCCTTGATGTTGAAAGTGAAATCGGATGGCGTGCGCTCGATCCAAAGCTCCGCGTTCCGCTCAGATGGTGGGAAGTAGTAGGTCGAGTCCACTTCGACCAGCGGGAACATCGAGGCGTAGAACTTCAGTCGCCCCTCTGCGGTCTTGGTTCCGGGCGGGTAGAAGTTGCCGTCCTTGATGAGCGTGGGATCCGTCCACGAGGAGGTGCCTATCAGGATCGACCCCGGACTCACGAAGGCGTGCCCTCCCCTCCGCTCTCCTCCTCGGCCTTCTTCCGAAGGATCACGTCCTTCGCCTGGTTCGCCTTCTCCTTAGCGATCCTCAGCAGGCGCTGGGCCCAGACGTACTCCGTCGCGAGGATCGCGAGGCCGGCGAGGATCACGACGATGCCCGGACCGGGAAGGACCAGCATCGCAACTCCCGCGAGGACGACGGCGAAGCCGGCGATAGTCACCGCGACTCGCTTGCTGTTTCGGCCGATGAAGCGAGCCAGGATCTTGAACGGGACGATCGTCGGATGGTCGTGCCAGCGGCGGGCAAGTTCCGGTTGAGTCGTCTCCACCTCTGCGACGAGCTCGGAGGCATCGACCTCTTGAGGCTCGTCTCCCCAGACCTCGTCCCGGAAGGGGGATCGACGCCCTTTCGGGTTCTCTTCGCGATCACCGGTCATGTTGCATCGAGTCTCGCACGGGAGGCCGACGCTGACCCATGGGAAGTTTTGTCAGTCCTCTTGCTCGGCGTACAGCGGATGGGCTAGAACTTCGGCGTTCATGAGCCCGCGGTAACCGGGAGACCGCATAGCCCTCGGGAGGAGGGGAAGATGTCGGTCCTCGCTGCAGACCGTTCCGAACATTCTCGCAATGGCCCCGGGGGAGAGTCGGCACCGTTCAGAGCATTTGCTCTTGCCGTTATCGGCTTGAACTGTCTGCTGTTGGGGGTTGCGGCCATAATGGCTCCCGGTAGGTTGCCGGATCACCCGCTTGAGTTCCTCGCTTGGATCACACTGGTTGCTGTTGCCGGGCTTGTTCCGCTGAGCTCTGGAAGGGGTCCCTCGCTCGCAATGGACCTCCCTCTCCTACTGGCCGCGGCCTTCACTTTCGGTCCATTCGCATCAGGCCTGATAGCCCTACTCGGAGCCGTTGACATTCGAGAGTTGAAGCGCGAGGTCAGCTGGTCGAGGGCAATCTGGAATCGATCGCAGACCTCTCTCAGCGTGATGTGTGCCAGTGCCGTATTCGTATCGTTTGGTGAGCTAGGTGACTGGCCTGCCACGCCCCTGGTGGCCCTGCTTGCACTTGGAGCGGACGCCTCGGTGAATTACTTGATCGTTGGGTTCGGGAGCTCGCTGCGGACTCGACGGCCGCTGTGGGAGTCGCTTAGTGAGATGAGGATTGGGTCGCCAGTCACCTTCTTGTTGACATATGTCTGTTTCGGATTCCTTGGGATCTTGATTGCGGAAGCCTATTCAACTTTTGGCCTTTCCGGCGTCCTGGCATCGGTCGCACCAATCATCCTGGGCCGGCAGGCTTTCCTCCATAGATCGCGTCTCGAGAACGTCGAGGTTAGCCTCGCAGAGAGCACGATTGCTCTTCGCCATGTCGATGAAAGAATCGCTGCGGAGCGAAGAGACGAGAGAAATCGCATTGCAGCGGCTCTCCATGACGAAGTTCTTCAAGACCTCTACAACGTCACAATTCGAGCGCAGGTTCTTCGGCAGGACTTGTTGAGCGGACACTTGCTCGAGCTTGAGGACGACTTGCCAGCAGTAATCCAGGCTAGCGAGGCTGCTGTCGAGGACCTTCGCGAAGTCATTCAAGGGCTGCGTTCCGCTACGGTTGGCCATGCAGGACTTGTTGAGACCCTGACCCTCTTCGCCCGTCATCTTGAAACAGACTCAGGCGTTCAGATTGTTCAATCGCTGGATTCTTCGATCCGCTTGACGCCGGAGCGCCAGCTAATTGTCTACCAGATCGCCCGTGAGGCTCTCACCAACTCCGCTCGACACTCCCAGGCAAAGACGATCTGGTTGTCCCTCGGCTCGAGAACAGATTCCTTCGAAGCAGTCATAGAAGACGACGGATGTGGGTTCAACATGAATGGACTATCGGGCCACCTTCACTTTGGGCTGCAGTTGATGAAGGAACGCGCCTCCTCGATCGGCGCTGAACTCGAAATCCGCTCGAGCCTGGGATCCGGCACGGTAGTCAAGCTGACGTTCCGGGCTTGATCATCGGGAAAAGACAGCATCGAGACCCCGGCTTTAAACCGGGGTCTCGGGCAGAATGGATTGGAAACCCTCAGGAGCGACGCTGGAAATCTATGCCTTCCAGTGTGCGCCACCCGCCAGTGCGATGGCGAGCAGAGAGCTCAGAGCGATCGCAACGCGCCTCACGAGCTTCATGCTGTGTCCTCCTCCCACACTCCGCCCCACCCCAGGTGGGGGACATGGAGGACTATCGGGGGTCACCCGTCGGGGGGACAAGCCCCGCAATTGGGTTACGCCAATCGACGTATGGGAGCTTTCCCTCTGCTAGCTGCTTTCCTGAGAGACTCGGGCGCGACAAGATGACACTCGTGAGCGGGAGAGCGTCCGAGCGAAGGCTCCTTGTGTTGGAGCTAGCCGTCATCCTTCCCACGCTCGTCGGTGGCGTACTCCTGGTCCTGGCGCAAAGCGACACGTTCACCTGGGATCGGGTCGGGCAGCTGGTGCTCTGGGCTGCTGCCGTTTCCCTGGTCGAACTGATTCCGGTTCCTGCCTGGAGAGGAATCCACCTGAGCTTGGGGTTTCCTCTTCTCATGGCTCTCGCAATCGTCCAGCCACCCGTGGCAGCGGGTGTTACGGCATTTGTAGGGTCGACTGACCCTCGCGAGTTTCGGCGCGAGGTCACGATCCTCAGGGCAATCTTCAACCGCTCGCAGGTAGCCCTGTCGGTCTTCGCAGCCAGTGCGGTATTCCACGCTTTCGCATTCATTGGGACGACGCATACTCCAGGCTCGCCTGCATTGGTCCTCATTTTGGCGGCCATGGTGGCGGCGATTGCCGACTATCTCGTGAACAGCACGATGGTCACTCTCTTCACGAGCCTAAGGGTGGGCCTCCCTCCACTTCAGGTACTAAAGGAACTCCGCATAGGCAGTGTCAGTCAGTTCCTCATCAGTTATCTGGGCCTCGGTCTCCTGGGACTAACCATGGCGAAGTTCGCCGTAAGCGATGTTGGGGTCTGGGCCCTACCCGCATTTATGGCACCGCTGCTCTTGGCTCGTCAGATGTTCTTCCGATCGCAAGCTCTCGAAGAGGCCCACAAGGAGCTTCAGGATCGCGAGCAGGTCCTTCGTTCGCTATCGAACGCCATGGCC
>CAJDUF010000109.1_pt1 | contig 10736 bp, 9 predicted proteins | sample 7390091 | NCBI WGS metagenome assembly CAJDUF01 (sample SAMEA7055670, study PRJEB34461) | soil metagenome | biome: terrestrial ecosystem; feature: Peninsula; material: soil | place: Antarctica | collected 2016 | reverse complement strand
CCCGCGAGAAGGTCATCGTCCTGCTCACCATGTGCTTCGCGTTGGCGATGGCGATGTTGGACAACACCGTCGTCAACATCGCTCTCCCCACGATCACGAGCAAGCTGAACGCGACCGTCTCCGATCTTCAGTGGATCATCGACGGCTACGTCTTGGCGTTCGCATCGCTGCTGCTCACGGGCGGGATCCTCGGCGACCGCTACGGGCGGAAGAAGATGTTCCTCAGCGGTCTGGCGATCTTCACCCTCGCCTCGCTCGGATGCGGCCTGTCCGGTTCGGGCGGCCAGCTGATCATGTTCCGGGCCCTCCAGGGCGTGGGTGCCGCTCATGCCGGGCACGCTCTCCATCCTCACGGTCACGTTCCCGCCGGAGGAGCGTTCGAGGGCGATCGGGCTTTGGGCGGGGGTGAGCGGTCTCGCGCTTGCGCTCGGACCGACCCTGGGCGGCTACATCGTCGAGCACGGTGGATGGGAGACCGTGTTCTTCATCAACGTGCCGATCGGGGTGATCGCCTTCGCGATCGCATCAAGGACGGTGCGCGAGTCGGTTTCGGAGGAGACGCGGCACCTCGACCTGCCCGGCCTTGCGCTCGGCACCTCCGGACTGTTCTCCCTCACCTACGGACTGATCGAGGCGAACCAGCGCGGATGGAGCGACGGGCTGATCGTCGCGTCGCTGGTGGCCTCCGCGGTGCTGCTCACCGCTTTCCTCGTCTGGGAACACCGGAGCCCGAAGGCGATGATGCCGCTGTCGTTCTTCCGGATCCCGGCCTTCAGTGCGGGCAACGCCGTCGCATTCTCCGTCTCGCTCGGGATGTTCTCGATCTTCTTGTTCGTGACCCTGTACATGCAGGCGATCCGGGGCTACACACCGTTCCAAGCCGGTCTCAGGTTCCTCCCCATGACCGGGATGATCATCGTGACGGCGCCCCTGGCCGGGCAGCTCGCCCAACGGCTCGGCCCGAGGATCCCGATGACCTATGGGCTCACGGTGGCGTCGGTGGGTCTGCTCGGCCTCACGTTCATCCAGCCCGACACGCCCTTCTGGATGATCGGGATCCTGTTCGTGTTGATGGGCCACGGATTGGGCGCGACGATGGCCCCGATGACGGCCGCCGTGATGGGCTCCGTCGGTCCACAGCGCGCGGGGCTCGGCTCGGCGATGACCAACACCAGCCGCGAAGTGGGCGGCGTTCTCGGGATCGCCCTGCTGGGAACGGTGCTGTTCGACCGACTGGGTTCGGTGCTCGTCCCGAAGCTCGCAGGCTTGGGGCTCGAGAAGGCGCAAGCGAGCGCCATCGCGCAGGCGGCGTCCCACGGATTCGTGTCACCGCGCGAGCTCGCCGCGCTGGGGCTCTCGCCGGAGCAGGCAAGGGGATTCGCTGTCGCGTTCCGAGAGGCGTATATGAGCGGATTCCACTTGGCGCTGCTGATCGCAGGACTCATCCTGCTGACCGCAGCGGTCGTGGCCAACCGGTTCATCCCGGGACGGGCACACGCCGATGAGATCCACGCCACCGCGGCCAGGGAGCCCGTTCCCGCCTCGGCCGAGTAACCGCCCGGCGCCTACCATCTGAGCGTGCTCGCGCTCCGGATCATCTCCGTGGTCGCCGGCGTGGCGATCGTGATCGCTGCGATCGGCTCGGCGGTCAAGACGGTGGTCCTGCCTCGCGCCACCGCGTCGCGGATCACCCGCTCGGTGTTCATCTTGCTCCGGTGGGTGTTCCGGTTCGTGACCCGGCCGTCGATGAGCTTCGACCGGAGGGATCGGATCCTCGGGGCCTATGCTCCGCTCGGGCTGATGGCGACCCTGGCCGCGTGGCTCACCCTGGTCCTGGCCGGCTACACGCTCATCTTCTGGGGCACGGAGCACGCCGGCTGGCGAGCGGCCTTCGATCTCTCCGGATCCTCGCTCTTCACCCTCGGCTTCTCGCAGCCCGAACAGGCCAACGGCATGGTGCTCGTCTTCGCCGAAGCGGCGATCGGCCTGTTCCTACTCGCGCTGCTGATCACCTACCTGCCCAGCATCTATTCCGCGTACTCTCGCCGCGAGGTGGGGATCACGGCACTGGAGGTCCGCGCGGGGTCGCCACCGTCGGCGAGGGAGATGATCTGGCGGTACTGGCGTTTGGAGCGCATGCCGGAGATCCGCGAGGTCTGGGTGGAGTGGCAGCGCTGGTTCGTCGAGGTCGAGGAGACCCACACGTCCCATCCGGCGATCGCCTTCTTCCGTTCCTCTCACACCGACCATTCGTGGGTGACCTCCGCCGGAGCGGTGCTCGACGGCGCGGCGCTCGTCCTGTCGTCGGTCGACATCCCGCGCGACGTCGAGGCCGAGTTCTGCATCCGGGCGGGGTATCTCTGTCTTCGAGGGATCGCCGACTACTTCCAGATCCCCTACGATCCGGATCCGCAACCCGACGATCCGATCTCGATCCGGCGGGAGGAATGGGAGAACCTGATCTCGGGGCTCGAAGCGTCCGGCGTCGCCCTCAAGCCCGACCGTGATCGGGCGTGGCGCGACTTCGCGGGCTGGCGGGTGAACTACGACACGGTCCTGCTCGCACTGGCGCGCCTCACCGAAGCCCCGCCGGCACTCTGGTCTTCAGACCGAGCCGGCGGTGAACGGATCCGTCCGCCGGTCTTCCGGAAGATGCGCTAAGGCCTACGGGGAGGGGTTCGTCGCGTCGAAATTCCGGTAGCGCGGGAGGAGGAGCGCGAGCAGCCCCGCGCCGAGGATGCAGGCGATCCCCCCGGACACGATCGAGAACCGGACGCTGGTCACGGACGCGAGCAGCCCCGCCTCGCCGTTCCCGAGCGACGGCCCGGTACCGACCACGGAGAGGCTGATGCCCTCCAAGCGGCCCCGCATCTCGTCGGGGGTGACCGTCTTGAGGATCGCGTCGCGGTAGAGACCGCTCACCATGTCGGACGCGCTCGCGAGCATCAGGAACAGGAGGGCGAGCCACAGGGTCCCTGCGAGCCCGAAACCGACGATGCCCGCCCCCCAGCACATGCACGCGACGATCGTGACGAGCCCCTGTCGCCGAACGTGCTTCGCACGGCCGCTGAATAGGGCGACCAGGAGCGCGCCGAGCGCCTCCGCCGAGTACAGCAGCCCGAGCACCGCGGGCGACGCGTGCAGGATGTCCAAAACGAACGCCGGGTAGAGGGCAACGGGAAGACCGAAGATCATCGCGTTCAGGTCGATCCAGAAGGTGCCCTGGAGGACCTGCTTCCCTCTGAGGAAACGGAGACCCTCCGTGATCGCGGACCAGCCGACCGAGAGATGCTCCGCCGTCGGTGGTGAGGGCTGTATCGCTGCCAACGCGACGATCACCGCCAGATAGCTGAGGGCATCGAGGGCATAGGCGTACTGCACACCGAACGTCGCGATGAGCACTCCCGCGAGCGCGGGGCCGGTGAGCGCCGCCGACTGGTAGTACACGACTTCGAGCGCCAGCGCCGATGTGTACAGGTCGGGAGTCAGCAACCGGGCGGGCCAAGCGCGGAGGGCCGGCGAGTAGAGGGAATACGCCGAGGCCGACAGGAACGAGAACGCGAACAGGATCCAGAGACGGGGCTCCGGAAGGAAGGCGTTCACCGGACCATGAGCATCCTGCGCCGCTCGACGGCGTCGGCGATCGTGCCGCCCACGATCGGCAGGACGATGAGCGGGATGGCCTCGAAGAGCGCCAGGAGGCCGACCATCGCCGTCGACCGCGTGAGCACGTAGACCTGGAACGGCACCGCCACGAACGTGATCTGCGTCCCGAACTCGGAGATCGCCTGACCGACGAACAGTCTCCGGAAGTCGGCGGAGACCTTGAGCGGGGTGAGATCCATCCGATGACCCCGCAGTCGAGCCACCGATCGGCCCATGAAGCCCGGGGATCGGGCCTCGGGAGGGACGGGCGGGGGGAGCTCGTCCTCGGGACCGCCGGGAAGGTCGATGTCGTCGTCCGTCACGCCGCCGGACGCTAGCGGATGAGGCGGGACAGACGCCGGTCGGCCAGGATCTTGCCCCCCGTCTGGCACTCGGGGCAGTACGTGATCTCATGGGACTCGTAGGAGACGCGGCGGAGGTCGGCGCCGCAGCGGGGGCACGGCTGGCCCCAGCGCCCATGGACGGTGAAGTGGTCCCCCAGCTTGGTCGGGAGGCCCCCGCTGCGGCGCCGCTCCACCTCGAGGGCGTCGGTGAGGATCGCCCGCAGGGCCTCGACGAGCCGGTCTCGTTCGCCGGCGTCGAGCTTGCCCAAGACGGCGTAGGGCGAGAGCTTCGCGTGGTGCAACGCGTCGTCCGAATAGCCACGGCCGACGCCGGCGACGGTCCTCTGATCGCGGAGGATCGTGTGGACGCGGCGCCCATCGGTGCTCTCATCGAAGAACGTCGCCGCCTCTTCCGAGAGCGCTTCGGGCCCGAGCGCCGCCAGCGGGCCCTCGTCCCCCGACGCCAGCGACCACACGCCCGCCTTCCGCTCCTTCCCGAACTCTTTCACGAGAAGGGACGGCGCCTCGGAGAATCGGAGTCGCGCAACCGCGCCTCGTGGCTTCGTCGCCTTCGGCGGCGCCTCGACGTCGAGCCGACCGCCTTGGGAGAGGTGGACGAGCATCCGATCGCCGCCTTCGAAGCCGAGGACCAGGTACTTCCCTCGTCGCCCGACGCCCTCGAGCCGGCGTCCCACCAGCTCTGAGGGCCGCGGCGTCACGGTCTTGAGCGAGGAGAACTGCAGGAGGTCGAAACCGTCGAGAGTTGCTCCCCCGACGGCTACGGATGGCCATGGCTCCACGGATGATCTCGATCGCCTCGTCGATCCGATCGCGATGCGTCCGGTGGCTCACGATGCACGCCCGGATGATGTGGCGTCCGTCGATCGTCGTGCTGGAGAGATAGACACGCTTCGGTTCGTTGATCCGGGTGAGGAAGGCGCGGTTCTCCTCGTCACTCGCCCCCGCCAACCGGAAGGGGACGACGGAGAGCTGGGGGGGCCACGGGAGCTCGATCTCCGGCATCTCGGACAGCGCGGCGTAGAGGTGCCCGGCCAGGTCGAGCTTCTCGTCGAGCGCCTGCCGGAAGGCGTTCACCCCGTGGAGTACGAGCGGGAGCCACACGCGGAACCCTCGATGGTCCCTCGACAGCTCCGGCGAATACTCGTTCCAGTTGGGGAGCTCCGCCTCGGGCGCTCGATCCTGGAGGTACTCCGCACCCACGTAGTGCGCGTCGCGGAGCGCGGCGCCGTTCCGGACGACGAGGGAACCCGTTCCGTACGGCAGGAACATCCCTTTGTGGGGGTCCAGGGTGATCGAGTCCGCTCGCTCGATCCCGCTGAAGCGCTCCCGGCCGCGCTCCGTCAGATGGAAGAAGCCGCCGTACGCCGCATCCACGTGCATCCAGAGGTCCTCGGCCTCAGCGACGTCGGCCACCGCGTCCATGGGGTCGATCGCACCGGTGTTGGTGGTCCCTGCGGCCGGGACGACGAGGAACGGACGCCGGCCTGCCTCGCGATCGTCGGCGACCATCGCCTTCAGCGCCTCGGCGTCCATGCGGAGCTCGGCGTCGACTGGCACCAACCGCATCGCGCGACGCGGCAGGCCGGCGATCGCCGCCGCCTTCGGCACCGACGCATGCGCCTGTTCGCTCACGTAGTACGTCCCGTCGGCGAAGTCCTCTCCCAGCTTCACGTGGCGAGCGGTCACGACGGCGGACAGGTTCGCGATCGAGCCGCCGGTGGTGAGGATCCCCCTGGCTTCCTCGGGGAACCCGAAGAGGTCGCAGAGCCACCGGATCACGTTCTGCTCGATCTGCGCCAAGCCCGGCGCGACCTCCCAGAGGTTCGGGAAACGGTTGACGGACATCGCGAGGAACTGCCCCAGCGCCGAGGCGTACAGGCCACCGCCGGGAACGTAGGGCAGGTAGCCGGGTCCGCACGTCTCGTAGGCCCGCGCGGCCGCGTCGCGGAACTGCGCGAAGACCTCCTCGAACGACCCGCCCTCCTCCGGCGGTGCGCCCTTCAACTTCAGGGCCGCCTCGAGCGCTCCCTCGACGTTCTGGGCGGGCGCCTCGGAGAGGCCGTGGATGAAGTCGATCACGTAGTCGACCGCGGCCTCGCCCATCGCCCGCATCTGCTCGGGCGAAGGATCGAGGGGGTAACCCGTCAAGACCCGCTCCGCAGGGTGGTCTCGATCGCATCCAGGAGCCGCTTGGAGGAATCCGCCACCTCGTCGACCGCGATGATGAACGCCTCCTCGTGACGTCCGGAGGGGGCCTGGAACCCACTCACCTTCCGGACGAACTGCATGGCGGCTTCGCGGATCTCCTGGTCGGTCGCGTGACCCTGCCCGTGGGGCTCTCGTAGTCGCTTGATGCTCCGGCACATGCGCCGAGGGTACCGCGCGGCGCCGGTTCAGCCCGTCTGTCAGCTCCTTTGGGCGGCGAGCGCGCTGATCGCCTCCATCACACAGTTGAGCGCCAACATCGACGTGATCTCCGCGTGGTCGTAGGGTGGCGACACCTCGACGACATCCATCCCGGCGAGGCGGACCGACGAGACGATCCGCCGGATCGCGCGGAGCAGCTCGCGTCCGAGCATCCCGCCGGACTCCGGTGTCCCGGTGCCCGGCGCCATCCCCGGGTCCACGACGTCGATGTCGACCGAGAGGTAGATCCGATCGGGGCCGTCGAGCGCCTCGGCGATCGCGTCGTCGACCACGGCTTCGACGCCCCGCTCCTCCAGCTCCACTTGGGTGTGCCATCGGAAGCCCTGTTCGCGCATCCATTCGAAGGTGTCGCGGTCCGGCCAGTACCCGCGGAGGCCCACCTGGACGAAGTTGGGGCCCGCGACCCAGCCCTCGTCGATCAGACGGCGCATCGGCTGACCGTGGCCGATCAACGAGCCCCACTGATCGGCGGCGGTGTCCGCGTGTGCATCGAAGTGAATGACCCCGAGCGTCGCCGGGTCGAGCTCCCGTGCCACGGCGGCCGCGGACGGATAGGTGATCGAGTGATCGCCCCCCAGGACGATCGGGATCGCCCCGGCTCGGGCGACGCGCCGGACCTTCTCGTGGATCACGCGGAGGCTGCGCTCGGGCCGGCCGGGGACGACCGGCGCGTCGCCCGCGTCGACCACCGTGAGGACATCGAACGGCCGGACCTTGGTCTGGATCGACCACGCATCCCTGCCCGTCGTGTAGTGGGCGCTCCGGATCGCCTTCGGACCGAACCGCGCCCCCGGACGCGCCGAGACGCCCTCGTCGTACGGAGCGCCGACGATCGCGACGTCCGCGTGCGCCGCCCGCACGGCGTCCTCGTCGATCGCCCAGGGCACCTTGTAGAAGGACCCACGCCAGTCCGAGTAGGACGGGAGGTCGAGCCAGTCGTATTCCTCGAACTCGTTCGCGTCGGCCGCATAGAGGGTGCTCTCCGGGATCCGGAACGGGCGGTCAGACATGGCGCGCAGTCTGCCACCGCCGCGTCGCGGTGGCTAGCGGCGCCTGTCCTTGCGGATCTGTCGCGCGGCGTTCGCCCCCGGACCACCCGTGATGCCACCGCCGGGGTGGGCACCCGACCCGGCCAGATACAGCCCGTCCAACACGAACCGATATCGGGCCTCGCCGTTCAGCGGGCGCCATGCGAAGAACTGATCGAGGCCCGGCTCGGCATGCTGCACGTGTCCTCCGGTGAGGCCGTAGTCGTTCTCGAGGTCCTCCGGCGTGATGACCTGGCGCGCTTCGACCAGCTCGCCGAGACCGGGTGCGAAGCGTTCGAGCGTTTTCACCGTCACGTCGCCCAGGCGCTCCCGCTCGCTCGACCAGTCGCCGTCCCGAAGGTCACGTGGCGCCGACTGCACGATCGCGCTCATCACGTGCCGCCCCTCCGGCGCGAGCGAAGGGTCCGTGAGCGATGGGATCGTCGCCTCGATCCACGGCTCCTCGGCGAGCTGACCGTACTTCCTCGCGTCCGACGCCTTCTCGACGTAGTCGATCGAGGGACCGATGACGATCCTTCCTCGCAGCCGCTCGGGATCGTCATGGAAGGCCGGCAGGCCGGAGAGCGCCAGGTTCACCTTCGCTGTCGCCCCGGGCTGACGGATGTTGCTCGCCCGCCAGATCATCGTCGGCCCGAGCTCCAGCGGGTCGCAAAGAGCGAGCGTCCTCTTCGGGTCCGCGGCCGAGACGACGAGGCCCGCATCGATCTCCGTGCCGTCCGCGAGGGTCACGCCGAGCACCCGTCCGTCTCGCGACCGGATCGCCGCTACCTCGGCGCCCGTCCGGATCTCGGCGCCCGCCGCGCGCGCGGCCGATGCGAGCGCGGCCGCGAGCGCCTGCGTCCCGCCGCGCGCGAATGCGGCGGTCCCCGCGGCTCCCCCGTCGTTGCCGGCGGAGTCGTTCAGGAACACGGCGGCGGTGCCCGCCGACCACGGGCCGCACGCCGTGAAGAGCACGCCGCGCGAGGAGAGCGGTCCTCGGACCGCCTCCTCTTCGAACACCTCCTGGACCAGATCGGCCACGGCCATCGGCATCGCGCGGATCGCCTCGCGGCCGATCTTGGCGCCGAGCCCTCGGAACGCCCAACCCACCCTGAGCCCGGAGATCGCATCCGCGATGGTTGGAGCGTTGATGTCCGGCGGCGTCGCGACGTTGACGTAAGCGAGGAAGGAAGCGATCGCTCGGACCTTCCGGTCGAAGAAGAGGAACGCCTCTGCGTCATGCCGGTTCCGCTCCCGGAGCTCCTCGGCGGTCCGGGCGACGTCGCCCCAGAACGTGACCGAGGACCCGTCGGGCTGGGGCGCGAACAGCCGGACCGCGGGCGTGAGCAGCTCGAGCCCGTGGCGGGCGAGCTCGAGTTCCTCGACGACCGAGCGGCGAAGGCGGCCGACGGTGTGCGCGACGCCGGGAGCCGTGAAGCCGGGCGCGATCTCGGTCCCGCGCAGGATCCCGCCGACCTCGTCGGCTCGCTCGAAGGCGCTCACCCGCCTCCCGTCCTTCGCGAGGTAGGCGGCTGCGATCAGCCCGTTATGGCCGGCCCCGATCACGACGACGTCGGAGCGTGGGGCCATCCCTACGCCGCCCGCTCTCTGCGCCCCAGAGTGCCCTTCCGCGCCTTCAACACCTCGAGCGCGGCGATCCGGCCTGGCGCGCCCATGATTCCGCCGCCCGGATGCGTCGCCGATCCGCACATCCACAGGTCGCGGATCGGTGTGCGGTAGCGAGCCCAGCCGGGCACGGGACGATTGAAGAACAGCTGCTCCAGCGAAAGCTCTCCCTGGAAGATGTTCCCCTCGGTCAGGCCCGTGATGTCTTCGATGTCCTTCGGCGTGATGAACTGCGACCCCACGATGTGCCTGCGGATCGCCGGGAACCGCTCCTCGATCGTGTCGATCACGTTCTGCCCGAACGCCTCGCGAGCGGCGTCGTCCCACACGTCATTGCCCGCGAGCCGGTACGGCGCGTACTGCACGAAGCAGCTCACCACGTGGCCTCCGGGCGGCGCCATCGTGGGATCCACGAGCGTCGGGATGATCATGTCGATGTATGGACGCCGCGAGGGACGGCCGTACTTCGCGTCGTCGTAGGCCCGCTCCATGTAGTCGAGGGACGGGGAGAACGAGATCGCGCCGCGGAGCCACTCCCCTGTTCCGGGCTTGCACGCGAGCTCGGGGAGCCCGTCGAGCGCCAGGTTCACCTTGCCGCTCGAGCCCCGGTACTTGTAGCGGAGGACCTCGTCTTTGAACGCGGGATCGAGGACGCCGTCCTCGAGGAGCTTGATGAACGTCCACCGCGAGTCCAGCGAGGACAGGACGATGTCGGCCTCGATCTGCTCGCCCGTCTCGAGGGTTACCCCGGTGGCGCGATCGCCGCGAACGTCGATCCGCGCCACCGGCGCCTCGAGCCGGATCTCCGCCCCGTTGGCAAGCGCGGCGTTCCCGATCGCCTCAGAGATGCTGCCGGTGCCTCCGCGCGGGACGCCCCACGCGCGGAACGCGCCGTCGATCTCGCCCATGTAGTGGTGGAGCAACACGTAGGCGGTGCCCGGGGAGCGGGGACCCTGGAACGTCCCGATGATCCCCGAAGCGCTCATCGTGGCCTTCAGCGGGTCGGTCTCGAACCACTGATCGAGGAAGTCGGCCGCGGACATCGTCATCAACTGGATGAACGTGGTCTGCAGGCGTTTCGGCAGGTCCTTGAAGGTCTTCGCGAGCGGGGTGAGCGGGAGCCAGTCTCGGATCGACATCTTCCCGGGGTCCGGAGGCACGATCGACAGGATCGGCTTGATGAATCTGGCCATCTCGGCCATCAGCGGGCCGTACTCCTCGTAGGCCTCGGCGTCGTTCAGCGACCAGCGGCGGAGCTCGCGGACCGTGCGTCCGCGGTCATTCACACGCCAAAGGGAGTCGTGGTCCAGGGGCGTGATCGTCCCGTCCAGAGGCAGGATCTCGAGGCCATGCTTCGGGAGCTCGAGCTCGCGGATGATCTCGGGACGAAGCAGGGAGACGACGTAGGAGAAGACACTGAAGCGATAGCCGGGAACGATCTCCTCGGAGACCGCCGCCCCTCCCAGCAGGTGTCGGCGCTCGAGCACGACGACCTTCTTGCCGGCCCTGGCCAGATACGCAGCTGTGACGAGGCCGTTGTGGCCTCCGCCGATCACAACCGCGTCGTAGCGCTGCGGCAAGGCTCTCTTCCTTTGCGCTGGTCGTTGGGCTGGCTCGTCGCAGAAGGCTATCCGAACGCCCGCGG
>CAJDUF010000071.1_pt1 | contig 10879 bp, 7 predicted proteins | sample 7390091 | NCBI WGS metagenome assembly CAJDUF01 (sample SAMEA7055670, study PRJEB34461) | soil metagenome | biome: terrestrial ecosystem; feature: Peninsula; material: soil | place: Antarctica | collected 2016 | reverse complement strand
AGGACGGTGATGCGCCGGATCACGCCCGCGATCCGCACCGGCTGTCGCAACGGCGCGTCTGCGATCCTGACCGACCCCTCGACCGTCTCGGCCCAGGCACGCGTGTCCTCGGCGAGCCGTGTTTCATCGCTCTCGTTCAGGCGCCCGAGGAGTCGATGGATGAAGCCCACGACGGCTTACGAAGGCGCTCCGGCCGCGTCCATCTGCTGGATCTCGGTCCCGAGCTCCGACTTCCGTGATTTCGAGATCCAGATCATCGACGCGAGCACGACCGTGGCGATCGCCACGACGGCCACCCGGATCGCGATGTCGTCCGCATGCGTGACCACGATCGGCGCGATCAGGAGGGCGACGAGGTTCATCACCTTGATCAGCGGGTTCAAGGCCGGTCCGGCCGTGTCCTTGAACGGGTCACCCACCGTGTCGCCGATCACGGCGGCCGTATGCGCCTCGCTGCCCTTGCCGCCGTAGTGACCCTCCTCGATGTACTTCTTCGCGTTGTCCCACGCGCCTCCGGAGTTCGAGAGCATCACCGCGAGTAGCTGGCCGGTGAGGATCGCGCCGGCGAGGAATGCCCCGAGCGCCTCGGCCCCGAGGAAGAACCCCGCGATCACCGGACTCAGCACGGCGAGCAGCCCGGGAGTCGTCAGCTCGCGGAGCGAGGTGCGGGTGCAGATGTCCACGACTCGGCTGTAATCGGGCTTCTCGGTGTAGTCCATGATCCCGGGGTGGTCGCGGAACTGATTGCGCACCTCGACGACCACCTGCATCGCGGCGCGCCCGACGGCGCGGATCGCGAGCGAGGAGAACAGGAACGCGACCGAACCGCCGAGAAGCAACCCGACCAGGATGTTCGGTTCGTCGACCCTGATGCCGTGGAAGTCGAACCCGGCGGCCTTGAGCGCTTCTTCGAACGAGCCGAAGAGCGAGGTGGCCGCGAGCACCGCCGTCGCGATCGCCATCCCCTTCGTGATCGCCTTCGTGGAGTTCCCGACGGCGTCCAGACCGCCAAGGATCTCGGAGGGACGCCCTTCGAACTCCCCCGACATCTCCGCGATGCCCTGCGCGTTGTCGGAGATCGGCCCGTATGTATCCATCGACACCACGACCCCCACCGTGGTGAGCATCCCCATCCCGGTGAGGGCGATGAAGTACAGCCGCTCCGCGAGCGTGTCACCAAGGTAGAACGAGCCCATGACCGCGCCGGCGATGATCAGCACCGACCACACCGTCGACTCGAGGCCGATGGAGAACCCGGAAAGGATCGTGGTGGCCGGTCCCGTCACCGTGGATTCCGCGATCTCCTGCACGGGTTTGTATTTCGTATCGGTGAAGTACTGCGTGAGGATCTGGATCACACTCGCGAGCACCAGCCCGATCGCGACCGCCGCGGCCGGCTTCCAGTCGTCGAGGTAGACCTGCGAGATGACGAAGACGGCCGCGGCCGAGATCGCGGCGGAGAGGAAGAAGCCGCGGTTGATGGCCTTCATCCCGTGCTCGGTCTCGCTCCTCGGCGTGACCGCGAGGATCCCGATGATCGAGGTCACGACGCCGACCGCGCGCACGAACAGCGGGAACATCACGCCGATGATCGCGCCACCCGGGTGGTTCGTGAACGCGGCGGCGCCGAGGATCAGCGACGCCACGAGCGTGACCTCGTAGGACTCGAACAGGTCGGCGGCCATCCCCGCGCAATCGCCGACGTTGTCGCCGACGTTGTCGGCGATCACGGCGGCGTTACGCGGGTCGTCCTCCGGGATCCCCTGCTCGATCTTCCCCACCAGGTCGGCCCCCACATCGGCGGCCTTCGTGAAGATGCCGCCGCCGACCCGCATGAACATCGCGAGCAGGGCGCCCCCGAACCCGAAGCCGACCAGCACGGAGGTGGCGTCGCCCTTGTAGATCAGCAGGATGACGGTGGCGCCCAGCAGGCCGAGTCCGACCGTGAACATGCCGGCCACGCCTCCGGCCCGGAACGCGATCTTCAGCGCGCGACGCAGACCCGACTCACGAGCCGCGTTGGCGGTCCGGACGTTGGCTCGAACCGCGAGCCACATCCCGGCGTACCCGGTGGTCGCGCTGAACACCGCACCCAGGATGAACGCCAGGGACCGGCCCAGCTTGATCGAGAGCTCGGAGTGGACCGCGTTCGTCGGCGCGGGCAGGATGAAGAACAGGATGACGGTGAGGATCGCGAGGAAGACGCCGAGCGTCCGGAACTGACGCGACAGGTAGGCCTTCGCGCCTTCCTGGATCGCGCGCGCGATCTCCTTCATCTTCTCGGTCCCCTCCGAAGCGGCGAGGACCTCTCTGACCAGGTAGTACGCGAACACGAGCGCCACGAGCGAGATCGCGAAGATCACCCACAGGTAGGTGGTCTCCTTCGACGTGAAGATAACCTGGAGCGGCCCGCTCTCTTGAGCCAGGATGCCGTGCACGTTGGAAACCCTCCCGGAAGTTGAGATGCCCGGCCGCGGCCGGGACGGGCGGAAGTATACGGGGGGCGTTCGCGCCTAGCCCACCGAGCACCGGGCTCAGGTGGCCTTCGTGGCAGGGCCGGTGGTGGGCTCATGGGAGCCGGGTCCGGACCGGCGCAGGACCAGCAGCGCCACGATGAGCTTCGATGCGAGGGCCGCGCCGCCCCAGATCCCGGCGATCTTGCCTCCGACCCGCGCGATCAGGACCGCCCAGGCGACGGCGCTGCCGGCCGCGGCGGCGATCGAGGAAGCCGACAGGGGAACCCCGACGTTCGCGAGCGCGAACAACGGCAGGACGACGAAGCTCGTCCACGGAAGCAGGATGTGCTCGACGCGGGTGAGTGGGGAGACCGCCTCGCGTGACAGCTCGGCCAGCCGGAGCCAATCGCTCGCGTTGGCGTCGGGAGGCCGAGGATCGTCCTCGGTCCGCTCGGCGGTGCGATGAGCCTCCTCGCTGACGGCGTGAGGTCGCTGGAAGGGCTCCGACGGCGTCAGGAGCCCGACCACGACCCCGGCCAGCGCGGGATGGAGCCCGGAGCGATACATCGCGTACCAGAGGACGACCCCGAGGGTGAGGTAGACGGGCGTGGCGCGGATGTGGATCTTCGGGAAGACGAAGACGAGGCCGGCCACACCGATGCACGCGGCCAGCCAGCCGACCGCGATCGCACCGGGATAGAACGCCGCCACGACGATCACCGAGCCGATGTCGTCCACGATCGCGATGGCGAGGAGGAGAGGACGGAGACCGCTCGGCGTCCGCGCGGCCGCGAGCGCCAATACGCCCAACGCGAAGGCGACGTCCGTCGCCATCGGGATCCCCCAGCCGCGGGCGCCCGCACCGCCGCCGACGACCGCCACGAACAGCAGCGCCGGAACGGCCATCCCGGTCGCGGCTGCGACCACGGGGAGCAGCGCGGCGCGCGGGCGACGGAGCTCGCCGGTGGTGAGCTCGCGCTTGATCTCGAGACCGACGACGAGAAAGAAGAGGGCCATCAGACCTTCGTTGATCCAGAAATGGAGGTCCTCGGCCACCGTGAGATCCCCAACCCCGACCGATATGGGCGTTGCGAGCAGCGACGAGTAGGACTCGTCCCACGGGGAGTTGACCCATCCCAACGCCACGACGACCGCACCCAGCAGGGCCACACCGCTCGCGGTGGAGGTCTCGAGGAACTCCTGGAGGGGGCGCAGCAGGCGACGCGGGACCGGACGGTCGGAGCGTGACCACGGGGCCTTGATCTCGGGGTTCCGCCTGGGGTCGGAGCGTTCGTTCACGTCGGAACCTCGCTCGCCGACCAGTCTTCCCGGCACACCATCCGTGGACGACTGCATCCTATCCCACCAGGGTTGGCCGCCGAGCGCGCGCCATCCTCTCATCGGGTGTTTGGAACGCGGTCGGTCGGCGTGTAGCCTCAGCCGCGCTTTGACAGATCAACCCTCCGCCGCCGACCCCGCGCGGCGATCCTCTGCCGGACGAACCGACGAGGCTGCGCGCCGCCGGGCGACCACCCGGCGGCGCGCCGCTGTCGCGATCGGCGTGGTCGCGGTGCTCGTGATCGGCGGCTTCCTGCTGTTCGGCGGGAAGGTGCCGCTGGTCCCCCATAACCCCACCGGTCCGGGCGAGTTCAGTTTCCATCTGGGCAACGTGCAGGCCTCGCCGATCACCGCCACTCCGCCCTCAGAGCTGAAGGACACGGCGCGTGAGGCCGGGACCGGCATCAAGGAGACGATGGACAAGCTCTATTTCCGTGCGTTCGTCGACACCGGCTCGTGGGGCGACTACGGCGCCGCGTTCGACCTGTTCGACGGCGCGGCCAAGACAAGGGCCGAGGCAGACATCGACGTCCTCACCCTCGGGCCCACGGCGAAGGACGATATCGAAGCCCTGAACACTCCCAGCGGCACGCTCACGATCTCGGTGCTCACGGACAAGAAGGATGCTCCGTTCACGGCCGTCGCCGAGGTGCAGTTCCTGGCCGACGCCCAGCGGAAGGACAACACGACGATCCAGATCTCGAGCATCGGATCGTTCTTCCTCCGCCAGGTCGACGGTGCCTGGAGGATCTACGCCTATCGCGTGGATCGCGACGACCAGACGGCCGCGGAACCGAGCCCCTCGGGCTCGCCGTCATGATGAGCCGAAGAGTCGTCGCAGCCCTCGCGTCGCTCGCGGCGGGCGTTGCGGGACTCAGCGTGGCGACGCTCCAGGCGACGCCCGCCGCGAGCGTGCCACTCCTGCAGATCGGGAAGGCGCACGCGGAGTTCGACCCGTCGCTCCGGGGCAACCGTCCGGTCTTCATCCTGGTCCTCGGGAGCGACTCGCGTCCCGGCACACCGCTGGAGCGAGGGCTCTGCGACTCGATCCACATCCTGGGGATCAACCCCAAGGCCAAGCGCGCGTCGCTCGTCGGGATCCCCCGTGACTCCTACGTGCCCCTCGCGACCGGCGGCACGAACAAGATCAACGTCGCCCTCGCGCAGGGCGGCGCGGAAGGGATGATCAAGACGGTCGAGGATCTCACCGGCGTCAGGTTCGACTACTACGTGATCACCGGCTTCGACGGGTTGCGGAGGATCTTCGACGCGGTCGGGGGCGTCAAGATCGACGTGCCCTACTCTTTCGAAGGACATGAGGGGACCCCGTTCCCGCAGGGGAAGCAGAGGCTTTCCGGCGGGCAGGCGCTTGAGTTCTCTCGGACCCGCAAGACGCTCACACACGGCGACTTCGACCGCTCGATGAACCAGGGCCGGCTCCTCCTGGCATCGCTTGCGCAGTTCAAGGCGGAGTTCCGCAAGGACCCGACCGCGCTGTTCAAGTGGATCGCGGTCGGCATGCGCAACGTCGCCACCGATGTTCCACTGAACGAGTTGCTCACCCTCGCGTTCACGTCGTCGGAGATCGGCCCCAAACGGATCACGAACCTCGTGGCGGTCGGGAGCATCGGCACAGCGGGAGGGGCCAGCATCGTCAACCTCCCGACGCCGAACGCCGTGTTCAAGGATGTGGCCGCCGACGGCTACGTCTTGCCCAAGGACATCCCGGCCGAGAACGCGCCCTCCGGATAGCGCTTGGCGAAGGAGCAGAACCCCGCTCGGCCTCGCCGGATGGTCCTCATCGGCGTCGGACTCGTCGCCGTGCTGGCGATCGGCGTGATCGCACTCCTCGTGCGGAACAACGGCCCCGTGAGGGATCCGCATCTCGCCGAACCGACACCGAGCGAAGGCGACGTGGCCGCTCCCGGCATCCCTGCCTTCCGATTCATGAAGTCGACCAAGGAGCTCGTTCGCACGTCCGCCGGACCGATCAACCGTCGTCATCGAGCGGCGAGCGAACGCGCGGCCACCACCGCCCGTTCGATCCTCACTGACCTGTACACGGAGGGGTTCCTCGATCCCGCGAACTGGGAGCAGGGCAGGTACGCCGACGCGTTCCGGAGCTTCGCGGGCGGCGCGAAGAAACAGGCGGAGGCGCGCCCCGACCTTCTCACCGCCGGCGCTCGGGCCGGCGAACGATACGACTGGATCCTGCCGGAATCGGGCCGGATCGCGACGCGGATCCTGCTGGATCGCACCGGGGATCCCACCCTGCTGGTGAGCATGGTGCGGTTCTCCGCTGCCGCCCTCGGCGCGGAACCACTCACTCTCCGTTCTCACGGCCAGTTCTTCTTCGAGCGGATCGATGGGTCTTGGAAGATCGTGTCCTTCCATGTGACGCGCACGGATGACCCGAGGGGCGGGACATGACGCGCCGGGCCGTCATAGCCGCGCTCGTGGTCGTCTCGTGGGTGGCCGGCTCGACGCTCGGCTCGATCTCAGGGCTCCCGGCCGCCATCGCGCGGACCGCGGGCGTCGTGATCGGCAGGGCCCACGGCGGCTACACGCCGGAGCCCACCGGCCGGGGAACGATCACGATCCTCGCGATCGGCTCGGACGCCCGGCACGGGCAGAACCCGCTGACCTCCCGCGCGGACTCGATCCACATGATCTTCCTGCAGCCGAGGAAGGGTCAGGCGGTCATCGTCGGCATCCCACGCGACTCGTGGGTCTCGATCCCCGGACACGGCACCAACAAGATCAACTCCGCGATGTCGAGCGGCGGGCCGGCCAGGCTTGTGCAGACGATCGAGCAAAACTTCGGCGCCCGGATCGACTACTGGGCCGTCACGTCGTTCTGGGGCATCGCGCGGATGGTCGATGAGGTGGGCGGGCTGCAGGTCCGGGTCCCGTTCGAGATGCACGACCCCTACTCGGGCGCCGACTTCCACCGCGGTCTCGACCGGCTCCAGGGCAAGCAGGTGCTCGCGTTCGCGCGCGACCGGCACAGCGTGGCGAGCGGTGACTTCGGACGGCAGGAGAACGGGGGTCGCGTCTTCGAATCTGCCCTCGTCCAGTTCGGCAGGGAGTACCGGAGGAACCCAAGCCGCTTGCTGACGTGGATAGCGGCCGGCGTGCGGAACATGGACACCGAACTCCCCGTGGACGAGCTCGTGAATCTCGCGTTCACCGCCAGCCATGTTCGACTGAAGCACGTCCGCAACGTGGTCCTGCCAGGAGGCACCGGATCGATCGGCGGCCTGTCCGTCGTGACCCTCTCGATGTCGGCGGCGAGGGCGATCTTTGCCGACGCGAAGGTCGACGGCGCGCTTCGGCCGGGGAACGTCCCGCGGAGCCCGACCGGTACCGGGTGACGCGGCGCCCGCGAGCGTCGCGCCGGACGGGTGCCGGCACCGCGAGCGAGACGTCCGAGACCCGGTGATACCCTCGACCGGACGCCGCTCCGCCTCCCGACGACCCGCACCCCGGTGACCGTGCACGAAGATCAGATCGACGTACACGCCGGCCGCCAGCGCGCAGCGCTGGCGGCCGCCGCGCTCATCGCGATCCCCGCCTTCCTGCTGAGATTCGGCGGCCTGGAGAGCTCGTACGCGGTCGAGGCACTGCTGTTCGGGCTATCGATCGTCGGTGCCGCGTTCCTGCTGTCGTGGGCCGCCGAGGTTGCCCAGCTCGACATCTCGGCGGGATTGGCGATCGCGATCCTGGCCCTGATCGCCGTGCTTCCCGAATATGCCGTGAGCTTCGTCTTCGCGTGGGAAGGCGGGAACTCGGTGGAGCAGTTCGGCGCTTCGTGTCCGCCCGCGCACGCGTCCCCGTGCTCGCTGGTCCTGGCGAACATGACCGGCGCCAACCGGCTCCTGATCGGCGTGGGCTGGTCCCTCGTCGTCTTCATCGCCTGGTACCGCGTGGGGAAGGTCCGTGGCGTGGACCGGCGACGTTGGGAGGGGATCCGACTCGGTCGCCAGCACTCGATCGAACTGGGCTTCCTCTGGGCGGCGACCGTCTATTCGCTCACGTTGCCCCTGAAAGAGTCGGTCACGTTGGTCGACGCGGTCGTGCTGATCGGGTTGTTCGCCGCATACACGTGGCGGGTCTCGCGCACCCCCGCCGAGGAGCCGAACCTGGTCGGACCGGCGCGATACCTCGGGACCTTCACGACGGCGAAACGACGAACGGTCGTGGTCCTGATGTTCTTCGCATCCGCGCTGGTGATCGTGCTCTTCGCCGAGCCCTTCGCCCATTCGCTGGTGCAGACGGGCTCCCAGCTGGGGATCAGCGAGTTCTTCCTGGTGCAGTGGCTCGCGCCCCTGGCCTCGGAGGCTCCGGAACTCCTGGTGGCCGGTCTCTACGCGTGGCGGCTGAACACCGATGCTGGCTTGGGGACACTCGTGTCCTCGAAGGTGAACCAATGGACGCTGCTCGTGGGGACGCTGCCGATCGTGTTCGCGATCGCGAGCGCCTCGACCCACGGGCTGCCCATCGACGCCGTCGCGCGTGGCGAGCTGTTCCTCACGGCCGCGCAGTCGTTCTTCGCGGTCGCGATCCTCTCGAACCTCACGATGTCGCTCCGGGAAGCGTTCGCCCTCTTCGGGCTCTTCTGGGCGCAGTTCATCCTGGGTGCGTTCCTGCCCCAGTCCGCGCACGGCGTCGAGCGGGTCACGGTCGGCATCCTCTACCTGGTGCTCGGGGTCGCGATCATCCTTCGCGATCGTCGACGTCTTCCGGGGATGATGCACGACGCGTTCAAAGCGTCCTACGAGGAGCTCGGGGTCGAGCGCGACCAGGGCGCCGAGACCAACCCATCCGCGCCGCCCGAGTAGCGTCGGGTCGGTGGACGCGCAGGGGTTCCTCGACGAGCTGACCTCGGAGGATCCCGACACCGCGGCCTGCCTCGTCGGCGTTCGGGAGCTGCGGGCTCGCGAACCTCGGCTGGATCCGTTCCCCGAGGACCTGCCTGGGCTCGTCCGTTCCCGTCTCGGACTGCTGGGCATCGAGGGGCTCTACCCGCATCAATCTCGGGGACTCGAGGCGCTCCGGTCCGGCCGAGACGTGATCCTCGCGACCGGGACCGCGAGCGGCAAGACCCTCGTGTACGACGTCGCGTTCGCCGAGGCTGCCGTCACCGTCCCGAAGTCGACGGCCCTCTACCTGTTCCCGACGAAGGCGCTCGCGCGCGACCAGCTCCGCGCGGTGCGAGCCCTGAAGCTCACGCAGATCCGGGCGTCCGCCTACGACGGCGACACGCCCAAGGCCGAGCGGCCCCTGATCCGGAAGAACGCGAACCTCGTGCTCACGAACCCCGACATGCTCCATCTGTCGATCCTTCCCGATCACGCGAGGTGGGCCGACTTCTTCTTCCGACTCTCGCTGATCGTGATCGACGAGGCGCACGTATGCCGCGGCGTCTTCGGGTCACACGTCGCGATGGTGCTTCGACGCCTGCGACGCTTGATCGAGCACTACGGCGGAAGCCCGCGTTGGTGTCTCGCGAGCGCGACGATCGGCAATCCCGGCGAGCTGGCGTCTCGCCTGACCGGCCTCGACGTCGACGTCGTCGAGGCCGGCGGCGGCCCGGCGGGCGACAAGCTGTTCGCCCTGTGGAACCCCCCGATCGTCGACGAGGAGACCGGGCGGCGGCGGAGCGCGCTGGCCGAGGCCTCGTGGTTGATGGGGAAGCTCGTGGCGAAGGACGTCCGAACGATCGGGTTCACGAGGTCGCGGCGGGCCGCGGAGCTGCTCGCGGAGTTCACACGCCGTGAGGTCGGCGACGCGGCCCGCCGCGACCGGATCGTCTCCTACCGAGCGGGCTACCTCGCGGAGGATCGTCGGAAGATCGAGCGACGCCTCGCGGAAGGCGATCTGCTCGCCGTCGCCGCGACCACCGCGCTCGAGCTCGGGATCGACATCGGCTCCCTCGACGCCGCCGTGCTGACCGGCTACCCCGGCACCCGGGCCTCGATGTGGCAACAGGCCGGCCGCGCGGGGCGCCGAACCGAGGGCTCGCTCGCGATGCTGGTCGCGCAGGACGACCCGCTCGACCAATACCTCGTGCATCACCCCGAGGATCTCTTCGACAAGCCGGCCGAGGACGCGGTGATCGACCCTGAGAACCCGTACGTCCTGGAGCCACATCTGCGTTGCGCGGCGCGCGAGTTGCCGATCACCGACGAGGACCACGCGTACTTCGGCCCTGACGCCGCCGCGGCGCTCGAACGGATGGGTGCGCGCGGGGAGCTCTCCCGCCGCCGGGATGCGTGGCACGACGCCGGACGCGAGTCACCCCACCGGCAGGTCGACGTTCGCGCAGGCGCGGGCAGCGTGTACACGATCGTGAACCGCGACACCGGGGAGGTGATCGGCACCGCCGACGAACACCGCGCGTTCGCGACCCTTCACCCTGGCGCCGTCTACCTGCACATGGGAGAGCAGTTCCTCGTCAAAGAGCTGGACCTCGTGCGTGGCGTCGCCGCCGTCGAGTCCGCCGATCCCGACTACTACACGCAGGCGCGCGACGTCACCGACATCGAGATCGTCGAGGAGCTCGAGCGCGGGTCGCTCGGCGACGTCGGCGTCTCGTTCGGCTCGGTGCTCGTGACCGATCAGGTCGTGGGGTTCGTTCGAAAGCTGGTTTCGACGAACGAGATCGTGGATGAAGAGACGCTGGCGCTGCCTCCGCAACACCTTGAGACGCGAGCTCTCTGGCTCACGATCCCCGGCAAGGTGATCTCGAAGGCCGCCGTCACTCCTCGCCAGCTTCCCGGCGCGATCCATGCGGCCGAGCACGCGGCGATCGGATTGATGCCGTTGATCGCCACGTGCGACCGGTGGGATCTGGGGGGGGTGTCGACGCCGCTGCACCCGGACACGGGCCTCACCACCATCTTCATCCACGATGCGTACCCGGGCGGCGCGGGCATCAGCGAACGCGGGTTCCGTCATGTCCAACGGCTCCTCGAAGCCACGCTCGAGACGATCCGGCAGTGCCCGTGTTCGCTCGGATGTCCGTCGTGCGTTCAGAGTCCCAAGTGCGGGAACGGCAACGAGCCGCTGGACAAGCCGGCCGC
>CAJDUF010000096.1_pt1 | contig 10973 bp, 13 predicted proteins | sample 7390091 | NCBI WGS metagenome assembly CAJDUF01 (sample SAMEA7055670, study PRJEB34461) | soil metagenome | biome: terrestrial ecosystem; feature: Peninsula; material: soil | place: Antarctica | collected 2016 | reverse complement strand
TCGAGAGCGCACGGCAGGGCGCGGTGGACGGCACGGCAAACGAGCAGTCTACGAGGAGATGCGGGCACCGTCAACGGAGCCTGCCCGGACGGCGGGTTCCAGTGAGGGTACGCCCCTCCCACCCCGCCGGTCAAGCTACTGGATGACCAGTTCCGGGCGTCTATCAGGCCCGGTGACGAGGGGTTGATGGTGCCGCCCCGCGACCGGCGGTAGGGTTCGGCGACGATGGCCCAAGACCCCGCCCCGTCCGGCCGATGGCGCCCAAGGACCCGCCGGAGACGGGTTGCCCTCGGTGTCTGGGCAGGTCTGGCGACCTTCGTGATCCTGCTCGTTCTTGACGGGCTCTGGGCCGGCAGGGGTCTGGTCCGAGGGCTCACGAACGCTCGGGCGGAGCTGATGGTGGCGATCGAGTCGATCGTCACCGGAGATCCGGAGGCGGCGGCGCCCCACTTCGTCGCCGCCAAAGAGGCGGCCGACGACGCCGTCTCGTCGGCCGGACACCCTTCGCTCGGCCTGGCCGGACTCCTCCCGCTGGTGGGCAACAACATCGAGGCGGCCTCGGCCGTCGCCGAAGCTTCGCAGGCGACGGCCGAGGCCGGCACCACGATGGTGAAGGTCGCTCGCGACCTCGGCTGGACCGACATCCGGATCCCGGCCTCGAGCTCCCTCGGCAAGCTGGACATCGGTGCGTTCGAGACCGCGCTCCCCGAAATGGGATCGGTGGCCGGTCGTCTCCAAGAGGCTCTGACCACGCTCGAGGCAGCCGGAGGCGGCCGGCTCCTCGGACCCGTCGCAACCGGCTATCGCGACACCCTGGTCGGCCTCACGCGCCGCGCCGATCTGGCCCTTCGCTTCAGGGATTCGATGCGGCTCGCCACAGCGATGTTCGCGGGGCAGCATAGATACCTCATCAGTGTGCCGGCGCTCGGGGTGCCCCGACCCGGCGGGGGCGTTCCCGCGGCGGTCGGCGTTCTGCTCGTGGACGACGGCGCACTCCAGCTCGAACCGATGACGCCCGCGCCGAAGGCGCTCGCCGACGTCGACGTCTCGCTCGATTGGCCGAGGACGGCGCGGGCGCTCATGGGGGCGGTCGAGGAGTCCGGGACCGAACCCGTGGACGGGGTCATCTCGATCGACGCGGTCGCGCTCCAGGACCTCGTCTGGGCGATCGGCGACGTGAAGGTCGAAGGTCGGCCCCTCGCGCTGTCGGATCAGACCACGACGGCGGCGTTGGAGATCGACGCGTTCCTGAGAGACACACCGGTCAAGGCCGCCCAGCTGCAGGCCGATCGGGTCTCGGAGATCCTCCTGGCGTTCCTCGAACGACGCCCTGGTGTGGAATCCTTCGCGCTCGCCACCGCCGCCGACTCGCGCGGCAGACATCTGTCTATCTACCTTCCCGGGCGACGGGATAGCCGGCTGATCCATTCCCTCGGCCTCGACGGGCGGGCGAGACTGAGGGGTGAGGGGACGGTTCCGATCGTCACGACCTGGAGCGCGCTGGGGAACTCCCACGTGGGCGCACTGGTGAGGACGACCGTCGCCCAGACGGTCACGATCCGACCGAACGGGTCCGCGGCGGTGGACGCGGAGGTCTTGTTCGACAACGCCGCGGGGACGGACCCCCCCTCGGTCCTCCTCGGCCGGCCCGTCGGCGGCCTGCCGATCGGGAACTTCGCGGCGGATGTGACGCTCTACGTTCCCAAGACCGCGGAGAACATCGAGGCTGAGACCAGTCGCCCGAGCCCGATCACGGTGGGTCGAGATCTTGGACTCCGCACCGTGACAGGCTCGATCGCGGTCCGTGGGGGTGGGTCAACGTCGCTCACGGTGGCCTACGTCGTCCCCGACGCCGTTCGAACGGTGAATGGAGCGAAGGAGATCACCCTTCGGATGGTGCCGCAGCCGACCATCGCCGGGATCAGCTACGAGATCCGGGTGATCCTCCCCGATGGGTCGACCATCCTGTCGGCCTCCCCCCAGTTGGATCGGCGAGACAACGCCGCGGTGTTCTCAGGCGTGCAGGGAGGGCCCGTGGATCTCGACCTCCGCTTCGGACTGGGGCAGAACTAGCCGAGAACCTGTGTCGCCAGGGCCTGGACTTCCCCGTCCGGTACCGGCGGCATCGCGACCTCTACCGGAGCTTCCGCGTCGATCTTCACGGCCATGGCCTCCAATAGGTCGGCGATGGCATGCGCGATCCGTACGCCCTGGTCACTGGATGTGATCCGCACCCCACGGTCGTAGAGGACGTTGAAGAAGTCCTCCAGGATGGCGCGCTGGTCACCGAGGAGAGATGCCTCGGAGACGTTCAGCGCACGCGACAGTCGGGCGAGCGTTTGGATCGAGGGCTCGACGTGACCGTTCTCATAGCGTGACAGGCGAGCCTTCGGGATGCCGGAGATGTCCTCGAGCTCCGATTGGCTGAGACCGGCAGCGACTCGCGATTCGCGGAGTCGCTGACCGAAATGCTTCCCGTCACTTTCGCGCATGCCTGTTCTCCCCCTCATTACGAATTTTGCCGCACGTTAGCACAAGGGTTGCTGCGGGGGGGACCCCGGGGCGCCGGCGCAGCCGGCGCCCCGGTCGGTCGATTCGCTACTTGATCTCGGCGGTCGCGCCCGCAGCTTCGAGCTGCTCCTTGGCCTTCTCGGCCGCTTCCTTGGTCACTTTCTCGAGGACCCGCTGCGGCGCGCCGTCCACCAGGTCCTTCGCTTCTTTGAGGCCGAGACTGGTGAGCGCGCGCACCTCCTTGATGGCCTGGATCTTCTTGTCGCCGGCAGCCAGGAGGATGACGTCGAACTCCGACTGCTCTTCCTCGGCCTCAGCTCCGCCCGCGCCCACGGCCGGACCTCCGGCCATCATCATCGGGGCCGCTGCCGCGGCCTGGACGTCGAACGCCTCCTCGAACGCCTTGATGAACTCGGACAGCTCGAGGAGCGTCATCTCCTTGAACTGCTCCAGCAGATCCTCGGTCCCGATCTTCGACTTCGCCATGGTCACTCCTTTCCTTCTTGTGTGGGCCCTTCTTCTTGTTCTTCATGCTCCGGCGCTTCTGCTTCGGGCGTCTGAGCTTCGGTTTCGCTCGTTTCCGGTGCCGCCTCGGCCTCCGGTGCCGCCTCGGCAGCAGGCTCCTCCGGCAGCTTCGCCCTGAACGCCTCCAAGAGAGAAAGGAATCGCGCCTGCGTGGCCTTGAACACGGCCGCCGCGCGAGACATCTCGCCCTTCATCAGACCCGCCAACTTCGACAGCATGACTTCGCGAGACTCGAGATCGGCGAGCGATTTCGCCTCCTCAGCGTTGAGCAGGCGGCCCTCCACGAACCCGCCCTTCAGCACCAAGGCGGGGAACTTCTTGGCGGCCGCGGTCACGCTCTTCGCCGCGGCGACCGGATCGTCTTGGACGAACGCCACCGCGCTGGGCCCATCGAACAGGGATCCGAGCTCGGCCGCATCCGTCTGCTCGAGGGCACGACGCATCAGCGTGTTCTTGATCACCGAGAAGCTGGCGCCCCCTTCGCGCAGGGACTTCCGGAGCTCGGTGATCTCAGACACCGTGAGGCCCCGGTACTCGGTGAGCAGCAGCGCCGTGGAGCGGTCGATCTGCTCCTTCAGCTCCGCGACCCGCTCGATCTTCTTGGTACTCGGCATCGCGCCTCCTCGAAATGAACAACGCGTCCCCGCAGACAGCGGAGACGCGCGCGGCGCGAGCCCGGGCGGCACGCGTGTTCCCACGCGCAGCCGTCGCCTCGGCAGGTGCCCGATCCGGGATTACGCGCTCACGCGCCCCTGCTGTCTGCGGCAGCCCGAGGATAGCAGGCGGCCGAGCGCGATACGGCGCTGAGTCGCTCGCCTACCGGTCGACTGGGAGCGTCTGGACTCCCCTCGGCTTGGACGAGTCGATCCGGACGCTCGGCCCCATCGTCGTCGAGACGGCGAGCGCCTTGATGTAGCGGCCTTTCGCCGAGGAGGGCTTCGCCTTCAGGAGCTCGTCCACAACCACCATGTAGTTCTCCAGGAGGTTCCGCTCCTCGAAGGACTTCTTCCCGATGATCAGGTGCACATTGCCGGTCCGGTCGGCGCGGTACTCCACCTTGCCGCCCTTGATGTCGGCGACCGCCTTCGCGATATCCATCGTCACGGTGCCGGTCTTCGGGTTCGGCATGAGCCCCCGGGGACCGAGGACCCGGCCGGCCTTCCCCACAGACGCCATCATGTCGGGCGTGGCGACCGCCGCGTCGAAGTCGATCACACCCTTCATGACCTCTTCGACCAGCTCCTCACCACCCACGACGTCGGCTCCGGCGTCGCGCGCCTCCCGAGCCTTCTCCCCCGCCGCGAACACTCCGACGCGGACCGACTTCCCGGAACCATGCGGCAGCGCGACGGTGCCGCGCAGGGCTTGATCGTTCTTCCGCGGGTCGATGCCGAGGCGGAAGGCGATCTCTACGGTCTCGTCGAACCTCGCGTCCGGAAAGGACTTGAGGATCTTGATGGCCTCCGCCGGCAGGTACTCCTGGCTCCGGTCGAACGCCTCCGCGGCCTGACGGTAGCGCTTCCCCGGCTTCGAGCTCACGACGCCACCTCCACGCCCATGCTCCGCGCCGTGCCCTCGATGATCCGCATCGCGTTCTCCATGTCGTTGGCGTTGAGATCGACCATCTTGCGCTCGGCGATCTCGCGGACCTGCTGCTTCGACAGGCGGGCGACCTTCTCTCTGTTCGGCTCGCCGGAGCCCTTCTCGATGCCGGCGGCCTTCCGGATCAGCTCGGCGGCCGGCGGCTGCTTCAGCACGAACGAGAACGATCGATCCTCGTAGATCGTGAGCTCAACCGGGATGACCTGGCCGGCGAACTGCTGGGTCGCATCGTTGTACTGCTTGCAGAACTCCATGATATTCACGCCGTGCTGACCCAACGCGGTGCCCACGGGGGGTGCCGGGGTTGCCTGCGCGGCAGTGATCTGAAGCTTCGCGGTCGCGAGCACCTTCTTCTTCGCAGCCATCACTTCACACCTCCTGCGGTCTCAGCGGCCTTCCGGCCTCCCGCGTCTAAGGGTTCTCTGCATGTTGCGCTATCGCTTCGTTACTTGAGCGCTAGACCTTCGACACCTGGTCGAAAGACAGCTCGACCGGCGTCTCCCGGTCGAAAATGTTCACCAGCACCTTGAGCTTGGCCTGATCCGCGTTGATCTCGTTGATCGTCCCGTTGAAGTCCGCGAACGGTCCCGACGTGATCCGGACGATGTCGCCCTCTTCGAAGCCGAGGCGCACCTGCGGGCGGACCTCCTCTTTCTTCACCGCGAGGATCTTGTCGACCTCGTGCTTCGAAAGAGGCGTGGGCTTGGAGCCCGTCCCTGCGGAGACGAATCCGGTGACGCCCGGCGTGTTACGGACCACGTACCAAGAATCGTTGTCGTAGACCATGCGAACAAGCAGGTAACCCGGGAACTGCTTCCTCTTCACGACCTGCTTCTTACCGGACTTGATCTCCATCACATCTTCCATCGGGATGTGGACGCCGAAGATCTTCCCTTCCATCTGCATCGTATGGATCCTCGACTCGAGGTTGGCCTTCACCTTGTTCTCGTAGCCCGAATAGGTATGGACGACGTACCAGTCTCCTTCGCCGCGGAATGGATCCTCTTCGACGGGAGGTTCCTCGGCCGCGACCGCCTCGGCCGCGACGGTCTCGAGCTGGGGTTCGACCGGCTCCGGGCTAGGCTCGACGGGCTGGGGCTCGACGGGCTCCGGATCGGGCTCAACCGGCTCGGGGTCGGGTTCGACCGTCTCCGCCTCGGGCGTGACGATCTCCGCCTCAGGCGTGACGTTCTCGACCTCAGTCTCGGTCACGGTTTCGGTCACTGGCACTGCTTCCTCCTCTGCACCGAGGGCATCTCCCATCTCGGCGTCTGCTTCCTGGCTTTCCACCTGCTCGGAGACGGTCTCGGCAGACTCGACAGCCTGTTCGGCGTCGTCATCGGATCCGGTGGTGGGCTCGGTCTCGTTCAACTCGCCGGTCCTCATCAGTTGCCGAGCACGTCGAACACGAACCTCGTGAACACGGAATCGAGTCCGAACACGTAGGCGGTGACGACGGTCACGGTCACGAGCACGACGATCGAGTACGAGACGAGCTCCCGGCGGGTCGGCCAGTCGACCTTGTTGAGCTCCTGGCGGACCTCCTTCAGGAACTCCCTTGCAGGGGCGGAGGGACTTGAACCCCCAACCGCCGGTTTTGGAGACCGGTGCTCTACCAAATTGAGCTACGCCCCTGGGCTCCGGGCCCCCCGGCATGAGGCGGGACGTTCGGAAACCTCAGTATATGGTCGCCTCCTGAGCCCGGCAAAGGAAGGACCGCGGCGACCATTCTCGCGTCCCCCGGCCGGCCGAGCGATCGATCGGACCCATGGGGGATTTCCTGCGCAGATACGCGAGCAGGCGCAGACCTGCCCTATCCTTCGGCCAAGACGTGCCGCAGCGGCCCCGGATCGCGAGGCACACGATGAACGAACAGCGCACCGTACGGCCGGCGGGAGCCGGTGCTCGTAGGCGTTCCCCGGTGTTCACGCGGCAGGCGGAGCCCGAGCCGACGGTGCTCTCCCCCGTCGAGGAAGAGATCGCGAACGCGTTGACGAATGCTGTCGACGAGCGCATCGAGGAAGGGCTGCAGGCACTCGAGGCGCAGGCGACGATCCTGATGCGCGAGGTCGCCACGGAGCTGTGGCGTTCCTCGGCCAAGGACGTGCGTCCGGAACAGGAGCGCATCGTCAGTCTCCTCTCACGCGACCAGGCCATACGGAGCTTGATCGCATCGAGCGACGAGCGCTTCCAGGCACTGTCGACCCGAGCGGGGCGCGTCGAGGACGTGCTCGGCGATCTGGCCGAGACCGGCCGGGCGACCAGGGAGGCGATGGAGTCTTCCGTCGCGTCCATCCGTGCGATCGCGGACTCGCCGACGTTGCACGGGGTCGAGAACGTGCGCCTCCAGCTAGAGCAGGTCGAACGACACATCGCCGAGACCTTCACGACCCTCGACGAGCGCGACCGGACCCTCACCGAGGCGATCCTCAGGCAGGTGCAGGAGCACGGCGAGATGGTGGCGCGCGAGACCTCCCGCGTGGTCGAGGCGATGCAGGGCTACGTTCAGGGCGGCGCCGAGGCGGTCGGGCGCCTCGCCCAAAGGGTCGAGGAGCACGCGGAATCATTCGCCACTCAGGACGGGGAGCTGACCGCGAACGTCGGCGCGACCGTCCGAGAAGAGGTCCAGGCCATCGGACAGCAGCTCGAGCTGATGTCCGAGGGCATGGGGATCCACACGAGGGACGAGGTCGCTCTCAAGAACGCGATGGAGCGATTCATCGACGCCCGGGTGCGTGGGTTGGCGGAGCTCATCCGGAGCGACTCCCAGGCACTCCGCCGCATGATCGAGGAGAAGACCGCCGAGCAGGAGCAAACGCTCCGGGAGACCGTGGAAGAGCGGATGATCCTCGTGGGCGAGGCGCTGGTCGACAAGACGGCGGAGGCCGCCCAGGCCACGATCGCCTCGTCGCTCGGAGAGACCGTCGAGCGGATGAACTCCTCGGTGGGCTCGATCGAGGGGATCGACACCATGCTGGCCCAGCAGCAGCAGGCATTCGAGGAGCGCATGAGAGGCCACGTGGACGATCGCGTGGCGGCGATCGCCAAGCTGATCCGTTCAGACAACCAGGCGCTCGCCGATCGGTTCGCCTCGAGTGGCCCCGCGAACGAGGACGCGGAGCTGCTGCGGCAAACCCTGCGATCGATCAAGGAGCTGCACGCCGGTCTCGCGAACGATGTCTTGAGCTCGGTGGATCGGCGCTTCCAGTCGATGTCCGACCAGCTTCACAAGGAGTCGCAATCGACGGCCGAAGCGATGCTCAACGTCGCGGAGCGGCTCAGCGACAAGATCGACCGTGTCTCGGTGATCGTGGACGAGGGCTACGGCAACGAGGTGCAGATCGTCGTGGACCGGATGAGCGAGGCGATCCAGGCGATGTCGGGACGGGCGCAGCGTCGCGACGCGCAGGGACAGATCGGCGCCTAGGGGTCCAGCAGCACCTCGGCTTCACCGCGCTTGATCGGCCATTCCGTCCTGCCGTCCCGTTCGACAGTGACCCAGCACTCGATGACCGCGACCCCATGCTCGACGGCTTTGACGCGCCCGCCGGCCGCGATCTCCTCGCCCATGAACACGGGTGCCCGGAACTGTGCAGTGAGGCGGCGGATGCGCTCCGGCCCCCCCGCCCACCTCGAGAGGCACGCCGCGAGGTGGCCCATCGTGAACATCCCGTGCGCGATGATCCCCGGGAACCCCGCCGCCCGAGCGAACGCCTCGTCCTGGTGCAACGGGTTCTGATCTCCCCCCGCGTCCGCGTAGGCCTTCACCGCCTCGGGCGTCACGACGCGGGAGAGCGCGGGGAGATCGGAGGGAACCGAGACATCGCGCACCGACGGCATCAGTCTGCCGCCCGTTCGATCAGCGTCGACCGCGCGGTGCAGACGACGTCCCCGCCGGGCTCGACCAGCTCGGTCACGAGCACAAGGAACGCGTTGCCGCCGAGCACCCGGATCGATCCGAGCCGGCCTCGAACCTCCAGGGTCTCGCCTTCCTCCAGCGGACGACGGAATTCGTACTCCTGATTCCCGTGCAGCACACGCGAGAAGTCGAGTCCGAGCTCCGGGTCGGCGACGATCTGCGGCATGACGGCGAACTCCGCCACCGTGACGAACGTGGCGGGAACACCTCCCGACTCCTCGAAGATCTCGCGGAATGCCGCCACGCGCTGAGGATCGACGGTGAACGTCGTTGCGGGGTACCTCTTCCCTGCCGCCGCCGGGTTCATCGGCCGGGCATCCTACCGGAGGTCCCGCATGCGGCGTCCCTCCGTCGGGGGACTGGCGAAATCCGGCGCTTGGGGTACGTGATTCCGCCCCCAACAGTGCCTACGATGCGCCCTGATGGCTGCTGCCGCCAGATCCAAGGAACGCAACGCTTCTCATGAGGCCGATGGGGATATCCGTGTCGTCATCGCCGACGACCACCGTTCGTTCGGGGAAGCCTTGCAGATCGCGCTCGACAACGAAGACGACCTCACCGTCATCGAGGTCGTGACCAGCGGCGAATCCGCGATCGAGTCGGCGCAGGCGCAGCACCCCGACGTGCTCTTGATGGATGTTCAGATGCCGGGCGTCGACGGCCTCGAAGCGACCAGGCGGATCCGGCGCGAGTCCTCCGGGACCAAAGTGATCCTTCTTTCCGGACACGATGACGACGTGGTCCTTGCCCGGGCGGTCGAGGCAGGCGCCCGTGGCTTCTTGCGCAAGACGCAGGCCGTCTCCGACCTCGCCGATGCGATCCGGCGCGCCTTCCGAGGGGAACCGCTGCATGCCGTCAGCGAGGTCGAGCTGTCGCTCGCTCGCTTCCGTATGCAGCGGCGGACCGACGGTGAGCTCGCGCATCGCGTGGAGCGACTCACGCCGCGAGAGCTAGAGATCCTCCAGCGCGTCGCGACCGGCGAGGCGTCCATCGACATCGCGAACGAGCTCGGGATGAGCCGTCACACGCTTCGGACCCACATCCAGAACGTGCTCACGAAGCTCGGCGTGCATTCGAAGACGGACGCCGTGGTCGCCGCGATCCGTTTCGGGAAGGTCAAGACGAGCGACTCGCTCTCCGAGACCGACGTCGACGCTTCCTGATCCCGACTGCTTAGATGGTGCGCTATCGCTTCGCTACTTGAGCGCCTGGACGTTGCGCTATCGCTTCGCTACTTGAGCGCCTGGACGTTGCGCTATCGCTTCGCTACTTGAGCGCCTGGACGTTGCGCTATCGCTTCGCTACTTGAGCGCTAGCGGGTCTCGCGGTGCAGGGTGTGCCCCCGGCACCACCGGCAGTACTTCTTGAGCTCGATCCGGTCGCGGTCGTTCACCCGGTTCTTGACCGTGTTGTAGTTGCGCCGCTTGCAGTCGGAGCACGCGAGGATGATCTTCGGGCGGTTGCCTTCTTTCTTCGCCACCTACTTCACGACCTTGATGACCCTGCCCGCACCGACGGTGCGGCCGCCCTCGCGGATGGCGAAGCGGAGTCCCTCTTCCATGGCGATCGGGGCGATCAGGTCGACCTTCATCTCGACGTTGTCGCCGGGCATGACCATCTCGACGCCCTCGGGCAGGTGAGCCTGGCCGGTCACGTCCGTCGTCCGGAAGTAGAACTGCGGCCGGTAGCCGTCGAAGAACGGCGTGTGGCGGCCGCCCTCCTCCTTGGACAGGATGTAGACCTGCGCCTCGAACTCGGTGTGGGGAGTGATCGAGCCGGGCTTCGCGAGCACCTGGCCTCGTTCCACGTCCTCCTTGTCGATGCCGCGGAGGAGCACGCCGACGTTATCGCCGGCTCGGATCCCGTCCAGGAGCTTGCGGACATCTCGAGGTCCGTCGCGATCGTCTTGCGGGTGTCCTTGATCCCGACGATCTCGATCTCGCTCATCTTGTTGAGGGTCCCGCGCTCAACGCGGCCGGTCACGACCGTGCCACGGCCCGTGATCGAGAAGACGTCTTCGATCGGCATCAGGAACGGCTTGTCGGTGTCGCGGGCGGGCTCGGGGATGTAGGCGTCGCAGGCCGCCATCAGCTCATCGATCTTGCCGCCCCAGGTGTCGTCACCCTCCAGGGCCTTCAGCGCGGAGATCTTGACCACCGGGACGTCGTCACCGGGGAACTCGTAAGAAATGAGGAGCTCCCGGACCTCGAGCTCGACCAGGTCGAGCAGCTCGGGGTCGTCGACCATGTCGCACTTGTTCAAAGCAACGACGATCGAGGGGACCCCCACCTGACGGGCGAGCAGCACGTGCTCGCGTGTCTGCGGCATGGGGCCGTCGGCCGCAGACACCACGAGGATCGCACCGTCCATCTGGGCGGCGCCGGTGATCATGTTCTTCACGTAGTCGGCGTGGCCG
>CAJDUF010000044.1_pt1 | contig 10979 bp, 10 predicted proteins | sample 7390091 | NCBI WGS metagenome assembly CAJDUF01 (sample SAMEA7055670, study PRJEB34461) | soil metagenome | biome: terrestrial ecosystem; feature: Peninsula; material: soil | place: Antarctica | collected 2016 | reverse complement strand
GTCGCCATCCCCTTCAGGACGGCGCCGGTGTCTCCGAGGAAGGTCCGCTCGCGCGGCCGTTCGTCACTCATCGACTTATCTCCTTCGGACTGGTGCGTCGACCGATGGGCACGAACGAGAGCAGCAACATGACGCCCAGCGCGATCGAGGCCCACGTCAGCAACGTCCCCCGGTTCAGGTCGAGCTGATCGGGGAGCACGACGACGGCTCCCGTGATCAGGATCCACACGAGGCCGAACGGGATCAGGACCTTCCAACCGAACGCCATGAGGCGGTCGTAGCGAACCCGGGGAAGCGTGGCGCGGACCAGGACGAACACGTAGATGACGAGCGTGACCTTGAACAGGAACCACAGGAGCGGCCAGAGCCACGGCAGGAAGTCGGGTGCCGGCCCGCGCCAGCCGCCGAGGAACAGCGTCACGCCGATCGCGGCGACGGTCACGGTGGCCACGTACTCGCCCAGGAAGAACATCGCGAACGTGATGCCCGAGTACTCGGTGTGGAAGCCGGCCACCAGCTCCGACTCAGCCTCGGCGAGATCGAAGGGTGGGCGGTTGGTCTCCGCGATCGCACAGATCATGTAGAGCACGAAGGCCGGGAACATCGGCACCACGTTCCAGATGCGATCCTGCGCCGCGACGATCTCCGAGAAGGAGAGATGCCCGCTGTACATCAACACCGCGACCAGCGAGAGCCCCATCGCGACCTCGTAGGAGATCATCTGGGCCGACGAGCGGACGGCGCCGAGCAACGGGTAATTCGATCCGCTGGACCAGCCCGCGAGGACCACTCCGTACACGGCGATCGACGTCATCGCGAGGACCCACAGGATGCCGATGTCGAGGTCCACGAGCTGGAACGGGAGCTTCCGACCGAACAGGGTGATGCTCGTCCCGAAGGGGATCGTGCAGAACGCGAGGAACCCCGGGAACATCGCGAGGACCGGTGCGATGAGGTACACGGGTCGGTCGGCATTCGTCGGGAGGATCCCTTCCTTGAAGAAGAGCTTGATCCCGTCGGCGAGGGTGATCAGGATGCCGCGCGGACCGGCGCGCATGGGACCCATGCGCGTCTGCATGTCCGCGATGACCTTGCGCTCGAACCAGATGTAGACCAGCACGGAGATCAGCAGCGCGAAGAACACGATCACGACCCGGGCGACGAGCAGGAGCCAGTCGAGCCAGTCCATCAGCCCTCGGCTCCCGTCTCGGCGTCGACGAGCTGGGCGGCCGGCTCGACGGTGACTGAAGTCACGAAGTCACCGTCGAGCAGTTGGTTGGCATGGAACTCCGCCTGGTTGAACGGGACGAAGACCGTTCCCTTGGCGACTTGGTCGGTGACGCGAGCCGGGAGGGTCGCTTCGCCCGACGCCGTCGTGAGGACGAGGTCGTCGCCGTCCGCGATGTGGGCGGCGCCGGCGTCGTCCAGGTGGATCTCGGCGAAAGGCTGCTGTCCAAGCGCCGCCTTCAGCTCGTCGGCCCGCTCCGACAGGCGGCCCTCGTCGACGAGCAGCGGGTACGTGAAGAGGATGAGGTCTTCGATGGAGGCCATCCGGATCGGCTCGCTCGCGGCCGGAATGCCACTCGCGTCGAGAGGTGCGAGCAGCTCGCCCATCTCTTCGTGAAGCTCGTCGAGACTTTCGAAGCCCAAGTCGCCGCCACAGGCGAGCGCGAGGCTCGCGAAGATCTCCCAGTCGGGGATCGATAGCCCTTCGGGGTCGCGGACGCGCCGGAGGCGCTGTCCGCGACCCTCCCAGGTCGTCACGTGGCCTTCCTTCTCCAGGAAGGCCGCGGCCGGGAGGAACGCGTCCGCGAACGGTTCGAGCGAGCCGAGCTCCAGCGACTGCACGATCTTCACCGGCACGTTCTCCAAGGCGCGCCGCGCGAGAGCGCCAACCGGGAAGTCACGGAGCGGATCGACGCCCACGAGATAGAGGAGGTCGATCTCGCGTTCGGCACATGCCTCCAGGATCGCCCTCGAGTCCCGGCCGGGCTCCCGATCGATCGCGATCCTCCAACTGCTTTCGACCGCGCCGGCCTCACCCAGGGTGCGTCCACCCGGAAGGAGCGACGGGTGGACGCCGGCGCGGAGCGCACCGCGGTCACCCGCACGCCTGGTGACATAGGCGAACCGAGCACCGGATCCGCGGAACCGTTCCCCCGCGGCCTCGGCGGCACCCGATCGCTCGCCGGCGATCACCACGGCGCCCTCGCCGGCGGCGCGGAGCGCATCCAGAGCTTCGTCCATCACGGGGTCCGCGCCGCCGGCCAGCAGGCGGGCCTCGTCGCCGGGCCGGACCAGGACGTGCGTCGCCACGTCGTGCAGCCGCGTCCGGCGCGGGTGCAACACCCAGATCAGGGCGCCTGCGTCTGCGGCCTTCCGCAGTCGCAGGTGCAGGATCGGCACCTCCTGTTCGGCGTCCAGCCCCACGACGAGGATCGCCTGTGCGCGCTCGATGTCCCGGTAGGTGACGCCCATCGGTGCACGAGCCGCGAACAGCTCGGCCTTCGGCGCGCCACTGCCCCGCCGGTGGTCGAGGTCGTTCGTCTTGAAGACCGTTCGGGCGAGCTTCGACAAGGCGTAGTAGTCCTCATCCATCAGCCGCCCGCCGGTCAGCACCCCGACGCGGGCGCCGTCCACCCAGCTCGCGATCTTCGTGAACACCTCGCCGAACGAGGCGGGCTCGAGCCCGTGATCGCGGATCAGCGGCGTCGTGATCCGCTCCGGCGAGTCGGGGAACCGATAGGCGTACCGGCCCTTGTCGCAGAGCCAGGCGTCGTTCACCTCGTACTCGTCGCGGGCGAGATGGCGGACGACCTCGCCACGCCGGACGTCGACGCGCATATTGCAGCCGGCGGAGCAATGCGGGCATACCGAGTCGCCGTAGGTGAGGTCGAACGGCCGCGCCGCGAAGCGGTACGGCGTCGATGTGAGCGCTCCCACCGGACAGATCTGCACCGTGTTCCCGCTGAACGGCGAGCGGAAGTCCTCGCCGGCGGCGATGGAGACCCGTTCGCCGGCGCCGCGCGCGAAGAGCTCGAGGAACCGGTCGCCGGAGATCTCGTCGCAGAACCTCGTGCAGCGGGCGCAGAGGATGCATCGCTCGCGATCCAATCCCACCAGGGGCGACATCGGGATCGGCTTGAGGAAGACGCGCTTGGCCTCTCGGAAGCGGCTGTCGCCCGGACCGTAGGCGAGCGCCTGATCCTGGAGGGGGCACTCGCCGCCGCGATCGCAGATCGGACAGTCGAGCGGGTGGTTCAGCAGCAGGAACTCTAGGTTCGCGCGCTGGGCGTCCGCGACCTCGGGATCGCTGTTCTGCGTCCGCACTTTCATCCCCGCCGCGACCGGCACGGTGCACGAGGTGGCGAGCTTCGGCTGGCCCTCGACGGTCACGTAGCACTGGCGGCACGCGCCGGCGGGCTTCAGGAGCGGGTGGTCGCAGAACCTGGGGACCTCGATGCCGAGCTGCTCCGCGGCCCGGATGATCAGCGTCCCCGCGGGAACGGTGACCTCCTTGCCGTCGATCGTCAGGGTGACGTCCGTTTTCATCGGTGGGCCGCCGCTCGGCATCAGGACCACCCTCGTCCGCACTCATGGCCTCGCTCGTAGGCCCCCCGAGCCCCCCGGGTCATACGGCCACCTCCGCATGCTCCAGGCGCAACGGGCACCGTCCGAGGCGCACGTGCTCTTCGAACTCTTCGTGGAAGTGCTTCAGGCTCGAATCGATCACGGACGCGGCCCCATCGGCGAGGGCGCAGAAGGCGCGGAACATGATGTGCTTGCCCATATCCGCCATCACCGGCAGGTCCTCCGGACGGCCGTAGCCCTCCGCGATCCGCCCGAGCACGCGTTCCGCCCACCAGGTCCCCTCGCGGCATGGCGTGCACTTGCCGCACGATTCGTGCGCGTAGAAGCGGGTCATCCGTTGCGCGGCATCCACCACGCAGTCGGTGTCGTCGAGGACCATCACTGCCCCGGTCCCGAGCAGGGAGCCGGCCGCCGCCACGGACTCGTAGTCGAGCGGCGTGTCTATGTGCTCGGCGGTGAGCAGCGGCGTCGAGGACCCACCGGGGGTCCACGCCTTCAGCGAGCGACCGCCCAGCACGCCGCCAGCCACCTCCTCGAGGAGGAAACGGAGCGGCGTCCCGAGCGGGAGCTCGTAGTTCCCGGGCCGCTCCACCTTGCCGCTGATCGTGAAGAGCTTGGTGCCCGGTGACTTCTCGGTGCCGAACTCACGGAACCACTCCGGTCCGCGCACGACGACGTCGGGCACGGACATCAGCGTCTCGACGTTGTTGATCACCGTCGGCGAGGCGTAGAGGCCCTCGACCGCGGGGAAGGGCGGACGGAGGCGCGGCTGTCCCCGGAAGCCCTCGAGGGAGTTCAGGAGTGCCGTCTCCTCGCCGCAGATGTAGGCCCCTGCTCCCCGGTGGAGCACGATGTCGAGGGCGACGTCGCTGCCGCCGATCCCTGTGCCAAGGAACCCGGCCTCGTACGCCTCGCCGATCGCCTTCTCGAGGATCAGACCCTGCGCCAGGTACTCCCCGCGCACGTAGATGAACGCGGTCCGGCAACCGATCGCGAGCGCCGCGATCGCGGTCCCCTCGAGCAGCCGGTGCGGATCTCGTTCGACGAGCTCCCGGTTGTTGCACGTGCCCGGCTCGGATTCATCGAAGTTCACGACGACGTAGGTCGGCTTGCCCGTGTTCGTCGGGACGAACGACCACTTGGTGCCCGTCGGGAATCCGGCGCCCCCACGGCCGCGAAGACCGGACGCCTTCACCGTGTCGATGATCGCGGCGGCCTCCATGTTCAGCGCGTTCTTCAGCGCCTCGTAGCCGCCCTTCGCGCGGTAGCCGTCGATCCCGATCACGGCGGGGTCGTCCCAGTCGCGGGTGAGTCGCCGTTCGAAGGCCGGGCTCATGCCGGCGCCTCCTCGAGGCCGGCGAGGACGCGCGACGCGCTCTTGAAGCTCTCCATCGGCGGGGCGTTGCGCGACGGCTTCGGAACGGAGCCGTCGCGCAACGCCCCGATCAGCTCCCGCATCCGCTCCGGCGTGACGCTGTCGTGATTCGCGAAGTTCACCTGCGCGACGGGAGCGAAGTCACAGACCCCGAGGCACTCCTCCTCGTGGAGCGTGATGAGCTCGTCCTCCGACAGCTCCTGGCCGTGGCGCATCCCGGCGGCCTCGTGGGCGGCCTCGTATACGTCGCGAGCTCCGCGAAGCATGCAGGCGAGGTTGGTGCACACGCTGACGACGTGGGTCCCGGTCGGTCGCAGGCGGAACATGGAGTAGAAGGAGGCGACGGCCTCGACCTCGGCGGTGGTCAGGCTCAGGAGCCCCGCGACCTCCTTGAGCCCGTCGCGGGACACGTAGCCCTCGACGGATTGCGCCAGATAGAGCAGCGGCATGATCGCCGAGCGCTCGCGACCCTCGGGATAGCGGCCCTGGATCCCCTTCGCCTCCTCGAGCCGCGCTCCTTCGAACACGGCCATCAGCGATCGACGCCCCCCATCACCGGATCGAGGGACGCGATCACCGCGATCGCATCGGCGATGAGGCCACCCTCGACCATCGTGGGGACCGCCTGCAGGTTGACGAACGAGGGATCGCGGATCTTGACGCGGTAGGGGCGGTGCTCGTTGGCGGAGACGACGTACATGCCGAGCTCACCCCGGGGCGATTCGACCGCCTGGTAGACCTCGCCCTCGGGGACCCGCACGCCCTGGGTGACCATCTTGAAGTGGTGGATCAGGGCCTCCATCGACTCCTCCATGATGTGGCGGAGGTACTCCTCGTCGTTGCCGATGCCGTCGGGTCCCACCGAGAGCTTCGCCGGCCAGCCGACCTTGGGATCCTCGACCATGACCGGACCGGGCTCGGCCAGCCGCTCCAGCGCTTGTTCGACGATCCGCAGCGACTCGCGCATCTCCGCGATCCGGATCACGTACCGCGAGTACGCGTCGGCTTCGGTTCGCACCGGCACGTCGAAGTCGTAGGTCTCGTAGCCGCTGTACGGCTCGTCCTTCCGGAGGTCGATCGGGACGCCCGCGGACCGGAGGATCGGCCCCGTGACACCGAGCGCGAGCGCGTCCTCCGCCGAGAGCTTCCCGACGCCCACGTTGCGCTCGAGCCAGATCGGGTTGTCGTTCAGGATCCGCTCGTAGTCGTCGATCCGAGCCGGCATCGTGTCGAGGAGCGTCGCGATCATGCGCGGACCTTCGGGGGGGAGATCCATGATCACGCCGCCGGGTCGGATGTAGGAATGGTTCATCCGAAGACCGGTGACCGCCTCGAAGATGTCGAGGATCACCTCGCGTTCGCGGAACCCGTAGAGCATCATCGAGACCGCACCGAGCTCCAAGCTGCCGGTGGCGACCCAGACCAGGTGGGACGCGATCCGATTGAGTTCGCAGAGCAGCACCCTCAGGACCTGGGCCCGGGGTGGCGCCTCGATCCCGAGGAGCCGCTCGACGGCCAGGCAGTAGGCGAGCTCGTTGAAGAACGGAGAGAGGTAGTCGGCGCGGGTGACGTAGGCGACGCCCTGCACCCACGTGCGGTACTCGGTGTTCTTCTCGATCCCGGTGTGGAGGTAGCCGATGATCGGCTTGCACCGGATCACGGTCTCGCCGTCCAGCTCCAGGAGCAGACGGAGCACCCCGTGCGTCGAGGGGTGCTGTGGCCCCATGTTGATGATCATCGTTTCCCGGCGGACCTCGCCCGTGACGCGGTCGCGGACCTGATGAGGAACGCCTCGGAGCTCGTCGCGAGCCGCGTCCATCTCCTGCCCGATCCTTGGGCCCGTCGTCATCAGGGCATCGTCCGTTCGTCGACGGGTGGGATGAACGCGCCGTGATACTGCGTGCCGACGCCGCCGAGCTCCTCGTCCTTGCGGAGGGGATGGCCTTCCCAATCGTCGGGGAGCAGGATCCGGTCGAGGTCGGGATGGTCGTCGAAGACGATCCCGAACAGGTCCCATGTCTCCCGCTCGTGCCAGTCGGCCGTCGGGAAGAGCGGCGTGACCGACGGCACGTGCGGATCGTCGCCCGGCAGTCCGACCTTGACGCGGAGCCGGTGAGCGTGGGCAACGGACCGGAGCTCGTAGACGACCCAGAACCGAGGGTCCTTCCCCGGGTGGTCGGTCGCGGTCACGCTCGAGAGGAAGCCGAACGAGAGATCCTGCTGATCCCGGAGGCGGACCAGCGCGTCGACCAGCTCGTCCCGGCCGACCAGCAGCGTGACCTCTTCACGTGCCACGAAGACGTCGGGGAAATGGTCCCGGATCCGGGCGGCCATCTCAGCCGGTTTCATCGGATCGTCCCCGTCGTCCGGATCTTCTCGTGCAACTTCAGGATGCCGAACATCAGCATCTCCGGCTTGGGCGGGCACCCGGGGACGTAGATGTCGACCGGCACGATCGTGTCGACACCCTGGACGATCGCGTAGTTCGTGAACATGCCACCGGCGGAGGCGCACACGCCCATCGAGACGACCCACTTCGGCTCGACCATCTGGTCGTAGACGCGGCGGAGGACGGGCGCCATCTTCTGGGACACGCGGCCGGCGACGATCATCAGGTCGGCCTGCCGGGGCGAGGCGCGGAACAGCTCCATCCCCCACCTGGAGAGGTCGTAGCGACCGGCGCCGGCCGACATCATCTCGATCGCGCAGCAGGCGAGACCGAACGTCGCGGGCCACATGGACTGCTTCCGCGCCCAGCTGACGGCGCGGTCCATGGTGGTGAGCATCACGCCCTTCCGAACCTCTTCCTCGACCTCCTCGGGAGTCCTGCCCGTGAGGTGTCCCTCGTAGCGCTCAACGGGCACCGAGGTACTCCTCGTCCAGCTCGGAGACCGGGATCGGCACCTCGAGATCCTCCTCGTCCCGGAGGTCCGGAGGCGCCGAAGACCAGTCGAGGCCGCCCTTCTTCCAGATGTAGACGTAGGCCACGAACACGAGCCCGATGAAGACCGCCATCTCGATCAACCCGAACAGGCCGAGCTGCCGGAACGTGACGGCCCACGGGAACAGGAAGATCGTCTCGATGTCGAAGATGATGAAGAGCATCGCGACGACGTAGAACTTCACGCTGAAACGCTCCCCGCCCGGGAGCCGCACCGGATCGTTGCCGCTCTCATACGCCGAGAGCTTCGGGCGATTGGGACGGTGCGGGCGAAGGAGCGCCGACGCCCCCAGCGAGGCCACCGCGAAGACGACGGCGAGAACCCCCATGAGCAGGATCGGGAGGTAGTCGCTCAGCCCGGCGGCAAGGACGAAGGATCCGCGCAGACCCACGGGCGGCAATCCTACGGTCACGACGCGCGTGCCAGCCTCTCGAGCAGGTAGAAGAGCTTGTCCTGCGCGTCCCCGTCTCGGCCGTCCGTGAGGTTCGCCATCATCCGCATCGCGAACCCCATGACCTTCTGGTTGGGCAGCAGGTACTTCGTCGCGGGACCCATGATCTCGGGCTTGCCGACCAGCTTCGCGAACCCCCGGCCGAGGTGGAAATACCTCCCGTAGCGCTCGCGGAGCGCCTGCGGATAGACCATCGCGAGTCCGGGCCGGTCCTTGACGAGCGCCTCGTGGACCAACTCGGCGGCGATCTCCCCGGTCTCGATCGCGTAGGCGATCCCCTCGCCATTCATCGGGTTCACGGCGCCCGCGGCGTCGCCGACGACGAGCATCCCGGGCACCGCCTGCGGCGCGCGGTTCAAACTCATGGGAAGTGGACCGGAGAGCATCCGGCCGTCGGCCGTCTCCTCCGAGATCCCGCGCTCTTCGGGAAGCATCCGGGCGAACGCGTCGAAGAGGCGCGTGGCCGAGATGTCCTTGAAGTTCCGGAAGGTGCTCAGCAGGCCGGCCCCGAGGTTCACGCGACCGTCTGCCATCGGGAAGAGCCAGCCGTAGCCAGGGAGGAGCATGTCCCCTTCCCAGAGGTCGAGCCAGGACTCGAACCACGGCCCGCTGAGATTCGGGGCGCGGTAGTAGCGGCGCGCGGCGATGCCGAGGGGCCGGGAGTCGTCGCGGCGGACGCCGGCGGGAGCCGCGAAACGGCTCGCGGCGCCGTCCGCCGCGATCGTGAAACGGGCGTGGATCTCCGTCGGCTCCGTGTCGGTGTCCTCCGCGCGTGTCGTCTCGGCGCCGACGACCCAACCGTCCTTGATCAGTGGCCGTTTGGCGTCGGTCGCTTCCATCACGTGAGCGCCGGCCTTCTTCGCTCGTTCCAACAGGATGTGGTCGAAGCCGAGCCTCGGCATCACCAAGCCGTAGTTGGGCCAGGTTTCGAGCTCGGGCCACGGGAGGTCGATCGTGACGTCCTTCGAATGGACGCGGAGACCGATCACGCGCTCGAAGCCTGGGTCCGACGTGTCGACGCCCATCCGTTCGACCGCGCCGACGCTTCGTGGAGTGAGGCCGTCGCCGCAGACCTTCTCGCGCGGGAAGCTGGCCTTGTCGACGGCGGTGACATCGATGCCGTGACGGGCGAGGTGGTAGGCAGCCGCCGATCCGCCTGGGCCGGCGCCGACGACCAGGACGTCGGTTTCGATCCGCTCGGGCACGCGCGCCTCCCCTCAGGAGCCCCGTCGGGCGCTCGTGAAACCTTTCACAAGCAGCCTAGCACCGGCTCCGAAGGCGGGCAGCCGGGGTTCCACCGCAAGGTCAACCCCAGGGATCACCTCCACGGATCACCCCCAGGGATCACCCATGGTCCCAAGCGTCGACGACGGCGGGGACCACGCGGAGGAAGCCGAGCTGCGGGATCGCCGCCGCGAACCGTTCGAAGCCGTCCCCCGCGAAGAACGTCCGGTACTTCTCGTGCCAGGCGGACATCGGCTCGCGGAGGTCGGGGTGCTCGGCCGGCAGGAGCTCGGCGACGCCCTCGATCCGCACGCCCGAGAGATCGTTCCACTCCCGTCCGCGGTCGATCAAGAGCGAGATCCGGCCGTCGTGTTCGAGGCCCTCCCACGTCGAGTCGCCGACCCGCGTGGCGACGTACAGGGCGTCGGGCTGCCACACGAACCACCGGGTGGCGATGTGCGGCCCCCCATGGGGCCGCACCGTCGCGACCCGGCACGTCGGGTGGTCCCGGAACAGCCGGCGGAGCATCTCGAGGTCTTCGGTCACATCGCCACCATGTCTGCGAGGTCGCCGAGCGCCCGGATCGACTCCGCCGTGACGAGGTCTGGGTCGAGCGATGCCTTCGCCTCGGCCACGAGCCCGTTCACCGTCTCGCGGGTCACGCCGGCCGCGGCCTCGCCGTCCTTCAGGTCGTCGCGGAGTTGGAACGCTTCGCCGAGCGGTCGGCCGAAACGGGAAAGGCCCTCCGTCACCGACGGGGGTCCTCCCGCGAGCGTGGCGCCGATCAACAGCGGTCCTTCCACCGTGTAGCTCCCGCCCTTCAGCGCGGCGGCGCGGCGGGCGACCTGTGGGTCGCCCGCCCTGCCGCTCACGTCCAGGTACTGCCCGACCGCCATCTGCTCCCGCATGTCGTGATACACCCTCAACGCCGGGACGAGCGTGCCGGGCGAGAACCCCGACGCAAGCAACAATCCATCGGCCCACACGGCGCTGATGTCTCCCACCAGGATCGCCATCGAGCTGCCGAAGTCCTTCTGATCTCTTGGCGGATCACGAGGGGCCCCGAGCTCGGACGCCCGCTCCGAGAACCACACGGCCGTCGACAGGACCCCTCGTCGCTCCTTCGCTCCGTCGATCAGATCGTCGTGGACCAGCGCCATCGTGTGCAGGAGCTCGAGCGCGGCCGCGGCGCGCACGATCGCCTCGCCGTCCTCTCCCCCGGCGGCCCGGAACCCCCAGTAGCAGAACGCCGGGCGGATCCGCTTGCCCCCTGCGTTCACCAGCCGCCGCACCTCGTTCACCAGGGGCAGGGCTCCTGGATCCAGCCGCTCGACCTGATCGTGACGCGAGTCGAGGAACGCCACCAGGGCGGCGTCGACGCGCGCGCGGAGATCCC
>CAJDUF010000147.1_pt1 | contig 11267 bp, 13 predicted proteins | sample 7390091 | NCBI WGS metagenome assembly CAJDUF01 (sample SAMEA7055670, study PRJEB34461) | soil metagenome | biome: terrestrial ecosystem; feature: Peninsula; material: soil | place: Antarctica | collected 2016 | reverse complement strand
CGCGATCTGGGTGGAGGGCGAGGACAACGATCCCGAGAACCCGACGTCGCCGGGGGAGCGGTACGCGAAGGATTACCAGATCAACTATCTCCGCTGCATCATGTGCGGCCTCTGCGTCGAGGCTTGCCCGACGCGCGCGCTCACCCTGACCAACTACTTCGAGATGTCGTACACCTCGCGCGAGGACGCGATCCTCACGAAGGAGCAGCTGCTGGAGCCGCCGCCGGAGCTCGGCACCACCCCGGGGGCCGAGGAGGGCCTGTAAGGGTGCCGCTCGACAACGTCGTGTTCTGGGTCTTCGCCCCGATCTCGGTGGCGTCGGCGGTCGGCATGTTGTTGATGCGGAACGCCGTCCACGCCGCGCTGTTCCTCGTGGTGAATTTCTTCTGTCTCGCGGTCTTCTACCTGATCCTCGACGCGCCGTTCCTGTTCGCCGTGCAGATCATCGTCTATGCCGGCGCGATCATGGTGCTGTTCCTGTTCGTGATCATGCTCCTCGGGGTGGATCGAGGAGACGACCTCCGCGAGCGGTTGGTGGCGCAGCGACCACTCGCGCTGGCGCTGGGCGCCGGGTTCGTGATCGAGATCGTGCTCGCGGTCCGGGTCGGCATCGGGTTCGCGGCGAGAGCCCCGGCGGGCTTCGACGCCGTGAACAAGCCCGGCAACACGCAGGCGCTCGCGAAGCTCCTGTTCCGGAATTACTTCTTCCCGTTCGAGGCCACCTCGATTTTGCTCATCGTCGCGGCGATCGCGGCGATGGTGCTCGGCCAGCGGAAGGCCCGCGCGGTGACACAAGCGGAGCTTGAGGCGATGCGGGAGATGGGGACGTGAGGACGCCGATCGCCTACTACTTCGTGGTGCTGTCGGGCGTGCTCTTCACCCTCGGGACGCTCGGCGTGCTGCTGCGGAAGAACGCGCTGCTGATCTTCATGTCGGTCGAGCTGCAGCTGAACGCGGTGAACCTCGCGCTGGTCGCGTTCTCGAGGATGCACATGGCGCTGGACGGGCAGATCCTGGCGTTCTTCTCGATGGTCGTGGCCGCGGCCGAGGTGGTGGTCGGCCTCGCGATCATCGTGGCCGTCTACCGGCGCCGCGGAACGGTCGACGTCGACCAGGCGAGGGGACTCGCCGGGTGACGGCGCTGTCGTACCCGGAGACCGCTTCCCTGACCCCCCTCTGGCTCGTCCTCGCGATCCCGCTGGTCGGCGCGGCTGTCGATCTGTTCCTCGGGCGTCGGCTCGGGCGGTGGGCCGGTTGGCTCGCGTCGGCGTCGGTCGGGGCGGCGTTCGCCGTCTCGCTGTGGGTGGTGATCGCGCTCCTCGGGAGGCCGGTTGAGGGACGCACCTTCGTTCAGCATCTCTTCGACTGGATCTCGGTCGGTCGGTTCTCGGTCGGCGCCGACCTTCGCCTGGACGTTCTCTCCGCCACGATGATCCTGGTCGTCACGGGCGTCGGCCTCCTGATCCACGTCTACGCGGTCGGCTACATGGAGGGCGACCCTCGCTACGGGCGCTTCTTCGCGTACCTGAACCTATTCGTCTTCTTCATGCTCTTGCTAGTCCTCGCGGACAATTACGCGCTTCTCTACGTCGGCTGGGAGGGCGTCGGTCTCTGCTCCTACCTGCTGATCGGCTTCTGGTTCGAGAAGACCGAGAACGCCATTGCGGCGAATAAAGCCTTCATCACGACGCGCATCGGCGACACCGCGATGCTGATCGGCCTCGCGCTGATCGTGTCGAAGTTCGGGACGCTTGACTTCGACGCCGTTCTCGGTGCGCCGGGCGACACGATCGCGAAGGGCACGGCGACGGCGATCGCCTTGCTGCTGTTCGCGGGCGCGATCGGCAAGTCCGCGCAGGTGCCGCTCCACGTCTGGCTCCCCGACGCGATGGCGGGCCCCACCCCCGTCTCCGCGCTGATCCACGCGGCGACCATGGTCACCGCAGGCGTCTACCTGGTGGTCCGTAGTGCGCCGCTCTTCGAGCTCTCGGGCGTTGCCCTGACCGTCGTGCTGGTCGTCGGCCTGGTCACGGCGCTCTTCGCGGCAACGTGCGCGCTCGCCCAGGACGACATCAAACGGGTCCTCGCGTACTCCACGATCAGCCAGCTGGGCTTCATGTTCATGGCGGCCGGCATGCGCTTCTACACGGGTGCGATGTTCATGCTCGTCGCCCACGCCTTCTACAAGGCGCTGATGTTCCTGGGCGCCGGCTCCGTGATGCACGGGATGCACGAGGAGACCGACCTGCAACGCATGGGCGGGCTCATCCGCCGGATGCCGATCACGGGCTGGACGTTCGTGATCGGCGCACTGGCGCTCGCGGGGATCTGGCCGCTCGCGGGCTTCTTCGCGAAGGACCAGATCCTCGAGATCGCGGACCACACCGGGCGGACCTGGATCTACCTCCTTGGGACCCTCGGCGCGCTGTTCTCGGCGCTCTACATCGGCCGGCTCGTGTTCCTCGCGTTCTTCGGGGAGCCGAGGAGCGAGGAGGCCGAGCACGCCCACGAATCACCGTCGATGATGACCGTGCCGCTGGTGCTGCTGGCGGCGGGCGCCGTCCTCGCCGGTTTGCTCCTCTCGACCTCCGCCGAGGGGACGCTCGCGAGGTTCCTCGAGCCGATCACCGGGCCCGTGCCGCACGGCGAGGGTCTCTCGACTCTCGGCCTGTCGGTGATCGCGACGGCGATCGCGCTCGGCGCGCTCGCGGTCGCCTGGTGGGTCTACGCCTCGGGCCGCGTCGACCGGCTCGGCCTCCGCGAACGGCTGCAGCCGCTGCCGCGAGCGGCCGCGGCCGGCTGGTACGTCGATCGCGCCTACTCCACCCTGTTCGTGAACCTGGGGATCGCCGCCGCGAGGTTCTCGGCGAACGTTCTCGACGCGAAGGTCGTGGACGGCTTCGTGAACGGACTCGGGGGCGGCGTCCGGCGGCTGGCCGCCGCCGGACGCCGCATCCAGACCGGGTTCGTTCGTTCCTACGCGCTCGGCTTCTTCCTCGGCGCCGTCGGTGTCCTGCTGTGGGTGGGGACGCGGCTGTGAGCAAGCTCCTCACCCTCACGACGTTCATCCCTCTTCTGGGTGCGTTGATGGTGCTCGCCGGTGGCCGCGGACTGAAGGACGAGGCAGCGCGCTGGGTCGCTCTCGGCGCCTCGCTGGTGACCTTCATCGTGTCCCTGGTCGTCCTCGGCCGGTTCGATCCCTCCGCCGTACAGCCGTTCCAGATGGTCGAGCAGGCCCGGTGGGTCGAGTCGATCGGGCTCACCTACACGGTCGGGGTGGACGGCGTGAGCATCTGGATGCTCTTGCTCACGACGTTCCTGTTCCCCGTGTCGATCCTCGCCTCGTGGACGATCACGAAGGACGTGCGCCGGTTCATGGCGGCGATGCTCGTCCTCGAGACCGCCGTGATCGGCACGTTCGTCGCCCTCGACCTCCTGCTCTTCTTCCTCTTCTTCGAGGCGCTCCTCGTTCCGATGTACCTGCTGATCGGCGGCTGGGGCGGCCGGCGTCGCGTCTACGCCGCGATCAAGTTCTTCCTGTTCACGATGGCGGGCTCGGCGTTCCTTCTGCTCGGGATCCTGTTCCTCTATTCGAAGGGCGGCGCCGTCAGCTTCCGCTACGACGTGCTGCTCGGCGTCGCCGGAGGACTGCCGGCGACGACGGCACGGTGGCTGTTCCTCGCGTTCTTCATCGCTTTCGCCGTGAAGGTGCCGTTGGTGCCGCTGCACACCTGGCTTCCCGACGCGCACACCGAGGCGCCGACGGCTGGCTCGGTCCTCCTGGCCGCCCTGCTCCTCAAGGTGGGCACATACGGGTTGATCCGCTTCAACCTCGTGTTCTTCCCCGAGGCGTCGAAGTACTTCGCGACGTTCGTCGGGGTCATCGCGGTGATCGGGATCATCTACGGGGCCGTGAACGCGTTGATCCAGACCGACATCAAGCGGCTCGTCGCGTACTCATCCGTCTCGCACCTGGGCTTCGTCGTGCTGGGGTTGTTCGCGTTCACCCAGCAAGGGGTCACCGGGGGCGTGCTGCAGATGGTGAACCACGGCCTCGCGACCGGGGCGCTCTTCCTGCTCGTCGGGATGGTCTACGAGCGGACGCACACGCGCGACCTGGACCAGATGGGCGGGCTCGCGTCGGGGATGCCGTGGCTGATGGGCGCGTTCTTGTTCACGGCGTTCGCCTCCGCCGGCCTGCCCGGGCTGAACGGGTTCGTCGGCGAGTTCCTCGTGATCGTCGGGACGTTCGCGGTGAACAACTGGTTCGGGGCGCTCGCCGCGACCGCCGTGATACTCGCCGCGATCTATCTCCTGTGGTCCTACCAGCGGATGGCGTTCGGGCCTGTCCGCGAGGAGCACCGGCTGCTGCCCGACGTGAGCCTGCGCGAGGTCGTGGTGCTGGCGCCCGTCCTCGCCCGTGATCGGGCAGGCGGTGCTCTCGACCCCCAAGCTCGCCTTCGAGCCGGTCCTCCCCGAGCTCGTCCTCGTGGCGTTCGCGATCGTCGGCCTGCTCTACGAGGCTCTCGCCAAGCGGTCGGAGCCTCTGGTCCATCTCTCGATGGGGCTGGTCGGCGTGGCCCTGGCCGCGGCGACCACCCTCTCGCTGTGGAACTGGGACGGGGCCGCGACCGTGCTCGGAGGCACGGTCGCGGCCGACCGCTTCGCGGTCCTCGCGCGGCTCCTCCTGCTCGTCGTCGCCGCGCTCGGCCTGCTCCTCGGCCACCAGTACTTCGCGCGATCCGGCGACGAGCAGAAGGGCGAGTTCACCCCGCTGCTCCTGTTCGCCACGTCGGGGATGACGCTGATCGTGGCGGCGGCCGACCTCATCGTGACGTTCCTCGCGCTCGAGATCCTCTCGCTCTCGCTCTACGTCCTCACCGGCCTCACCGGCCGCCGGACGGCGAACGAGGCCTCGATGAAGTACTTCCTCCTCGGCGCATTCAGCTCGGCCTTCTTCCTCTACGGCGTGGCGATGACCTACGGCGCTACCGGCACGACGAAGATCGGCGCGGTGGCGCTCGCCCTGTCGGGAAGCGGCGGGACGCAGGCGCTCGCGTTGCTCGGCTTCGCGCTCCTCGCGGTCGGCTTCGGGTTCAAGGTCTCGGCCGCGCCCTTCCACATGTGGACGCCGGACGTCTATCAGGGGGCGCCCACCCCGGTGACCGCCTACATGTCGGCCGCGACGAAGATCGCCGCGTTCGCCGCCTTGATCCGGGTGCTGGACGTCGCGTTCCAGGCGCTGGCGTGGGATTGGGCTCCGGTCGTGTGGGGCCTCGCAGCGGTCTCGATCGTCCTGGGGAGCATCCTCGCGATCGCGCAGACCAACGTGAAGCGCATGCTCGCGTACTCGAGCATCGCCCACGCGGGCTTCATCCTCACGGGACTGACTGCTCCCGGGGCGGTCGGGATCCGCTCCGCGGTCTTCTACCTGGTGGCGTACGCCGCGATGACCGTCGGGGCCTTCGGGACCGTGATGCTCGTGTCCGGCAGGGGAGAGGAGCGGACCCGGATCGTCGACTACGCGGGCCTCGCGCGGACCAACCCTGCGGCCGCGGCGCTGATGACGCTCTTCCTGCTGTCGCTCGCGGGCATCCCCCCGACCGCCGGGTTCATCGCGAAGGTGAACGTCTTCTCGGCCGCGATCGGCGCCGGGTACTGGTGGCTCGTGCTGGTCGGAGTTCTCATGAGCGTCGCGGCGGCTTTCTTCTACCTCCGCGTGATCGTCCTGATGTACATGCAGGAGCCAGAGGAGGTGCCGGCGACTGGGATCACCGATGAGGTGGGGGTCGTCGCCAGAACTGGCGCGGGTGCCGTCCTCGTCGTGCCGGCCGCCGCGACGCTGCTGCTGGGCGTGTTCCCCGGCGTGATCGTCGGCGTCATCGAGAAGGCCTCGGTCCTGCGATGGTGAGCCCGCGTGAGATGGTGAGCGCGATGGAGACCCCGATATGAGCCGCCGCGTGATCCCCGGCCTCGAGTCTCCCGACCCCGTCCTGGAGTCGGAGATCCGGACGCGCCTCGACCGTGTCGAGGAGGCCCTCCGCAAGGCGCTCGAAGAGGCCAACTCCGAGCTCCTCTCGGCCACGGCCAACTACCTCCTCGCGGCCGGCGGGAAGCGGTTCCGTCCGATGCTGGCGCTCCTGTCCGGCTACTTCGGCGACCCGAGCGACCCTCGCCTGATCCCCGCGTCGGTCTCGCTGGAGCTCGTCCACGTGGCGACCCTGTACCACGACGACGTGATCGACGAGGCGGAGTCGCGACACGGCGTGCCGGCCGCGAACGTCCGGTGGGACAACACCGTGGCGATCCTGACCGGGGACTACCTGTTCGCCCGCGCGTCGGAGGTCGGCGCCGACCTCGGTCCCGACGTCTGCCGCATCCTCGCGCAGACGATCGCCGTGCTCTGCGACGGCCAGATCCGGGAGGTGGACGCCTCTCGCCGGCTCGATCAGACCGAGGACAACTACATCGAGGTGATCCGTCGCAAGACCGGCGCGCTGATCGCGACATCCTGCCGGCTCGGGGCGATGATGTCCGACGCCCCCGCCGAGCACGTCGACATCCTCGATGACTTCGGCGAATCGCTCGGTCTCGCCTTCCAGCTCTCCGACGACATCATGGACCTCACCTCCAGCCAGCTCGAGCTGGGCAAGGAGCCGGGGGTCGATCTGAAGGAGGGCGTGTACACGCTGCCCGTCCTCCACGCCCTCGAGACCTCGCCGCGCCGCGATGAGCTCGCCCGGATCCTCTCCACGGGCGCGCACGGCGAGCTTCTCGACCGCGCGCTCGAGATCGTCACGGACGGCGACTCGATCGAGCACGCTCGGAAGGCCGTCCGCGACGAGGTCGAGCGCGCGGTTTCCCTGGTCGAAAGGCTCCCGAAAGGGCCGGCTCAGCACGCGTTGGTGCAGCTCGCGCGCTTCCTTTCCGCGCGCTGTGGAGCGGGCGGGAAGACTTTCACAAGCGTGCCTGACTACTACTCGTCCTACGGTGTCGTGCTGGCGGTCGTGGCCGCCGGAGCTATCCTCGTCGCGGTGGCGTTCACGGCCGCCCGCCTGATCGCCCCCCACCGCCCCAGTCCTGCGAAGCTCACGACCTATGAGTGTGGGATCGACCCGGTCGGCGAAGGCTGGTCGCAGAGCCAGATCCGCTACTACGTCTTCGGCTTCCTCTTCGTGATCTTCGACGTCGAGAGCGTGTTCCTCTTCCCGTGGGCGCGCGTCTTCGAAAGCCTCGGCTGGGCCGCGGTGGTCGAGATGGGCATCTTCATCGGCATCCTCGCCGTCGGGCTCCTTTACGCCTGGCGCAAGGGGGTCCTGCGGTGGGCCTGATCACCGAGAAGACCCCGCTCCCCAAGATCCAGCCCGTGAAGTTCCTGCTCAACTGGGGCCGCCGGTACTCCCTGTGGGTCATGAACTTCGGCCTCGCCTGCTGCGCGATCGAGCTGATCGCGACCTCGACCTCCAAGCACGACTTCATCCGCCTGGGCGTGATCCCGTTCGCCCACGGCCCGCGCCAGGCGGATCTCCTCGTCGTGGCCGGGACCCTGACCGACAAGATGGCGCCCGCCCTCAAGCGCGTCTACGACCAGATCCCGGACCCGAAGTACGTGATCTCGTTCGGGTCCTGTTCCAACTGCGGCGGCCCGTACTGGGACTCCTACTCCGTGACGAAGGGCGTCGACCAGATCGTTCCCGTCGACGTCTACGTGCCCGGTTGCCCGCCTCGCCCGGAGGCCCTGCTGCACGGCATCGTGAAGCTGCAGGAGAAGATCAAGGACGAGGACATCCAGGAGAAGTGGGCGAGTGGCCACAGCGCTATCTCCTGAGGACGTGGAGTCGCGCCTGCGGGCGCGGTTCGGCAATGACATCCTCGGCTTCGAGGTACAGCACGGCCATGCGGTGGCGACCGTCAACACGGAGCGCTACCGCGACGTCTGCCGCTTCCTGCGTGACGAGCCCGAGTTCGACTGTGTCTACTGCGACTTCACGGCGGGAGTCGACTTCGGCCCGGAGCGGGGGTTCGAGGTCGTCACGCATCTGTACTCCCTCACGCATCGTCACAACGTGCGCATCAAGGTGCAGCTGACGCACGAGGATCCGACCTGCCCGACGGTGTCCGACCTGTTCCCCACCTCGGACTGGCACGAGCGCGAGACGCGCGAGATGTTCGGGATCACGTTCGAGGGGCACCCGAAGCCCGTGAAGCTCCTGCTCTCGGAGCCGTTCGAGGGCCAGCCGCTCCGGAAGGACTTCCCACTGATGAGCCGCGAGGTCAAGCCGTGGCCGGGCCTCGTCGAAGGAGAGCCCGAGGAGGACGAGGAATGATCCTCGCCGAGACGGGTGTCTCGATCGCCGAGGACGTGTTCTCGAACTTCTGGCTCGTCCTGTTGCTGAAGACGGTCGCCGTGATGGGGTTCTTCCTCGTGGTTCCGCTCGGGATCGGCTACATCGAGCACAAGGGCCTCGCCCACATGCAGGCGCGACTCGGACCGATGGAGGCGGGCCGGTTCCACGGATGGGCGCAGCTCGTGGCCGACGGGGTCAAGTTCATCCAGAAAGAGGACATCGTGCCGGAGGCCGCCGACCGCCACGTGTTCTCCCTCGCCCCCGCGGTGGCGATGATCCCGTACATCGCGATCCTGGTGGTCCTGCCGCTCGGGAACACGGTGTTCGCGGAGAACCTCGACGTCGGCATCTTCTTCGTGCTGGCGATGTCCAGCGTCTCCGTGATCGGGATCATGATGGCCGGCTGGTCTTCGGCGAACAAGTTCTCGCTGATCGGCGCGCTCCGCGCCGCCGCGCAGCTGATCGCCTACGAGCTGCCGCTCGTGATCGCGGCGGCGGCGGTCGTGATGCAGGCCGGGACGCTCTCGATGGTGGGGATCGCCGAGGCGCAGCAGCATCTTTGGTTCATCATCCCGCAGCTCCCCGGGTTCCTGATCTTCATGATCGCGGCGTTCGCGGAGCTCCAGCGGCCACCGTTCGACATGCCGATCGCCGACTCCGAGATCATCTTCGGCGCCTACACCGAGTACACGGGCCTGAAGTTCGCCTTCTTCCTGCTCGCCGAGTACGGCGGGATCGTGGCGTTCTCCGGGATCGCCGCGGTGCTCTACCTCGGTGGATACCAGCCGTTGCCCGGCATCCCGATCCCCGGTCCGCTGATGATGATGGGCAAGATCGGCGCGCTCGCATTCTTCTTCATCTGGCTGCGGGCGACCTACCCACGACTGCGTGAGGACCAGCTCCAGCGCTTCTCGTGGCTGGCGCTGATCCCGCTGTCGCTGGCCTTGATCATGGGTGTGGCAGTGGCGAAGGTGGCGTTCTAGGTGGCCGAGCAGAAACGGAAGCGGGGGACCGGCCTCGGGCTCGCGAAGGGCCTGTCGATCACGCTGAAGACGATGCTCCAGCCCGCGGTCACGCAGCAGTACCCACGCGTGAAGCCCGATCTCCCCGCGCGAACGCGCGGGGTGATCGCGCTCAAGGAGGCCAACTGCACCGTCTGCTACAAGTGCTCGCGCGAGTGTCCGGACTGGTGCATCTACATCGACGCCCACAAGGAGACGCACGACCCGGCGAGCGGCGGACGCGCCCGCTCCCAGAAGGTCCTCGATCGGTTCGCGATCGACTACGCGCTGTGCATGTACTGCGGTATCTGCGTGGAGGTCTGCCCGTTCGACGCGCTGTTCTGGAGTCCGGAGTTCGAGTATGGCGAGTACGACATCGACCTCATGACGCACGAGAAGGAGCGCCTCGAGGACTGGACCTACACCGTTCTGCCGCCCCCCGCTCTGGAAGAAGGCGCGGAGCCCGCGGAGGAACAGGCTTCGTGACGGCCCAGGAGTACGCGTTCGCCGTGATCGCCGCGGTGGGCTCGATCAGCGCGATCGCCGTCGTGACGGCGCGGAACGTCGTGCACGCCGCGCTCTACCTCGTGGTCGCGCTCTTGTCGGTCGGCGCGACGTTCCTGCTCCTCGGGGCGGAGTTCGCCGGCTGGGTGCAGATCCTGATCTACGTCGGCGCCATCGTGATCCTGTTCCTCTTCGGCCTGATGCTCACGAAGGCGCCGATCGGCCGGGACTCCCTCGACAACAACCGCCGATGGCTCGCTGCGCTCGTCGCGCTGGGCATGTTCGCTGGGCTCGTCTTCCTCATCCAGGACGCGTTCCCGTTCGATGCGGAGCCGTTCCCGGTCTTCCGCGCCACGACCGCGGCCGTGGGCGAGTCGATGTTCCGCGACTACATCCTCCCGTTCGAGGCCATCTCGTTCCTGCTGCTCGCGGCCCTGATCGGCGCGATCGTGCTCGCGCGCAAGGACGAGGGGAACTGACGTGATCCGGCTGCCCTTCGTGCTGGTGTTCTCGACGCTCTTGTTCTCGACGGGCGTCTACGGGGTCCTCGCTCGCAGGAACGCCGTCATGGTCCTGATGTCGATCGAGCTCATGCTGAACGCGGTGAACGTGAACTTCATCGCGTTCTCGTCGTCGTTGCACGACGTGGGCGGCCAGATCTTCGCCCTCTTCATCATCGCCGTCGCGGCAGCCGAGGTGGGCATCGGGCTCGCGATCGTGATCCTGCTGTTCCGGAACCGGGCGTCGATCAATGTGGACGAGGTGAACCTCCTCAAGTGGTAGCGCCTGAGACCGTCCTTGCGATTTCTGGCGCTACCACGAGCACCGGCGCAACAGGCGCCATCCAGTACGCGTGGGTGATCGCCCTGCTTCCGTTCATCGCGGCGGCCCTGACGCTGTTCTTCGGGAAGCGGACGCCGGGACAGGGCGCGGTATACGGGATCACGGCCCTCGCCGCAGGGTTCGTGATGGCGCTCGCGGTGCTCTGGCACTTCGTCACGGGGGGAGGGGCGTACGCCCCGCCGGGGGTCGAGTGGTTCACGATCGGACCGCTGCACCTGGAGGTGGGCCAGTTCGTCGACGGCCTCACCGCCGTGATGCTCGTCGTCGTCACCGCGGTCTCACTCGCTGTCCACGTCTACTCACTCGGATACATGCACGGGGACGTCCGGTTCACGTGGTTCTACGTCGTGTTGTCCCTGTTCACGGGCGCGATGCTCACGGTGGTGGTCGCGAACAACCTGCTGATGCTTCTGGTCGGCTGGGAGATCATGGGTGTGTGCTCGTACCTGCTGATCGGCCATTGGTGGGAGGAGCACGAGAACTCGAGCGCGGCGATCAAGGCGTTCATCACCACCCGCGTCGGCGACGTCCCGTTCATGTTCGGGATCTTCGCGCTGATCTTCGCCACCGG
>CAJDUF010000062.1_pt1 | contig 11452 bp, 14 predicted proteins | sample 7390091 | NCBI WGS metagenome assembly CAJDUF01 (sample SAMEA7055670, study PRJEB34461) | soil metagenome | biome: terrestrial ecosystem; feature: Peninsula; material: soil | place: Antarctica | collected 2016 | reverse complement strand
CCGCCGTCGTGTGGCGGATCGATGTCGACGACGCGGGCGCCGCCGTCGATGTCGACGTCGCGCGCGCGATGGTCGCGAGCCGGGCCAAGCTCGCGTACGGGGAGGTGCAGGCCGTACTCGATGCCGGAAAGGCGGATCCGATGCTCGAGCTGTTGCCCAGGATCGGTCGCGTCCTGGAGGAAGCGGAGCGCGCACGCGGGGGAGCGAGCCTCGGCGTTCCCAGCCAGCAGGTGGTGCGCCATGACGGCGGCTACGCGCTGGCGTTCGAGGCTCCCGCACCCGTCGAAGGGTGGAACGCACAACTGTCGTTGCTCACCGGTCGCGCGGCGGCGGACATCATGCTCCGGGGCCGAGTCGGTGTGCTCCGGACGATGCCACCTCCCGATGAACGGGACGTGATGCGACTCCGGCGTGTGGCCGCCGGTCTCGGCGTGGACTGGCCAGACGGTCAGTCCTACGCCGAGTTGCTGCACAGGGTGGATGCGGCACGCTCGACCCCCGAGGCCGTCTTCCTGCAGGAGGCGACGGTGCTGTTCCGCGCGGCCGCGTACACGGCCTTCGACGGCGATCCGCCGCCGGATCCGATGCATGCCGCCATCGCCGCCCCGTACACCCACTGCACGGCGCCGTTGCGCCGGCTCGTCGACCGCTACGCCTCGGAGGTCTGTCTGGCGCTGCTCGCGGAGCGGGAGGTGCCGCAGTGGGCAAGGGAAGCCTTGCCGGCGTTGCCGGTCGAGATGGCGATCGGCGTGGAACGGGGGCACCGGCTCGAGCGCACGATCGTGGACGCCGTCGAGGCGGCGACGCTGGCTCCGTTCGTCGGTCACGAGTTCGATGCCCTCGTGGTCGACCTGTGGAAGCGCGGGCGTGGAGAAGTGGTGCTACGGCGCCCGGCGGTCATCGGACCGTGCGACAGCGTGGACGAGCTCGGCGCGAAGATCAAGGTCCGTCTCGAGGAAGCCGACCTCGCGAGCAGGACGATCCGGTTCGCCCGCGTCCCGTGAGGCGCCCCGGGAATACCCGACCCTATTGGTAGGATTTGCACCTGCAAGAGGGACTGCGACTCCCGCGGGGCCGAGAGCACCCTGAAGAGGACATGGCTGAACTGGACGGCGTCTTCTACAAGGAGATCGTGGAGCAGGCGCTCCGCGAGTTCCCCAACGAGGCTTGCGGCGTGATCGCGGCCGAGCACGGCGTGCCCGTCAAGGCCTACGCGATGGCCAACGCCGACGCGAGCCCCGCCACGTACCGTCTCGACGGCAAGGAGCAGCTCACGGTCTTCGACGAGCTCGATGAGCGTGGCTGGGACCTGTGGGCGATCTATCACTCCCACACCCACTCGGATGCGTACCCGTCGGAAACGGACCGGCGCCTGGCCTTCTACCCCGACTCCCGATACCTCTTGCTCTCGGTGACCGACCGGGAGCACCCGGTGCTCCGCTCCTTCTTCATCCGCGATGGAAAGGTCACCGAAGAGGAGTTGACCGTCACGTGAGCGACCGGAAGTTCACCGAGGATGAGGTCCAGCGCTACGCGCGGCACATCATCTTGCCCAACGTCGGCGGGGCGGGGCAGCGCAAGCTGCTCGACTCGAGCGTCCTGATCATCGGCGCCGGGGGTCTCGGGTCGCCGATCGCGATGTACCTCGCGGCCGCCGGCATCGGGAAGCTCGGCATCGTGGACTTCGACGCCGTCGACGTCTCCAACCTCCAGCGCCAGATCCTGCACACGAACGCCGACGTCGGCCGCTCCAAGGTGGACTCGGCCCTCGAGCACCTTCGCGCGATCAACCCGACGATCGAGGTCGTCGGTCACGACACGCTGCTCTTCTCGACCAACGTGTTCGACGTGATGGAGCCCTACGACGTGATCGTGGACGGCACGGACAACTTCCCGGTCCGCTATCTGGTGAACGACGCCACCCAGTTCCTGGGCAAGCCGCTCGTCTACGGCTCGATCTATCAGTTCGAGGGGCAGGCGACGGTCTTCATGCCCGGCAAGGAGACGCCCTGCTACCGGTGCCTCTTCCCGACACCGCCGCCGCCCGGCACCGTGCCGTCCTGCGCCGAGGGTGGCGTGTTCGGCGTCCTGCCCGGTGTGATCGGCTCGATCCAGGCCACCGAGGCCATCAAGCTGATCACCGGCGAGGGCGAGACGCTCGAGGGCCGGCTGCTGCTGTACGACGCCCTCGACATGAGCTTCCAGGAAGTGAAGATCCGCTGGGACGCCGACTGCCCGGCGTGCGGCAAGGAGCCGACGATCACCGAGCTGATCGACTACGAGCAGTTCTGCGGCGTCGGGAGGAGAGCAGAAGGTGACCGCCGATGGCGCGACGCTCCGCGACGTCCTCGGTGACCTCGAGGCGAAGTACCCGGGGATCACGAAGAACGTCGTGTCGGAGGACGGCGGGCTCCACCGGTTCATCAACGTCTATCTGAACGACGAAGACGTGCGCTACCTCGGCTCGCTCGAAACCGAGGTGGGGGAGGGCGATACGGTCTCGATCCTGCCGGCGGTCGCCGGCGGCTGAGGCCTTCGCAGGCGATCCCTCACGCTAGGCAGGTTCCTGGGAGCCCGCCGGTCAGTCGTCTCGCCACGCTCCGAAGTCGAGCGTCGCCAAAACTCCGCCGTCGGCGTCGAGCGCCGTCAGCGAGAGCGGCTCCTCCCTTCCCGCCAGGAACGCAACGTAGGCTTTGCACGGCCCGAACTCGCGCTGCGGAACGGAGAGGACGACCGCCGATCTCGATCCTGTCGCCGTCGTCACCTCGACGTGCTCCGCCCGGGACGAAACCAGCCCCGACACCTCCCAACGCTGCGGTTCCGGGAACGCTTGCCGACCGCGACCCCCGGTCCCGAAGCTGTCACTGGGAAGCTTCCCGATGCCCGCACCGCTTCGTCCCCATGCGTGGCTCACGTTGAGCATCGGTCCAAGGTCCAGGTGAGAGATCCATAACCTCCAGTGACCGCCGATCGGGTCGTCTCCCTCGCCGATCGCGGTTCTCGCTGCGACCGCGAACTCGCCGACGGTGGTCAGCCGACGGCCCGTCTCGTCGAAGCTCACGAGGAGGCATTCGTCCTCGGATCGGTCGATCAGTCCCCAGGCCGCTCGGTCCTCGGTGGCGAGTTCGGGGGGGAACGGCACGATCCTCGCCGGAAGATGTCCCCATCCTCGTTCCGGACCTCCGCGGAGGCGGCATCGGGGGGAACACCGCCGAACGCGACGGCCCAGCCTCTGGCGCGCCAGGCGAAGGGTTCGTAGTCCATCGAGGGTCCGCGCGATCCGATACTGGCGAGGAGTTCACCGCGAGCGTCGGCCACGCCGACCCGGATGGTGCCGCCTTCCTCGAACGCGACGAGCCGGAGGATGCCGTCCGGACCGTCGATCTGGTCGAGGAGGTGTCTCCCGGCTGCGTCTCGCTCCACGCGGTGATCCTAGCGCGCCACGCAGTGGGCGAGGGCGACACGGTGTGGATCCAGCCGGCCGTCGCCCGGGCGCTAGCGCTCGACCTCGAGTCCGCCGATCAAGAGCTCCGCGGCGTCCCGGAACCGCTTGAGGTCGTGGTACGGCCTCGCGACCAACATCGCCCCCTCGAGCCCCCCGATCGGCGTCCGCGCGACCGAGCGGGCCGGTCCGTGGAACCTGATCGCCCCCGCCTCCCGGCCGTCCTCGAGGACCCGGGACAGCCACACCTCGTTGTCGTCGAAGAACCGGACCACGCGCTTGCGCATCGGATCCGGCAGCGTCGCGTAGTCGGCAGCGAGCATGCCGCACAGGCACATCCGTTCGTCTGAGCGCCCGCTGGGATAATCGGCGCGTGACCCGCCACGAAGACATCCTTCAGGCGATCGGCAACACGCCGCTCGTCGGTGTGCCCTCGATGTCCCCGACACACGGCGTGCGACTGTGGGCCAAGCTCGAAGGCAACAACCCGACCGGCTCGACGAAAGACCGGATCGCGCTCGCGATGGTCGAGGCCGCCGAGGCGTCCGGTGAGCTCACGCCCGACAAGACGATCCTCGAGCCGACCTCGGGGAACACCGGGATCTCGCTCGCGATGGTTGCGAAGCGGAAGGGCTACCACCTCACTGTCGTCCTGCCGGACAATGCCAGCCAGGAGCGACTGGGTCTCCTTCGACTGTTCGGCGCCGAGATCGTCTTCTCCGACGGCGACAAGGGGACGAACGGCTCGATCGAGGTGGCGCGTGCGCTGGCGGCCGACGACACGTACTTCATGCCGTTCCAGTACGGGAACCCAGCGAACCCGCGAGCCCACGAGGAAGGAACCGCGCGAGAGATCATCGGCGATCTTCCCGAGGTGACGCATTTCGTCGCCGGGATGGGCACCGGCGGCACCCTCACCGGCGTGGGTCGCGCTCTGCACGCGCATGACCCGTCCGTTCAGGTCGTGGCCGCGGAGCCGGAGCTCGGCGACCTGGTCTACGGCCTCCGTTCGCTCGACGAAGGGTTCGTCCCGCCGATCTTCGATCCCGCCGAGGTGAACCGGAAGTTTCTGGTGAGCTCCGACGACGCTCTCCGAGCGACGCGGGAGCTGACGTCGAAGGAGGGCATCTTCGCGGGCATCTCCTCGGGGGCGGTCGTCCACGTCGCGCAGCGGATCGCGGCCGAGCTGGAGGAGGGGAACGTCGTGTGCCTCCTGGCCGACGGCGGCTGGAAGTACCTTTCCACCGAAGCGTGGGCGGACGATCTCGCGACCGCGGAGAAGAAGGTCTCCGAGTCCCTGTGGTGGTGAGCGACCCGCGGCCGATCGGCGTCTTCGACTCTGGGGTCGGCGGGCTCACGGTCGCGCGCGCCATCATCGACCTCTTGCCTCACGAGCCGCTGATCTACGTAGGGGATTCGGCCCGGTTCCCCTACGGGTCGCAACCGGTCGAGCGGATCCGCCGGTACGCCCTCGAGATCGCGGAGTACCTCGTGCAACGAGACGTGAAGCTGCTCGTGATCGCCTGCAACTCGATCGAGGTCTCGGCGATCGGCGACATCGCCGTGAGCGCCGATATCCCGGTGGTGGGGGTGGTGAACCCTGGGTCGCGGGCGGCGATCCGGGCGACGCGCAACGGGATCGTCGGCGTGATCGGCACCGAGGCCACGATCGCGACGGGCGCTTACCAGCGAGCGATCGGCTCGGCGGTCATCCTTCACGCGACGGCGTGCCCCGCGTTCGTGGATCACGTCGAGCGAGGGGACACCAGTTCCTCGAAGCTTCGCGCCGTCGCGCGCGGGTATCTTGAGCCACTCATGGAGGCCGGGATCGACACCCTCGTGCTGGGCTGTACCCACTATCCGCTGCTCTCCGGGTTGCTGCAGCTCGAGCTCGGTCCGGATGTCGTGCTGGTCTCCTCGGCGGAGGAGACCGCGAAGGACGTGTACGGTGAGCTCGTGTCCCGACAGCTCCTTGCGCCCGCTGGCGGTCGGCCCGTGCACGAGTTCGTCACCACGGGGGATCCCGATCAGTTCCAGCGTCTGGCCGAGGTGTTCCTCGGTCCTGAGGTTCGAGACCTCGGCGTCGAGCAAGTGACGCTGGAGGGCGCGTGGAGCTGACGGTTCTGGGCGCGCAGGGCACCTGGCCCGGTGCCGGCGGGGAGAACTGCGGCTACCTGCTCACCGAGGACGGCTATCACCTGCAGATGGATGCGGGGACCGGCACGTTCGCCCGTCTCCAGCAGGTGGTCGGGGTCAACGACGTGGGAGCGATGCTCATCACGCACGGCCACCCCGACCATTTCGTCGACATCATCCCGACGTTCTACGCTCGCCACTACGGGCGGCTCGGGAGTCCCGGGTTGCAGCTCTGGTCTCCCGGTGGATTCACCGACCTCGCGGCATCGCTCGTCTCGGAGAAGGGGCGCAACGTGATGGCGGAAGCCTTCGATTTCCGCGAGGCGGGTCCTGGCGAGGTCTTCGAGCTGGGCCCCTTCCGGATCACGCCGTTCGAGATGCAGCACATCGGGGTCTTCTCGCTCGGCTACCGGATCGAGGCGGCCGGGGTCGTGTTCGCGTACACCGGCGACACGGGACCGTGTGATGCGGCCATCGCCCTCGGACGCGACGCGGATCTGTTCCTGTGCGAGGCGACGTATCAGAACGACTCGAAGCTCTACCCGTTCCATCTCTCGGCGGCGCAGGCCGGCGGGGTCGCCACCGCGGCGGGAACCGATCATCTGGTGCTCACGCACCTGACGCCCGATCTTGATCAGAGGATCTCGATCCGGGAGGCGGCCGAGACCTTCACCGGACCCATCGACATCGCGGTCCCGGGGATGGTCCTTGAGGTGGGTCGATGACTCGCCCGGACGGCCGCGCGCCCGGGCAGTTGCGGCCGGTGGCATTCGAACTGGGATATCAGGAGTGGGCAGCCGGATCGGTGCTGTTCTCGACGGGCAAGACCCGGGTGCTGTGTGCCGCCTCCGTTTCGAGCGAAACGCCTCGCTGGCTCCGGGGCATGGGCAAGGGGTGGGTGACCGGTGAGTATTCGATGTTGCCCGCATCGACCACCGAGCGCTCGCCGCGCGAAGTGAACCGTGGCCGCCCCGGAGGCCGGACCCAGGAGATCCAACGGTTGATCGGTCGCTCGCTCCGAGCCGTGACCGATCTCGGCAAGCTCGGGGAGCGGACGATCACGGTCGATTGCGACGTGCTGCAGGCCGACGCCGGCACCCGGACGGCGGCGATCACCGGCGGGTATATCGCCCTCGCGCTCGCATTGCGTGGACTGTCGAGCGAACGTCTCGTTCCGGATGACATCCTGCTCGATACCGTCGCCGCGGTCTCCGTCGGGGTCATCGACGGGGAGGCTCGGCTGGATCTCTGTTACGAAGAAGACGCGGCTGCGGAGGTCGACTGCAACGTCGTCATGACGGGCTCCGGCACGCTCGTCGAGGTCCAGGGGACCGCCGAAGGCGCGCCGTTCGACCGGGCACAGCTCGACGAACTGCTCGACCTGGCGTCGGCCGGTGTCGTCGAGCTGACGAAGGTCCAGCGGGACGCGATCGATCGCTGAGGTGGCGTTCCCCGCTCGGATCGCGATCGCGTCCCGCAACGCCCATAAGCTCCGGGAGATCGGAAGGATCTGCGCCGACTGGCCCGTCGAGTGGCTGACGGTCGACAACCACGAGGGCCGGTGGCCCGATGTGGAGGAGACCGGCAGCACCTACCTCGAGAACGCGCTCCTGAAGGCGCGGGCCGGGGCGGCCGCCTTGGGCGAGCCGGCGCTGGCCGATGACTCCGGTATCGAGGTGGACGCCCTCGGCGGCCGCCCCGGTCCCCGGTCGGCCCGGTACGCCGGCGAGGATGCGACCGACCAGCAGAACCTCGACGAGCTCATCCGGGCGCTGAAAGGGGTGCCAGGGTCGGGTCGAATCGCCCGGTACCGGTGCGTGGCCGTGCTCGCGTTCCCCGACGGCCGAGAGCTCGCCACAGAGGGGATCTGTGAGGGAACCCTCGTGGGGAAGCCGCGCGGGTCGGGCGGCTTCGGCTACGACCCGATCTTCGTCCCGGAGGGCTGGGACCGGACCATGGCGGAGCTCGCCGACGAGGAGAAAGACCGGATCAGCCATCGCGGAAGGGCCTTCCGTGCCCTCGGGGAGACGCTCGCGGCAGGCTGAAGCCCTGGAGCGGGGGACGGGGCCAGATACCGAACTCAAGGTAAGGCGGCAGACCGCCGAAGCTTTCCACGTGGCGGATAACCACCTCGCCGAGCGCCGCGTCCTGCGGCAAACCGAAGGCTTCTTCGACGGCAAGTCCCCGGGTGTCACGCTCCTGCTCGGCGCAGCGTTCCTCGCCGTCGTGGCGGTGATGGACTACCTCCTCGGTCCCCGACTGTCGGTGGCGCTCTTCTACCTGATGCCGATCGGCCTGGTGACGTGGAACCTCGGTCTGCGATGGGGCGCGACGACCGTCGCCCTGTCGACGATCGCCGCCCTCTGGAGCGACCTCCTTTATCCGCAGTACGACCTACTTCCCTGGTGGAACGCGATCTTCCGCTTCGCCGCGTTCCTCGCGGTCGCGGTCCTGTTGGGCACCCTGCGGCGCATCATCGCGGCGCAGTGGGAGCACCTCGATCGCGAAGCCGAAGTCACGACTGGCCTCCGCGAGTTGAACGAGGTGAAGGACACGCTGCTGCACGCGGTCTCCCACGACCTCAAGGGCCCCCTCGCGGGGATCCTCGGCTCGGTCCAGACGCTGCATCGCGCCGAGCAGATCGGCCTGACGGAAGAAGAGCGCTCGACGATGCTGGACATGATCGAACAGGGCGGCAAGAAGATGAATCGTTTGGTCGACGACCTGTTGGATCTCGACCGTCTCGACCGTGGCCACATCCAGCCCGAGCGCGCCCCGACCGACGTGAGCGAGCTGGCACGCCGGATCGCACGTGAGCTTCCGGGTATGGAGTCCCATCCCATCCGGGTCGAGGCCTCGCCGGTCCTGGTCGACGTCGATGCCGGCAAGGTCGAGCGTGTGATCGAGAACCTTCTCGTGAACGCTCGACGGCACACGCCGGCTGGCACGCCGGTGCACATCCGGGTGCTGGGCAGATCCAACGGCGTGGTCCTCGTGATCGAAGACGAAGGTCCGGGGATCCCGGACGAGCTCAAGGAGGTCCTCTTCGAGCCCTTCCGTCAGGGCGCGGGCGCCGGTGGTCGAGGCGTCGGCATCGGGCTCTCACTCGTCAAGAAGTTCTCCGAGCTCCACGGCGGCTCCGCACACGTGGAAGACGGGGAGCACGGCGGCGCGCGCTTCGTGATCACGCTCCCCGGCGACGTGACCGAGCTGCCCGCCGACGCCCGGCGACTTCAAGCCGTCTAAGGCGTCGGTCACACTCGTCTCGCACGTCCGACGACCGTTTCCGTCGTGATCAGCAGGCCGTCTTGATCCGTCCACGGCCCGAGGGCTCGCTCGAGGTCGGCGAGCACCCGTCTCCTCATCCACTCCGGCTTGATCCTCACCTCGGATCCAGAAGGGGACAGGAACGCTCTGATCGAAGGGGATCGATCGGTCGTGCGAACGACATCTACCCGGATCTCTTCGAATGCGGCCGCGGCGAGCAAACCCCGCAAGTCGTCCGGCTCCGGCATACAGAAGAGCCACCGAACCGCCGCGGCGCTCCGGAGACCCGCGTGGCGCTCGAGGGAGTCGGCGAGCTCGGCGAACGGGGGATTCCGTTCGATCGATCCTCGCACGGCGACCTCGATCTCACCGTCCCGACCGAGGACGCGGCGCATCTCCTCGAGTGCCCGGCTTCGATCGGGCAGCAGCTGCAGCCCGCGCCGGCACACCACGCGAGCGAAGGAGCCATCGTCGTACGGCAGCTCGATCCCATGACCCAGCCGAGTCTCGCTCTCGCCGGTCGGTCGCCCGACGGTATGCCACGTGTGTATCTCTCTCGAGCGCACTTCGAAGGCGACCTCGAGGAAGTCATCGGCCGGCGACCGGCCGTGGGCCTCCTCATCGAGCCTCGCGTCTTCGACAAGCGGCCGCGTCTTCACGTCACCGGGTCGAGCTCCGGCGATGTCTCGGACATCGACGGCGCGCGCGACGCGAGGTGGTTCGCGACGAAGGCGTGATCTCGCGACATGCCGGGGAGGACGTCCGACGAAAGCGAGTACTGGAACGCGAGTCCGATGAAGTACAGGCCCGGCTCAGATCCAACGACGCCGCGGTCGTGGATGGGCTCGCCATCGCTTCCCAGGATCGGCAGGTCGATCCATCCGAAGTCGGATCGGAACCCCGTGCACCAGATGACGTTCGCCACCTCCAGAACCCGGCCATCCTCGAGCAGCGGCAGACCGTCCTGGACTGCGGCGACCCGGGGCACCCGTTCGATGCCGGCGGCAGCGAGGTCCTTCGGCCTGACCCGGATCAACGGATCGCCGTGGCCGAACAGCTTCGGAGCGAGCTTGCGTCCGATCGGGTTCCCTCGGGTCAACACACGGTGACCGATGAACCGGAAGACCCGGAACCCGGGCCGTGAGATCAGGCTTCCATGGCGGACCGGGATGTGCCCGGACTCCTTCCCCGCGAGCAACGTCTGCCTCGTCGCGGACAGTTCCATCGAGATCTCGGCCCCCGAGTTGCCGACTCCCACGACGAGAACCTCGCCGGGAGTCAGCTGGGATGGGCTCAGGTAGTCCTTCGAGTGCAGCTGTGTGATGTCCGGACGGAGCTGGTCGGCGAACCCGGGAACCTTGGGGTTCTGGCAGGCGCCCGTCGCCACCACGACGTTCACGGCCTCGAAACGGCCCCGAGAGGAGGTGATCACGAAGCGACCCCCTTGTTTCTCGAGCCGTTGGACCCTCACGCCGGTGCGAACGGGGAGGTCGAAGCGCTCGACGTATGCCTCGAGGTACTCGGCCATCTCGTCCTTGGACGGGAACGACCAGTTCGGCCCCGGGAACGGGAAACCCGGCAGCGAATCGAAGCGCGCGGGCGTGAACAGACGAAGAGATTCCCACCGGATGCGCCAGGCGTCTCCGACCCGTTCGCCGGCATCCAGGACCACGAACGAACGCCCCCGTTCCTTCAAGTAGTACGCGGTCGCAAGGCCCGCCTGCCCCCCGCCGATGATCGCGGTCTCGACACGTTCCGTTCTGTCCAGGGTTTCCATGACTCTCCCTCTCCTCTTGGCTTCGCTCGGCGCGATCCGATGAGGCGACGGTAGGCCGAGGCAGACCCGTGCTTCATCGTCGGAACCAGCCAACGTGGGCGAAGGGAGACGTGGTGAGGAATCACCACGGGGGGAATGGCTTTGACTTCAGATCGGTTTCAAGCGAGATCGTGCTCGAAGGCGAAGGCGGTGGCGGCCGATCGCGAGGAGACGTCAAGCTTCACGAACATGTTCTGCAGGTGACGGGCGACCGTGTGCTCGCTGATCACGAGCTCTGTGGCGATCTCGCGGTTCGACTTGCCGGACGCGACCAGCCGGAGCACCTCGGCCTGCCGCGCGGTCAGCCCGCGTGGGAGGCCGGCCGGCCCGGCGAGCAACTCCTTCGCCGCTCGGGCATCGGTCACCGCACCCAGACGTTCGAAGGCCGCGACAGCGACCCGCAGCTCCGATGTGGCGTCCTCTCCTGCATCGGCTCTTCGGAGTGCGAGGGCATACCGCGTACGAGCCCCGGCGGCTTCGTAGGGCATCCTGAGGTCCTGCCAGATGGAGATCGCGTGTCGCAGGCTGTCAAGTGCACCGGCGACGTCGTCCTCAGCGAGTCGAAGGGCTCCGCGCGCCGTGGCGGCGGTCGCTTCGAGGGCGGGCGCCGTGTAACCGGCCGAGATCGCATCGAGTGCTGCGCTCGCCGTGCGCGCCGTCTCGACGTCGCCCACGGCGAGCGCCACGTCCACCTGCGCCTCGAGGAGCCGAGCCCGGCGCATCCGGCTCCCCGGCTCGCCCAAGAGGGCGAGACGGAGCCCCGTCCGCGCGGCCTCCGCCTTGCCTTGGGC
>CAJDUF010000041.1_pt1 | contig 11684 bp, 11 predicted proteins | sample 7390091 | NCBI WGS metagenome assembly CAJDUF01 (sample SAMEA7055670, study PRJEB34461) | soil metagenome | biome: terrestrial ecosystem; feature: Peninsula; material: soil | place: Antarctica | collected 2016 | reverse complement strand
GGCTCGCAGCGCCGCAGGCAAGGTCTTCGTCTTCTTCGGGTACGGGCAGAGGTCGTTGATAGGACAGATCGGGCAGAGCGGAGTCGGCCTGCAGATGCGGCGGCCATGCAGAACGAAGCACCACGTTACCTTGATCCAGTCCTTCTTCGGATAGATCGCCCGGAGGCTCGCCTCGATGTCGGGACCCGCGCGGTCGACTCGGAGACGCTCGGCAACGCGAGCCACATGGCGGTCGACGGCCACCGCGGGGACCCCAAAGGCCGCTCCAAGGACGATCGATGCCGTCTTGCGACCGACTCCATGCAGCCGCGTGAGCCCCTCCATGTCCGATGGGACCTCTCCGCCGAACTCGTCGAGTGGCGCGGCGGCGTAGTCAGCCGGGCCGCGGTATTTGGTAAAGAGGACCCGGGTGACTTGGTTGATCCGCTCGTCTTGCGCCTGCGCGGCCAGGATCGTCGCGACGAGGAGCTCGAGCGGAGAAGAGAACAAGAGGGTGGGTCCCCAGTCGGGGTAGGCCTTCGCGAGGCGCGTGAGGATCTTCCGGGCCCGTGAGCGGATGGCAGGATCGGGGCGGACGATCGCGCGGGGCTTGGGTCGCTTCGGTGGTTTGGGCCGCGCCGGCATCGGCTGAACCATACTCGCGGCGCGCTCTGAGCTACCCCGCCCTGAGATCCGCCCAGGTGATGAGTACGCGGAAGGCGCGGCACCAGACCACCACGCTCTGGTAGCTCGCGGCATCGGCGGCGGCGGGGAGCTCGTAATTAAAGGAGCCGTTCGTCGCTTTCAGGGCCCCGAGATAGAGGCTCGTTGCCTCGTCCCACCTGCCCCCGGTCTCGCGGGAAAGGTAGACGGGAACGTCCGGCGCGTTCGTGACTGTCACTTCCTCGAAACGCACGAAGCGCTGGCCGCCGACTTCGACGACTCTCACTGGTCCCTTTCCGTTGTGGATCGCGTCCACGTAGCCAAGCTCGCCTGACCGTAGTACGCCAGCAGCCGCAGACGGCTCCGTTGGCGAAGCAAGCTGCCCGCCACTCGGGAATCCGCTTGAGCTTCCGACACTGGGAGCCCGCGACGGCAGCGCCTCGTTCCTATAGGTACGAACGAAGAGGGGCGAGCCCAGGTACCAACCAATGACGGAGAGTGCGGCGAAGGTTAAGAGCGCGCCGGCGAGCCATGCCGGATGGGCGGAGAAGGAGCGCCCGATGTGCTTCACGGTCACATGGTGGCACGGCCCTTTATTGACGCCTGCTCGGCCGCCTCCTACGCTCGATCGTCAAACGCGGGTCTCGCAATGCGTCGGGGAAACGCAGGGAGACTCAAGCAGCGAAATAGCGAGTTGGAGGAACTCATGCAGAGACGCTGGCTCTCGGCGGCTGCGATCCTCGCCGGGTTCACGATCGTCGTAGGCGCCTGCACCGCGGCACCGGCAGGCGGCGGCGGAACGGACAAAGGCGAGATCATCATCGCGAGCGACTTCCCGACGTCGGGCGCTGACCGCGCGAGCGGCCGGGGTCCCGAGGCGGGTGTCGCGTACGCGGTGCAGCTGAACTCGAACATCAAGGGCTTCAAGATCACGCACAAGCCGTACGACGACTCGGTGAACGGAGTGCACGACCCGCAAAAGGGTGCGCAGAACTTTGCCGACATGGTCGGCAACGCGAACCTCCTGGGCGTCGTCGGCCCGTTCAACTCGAACGTCGCGCGCGCGACCATCCCCGTCGCGAACCGCGCGAGCCTCGTCATGATCAGCCCCGCGAACACCAACGAATGCCTCACACAGACCTTCTCGTATTGCGATCCGCAGCCGGCGGCGCTCCGGCCAACCGGGAAGAACAACTACTTCCGGATCGCGGCACCCGACACGGTCCAGGGCCCGGCGATGGCCGACTTCGCGGTCGACGTGCTCAAGGCGACGAAGCTCGCGGTCTGGTCGGACAACGAGACCTTCGGCAAGGGCGTCGCCGACAACTTCGGCAAGGAGATCGTGAAGAAGGGTGGCACCGTCGTCGTTCGTCAGGACTTCGACTGGAAGACCACGAACGACTTCCGAGCCTTCCTGCAGCGGGCCAAGGACGGCGGTGCGCAGGCGATCTACGCCGGCGCCACCTCGGCCACGAAGGGCTGCATCCCGCGCGCTCAGATGAAGAGCATCTTCACGACGGACATTCCTTACCTCGGGCCAGACGGCATCGGCACATCGGACTGCATCACGGACGCCGGTGACAACGCCAACGCCAACCTGTACTTCACCAACGCAGCGGCCGAGGCCGCACAGGACCCGGCGAACAAGGCGCTCATCGACGACTTCAAGTCGAAGTTCACGGCGAAGGAAGACATCGCGGCATACACCTTCCCGGGCTACGACTGCGCCAAGATCCTGCTCGACGCGATCAGCCGGGCGATCGACACGGCCGGCGGCAAGATGCCAACCCGCGAGCAGGTCGTCCAAGCGGTCCAGGACACGAAGGCTCTGAAGCTCTCTACAGGGACGTACAGCTTCGACAAGAACGGCGACCCGACCTCAGCCACGATGGCCTTCTACCAGTACCAGACGGCCGCCAAGGACTGGGTATTCGTGAAGCAGTTCTCGGTCGGCGGTTGATACAGCTCTAAGAAGCGAAGCCCGGAGGGGGCGCGCAAGCGCCCCCTCCCTTTTCGCACGAGGGGGAAGTGGGGACGATCGGCGAGGCGGTCAGGCGACGCCGCAGCGGTCTTCGGGCCGGACTTTCCGGTCGGATACTCGACTTCGGTCTCATCGCGATTGTGGCTGCCTTCCTCATCCTTCTCGGAATCAAAGTCGTCGACCATGGCGGCTCCTTCTTACTTCAGATCCTTACGTTCGCGGTCGCCAATGGCGGCATCTACGCGCTCATCGCGCTGGGTTACACGATGGTCTACGGGATCATCGAGCTCATCAATTTCGCCCACGGCGACGTCTTCGCCTTCGGCGCGTTCCTGTCGGCGTCACTTCTGCCGATCTTCGGCCTGAGCGAAGGCGGGACATTCACACCGATCTCGGCGGTCGCGCTCCTCGCGGTATTCGCACTCACGATGCTCGCCTGCGGCTTCCTCAACATCAGCATCGAGCGGATCGCTTACCGCCCGCTCCGGCGCGCGCCGCGGCTCGCCCCGCTGATCACGGCCGTGGGCGTCTCGTTCTTCATCGAGGGCGCCCTCTTCCTTTGGAAGGGTCCGTCCAACGTGCACTACCCGAACGTCATTCCTGATGCGGGATTCCATCTCTTCGGCGCGAATATCGGCGCCAAGGACCTTCTGGTCATCGGTGTATCGCTCATGCTGATGGTCGGGCTCGGCCTCTTCGTGGAGCGCACGCGGCTTGGAAAGGCAATGCGCGCCACGGCCCAGGACCGTGACGCGGCTCTGCTCATGGGTATCGACATCGACCGGACGATCGCGGCGACGTTCTTCATCGGAGCCATCCTGGCTGGCGCCGGCGGAACGATGTTCGGCCTCTACTACAACACTTCGGTGTTCGACCTCGGCTTCAGTGCGGGCCTCGTGGCGTTCACGGCCGCCGTGTTCGGCGGCATCGGCAATATCTACGGCGCGGCCATCGGAGGCATGGTCATCGGCATGATCCGAACGTTCTGGGACGGCTACTTCGACTCCGCCTGGACCGACGTGATGATCTTCACGATCCTCATCCTCGTGCTCATCTTCCGTCCGACGGGCCTCCTCGGAATGCGGGTGCCCGAGAAGTGAGCATTCTCCGCCAGTTCTGGGAAGGGGGACCGCGCCGGGACCCAAACACGATCGCGTACGCGGTGCTCCTCGTCGCCGCCGTCCTCTTCCCGATCCTGATCAACGTCATCACCGGCGGCAACTCGTCCGCGACCATGACGATCGCCGCCGATGCAGGCGTCTACGTCCTCCTGGCGATCGGGCTGAACGTCGTCGTCGGCTTCGCCGGCCTTCTCGACCTGGGGTACGCCGCGTTCTTCGCGATCGGCGCGTACACCTACGCGTTCCTCGCTTCGGATCACATGCGCGTGACCCCTCTCGGAGAGCCGATCCACCTTTCGTTCTGGATCGTGCTGTTGATCTCGATGTTCGTGGCCGCGTCGTTCGGGGTGATCCTCGGCGCGCCGACCCTGCGATTGCGCGGCGATTACCTCGCGATCGTCACGCTTGGTTTCGGCGAGATCGTGCCGCGCGTCTTCCGGAACGCGTCCTCATGGACGAGCGGCGTGAACGGGATCTCCGCACTCGACGTCCCGTCGCTCCCCCTCTGGTTGCAGGGCCCGTGGTCGGGTGACCCGTTCGCGGTGGTCCAGGACTTCAAGATCATCTCGTCGCTGGCGTACTACGTGATCATGGTCATCCTCGTCATCATCTGCGTGATCCTGGTGCGCAATCTCCAGCGTTCGCGCCTGGGCCGCGCGTGGATGGCGGTCCGTGAGGATGAGGTCGCGGCCGCCGCTATGGGCGTGAACACGGTGGCGGTCAAGCTTCTCGCCTTCTCGATCGGCGCGGCCTTCAGCGGATTCGCCGGGACGTACTACGCGGGGAAGCTCTCGCTCGTCTCGCCCGAGAACTTCGGGTTTTCTGTGTCGATCACGATCCTCGTGATGGTCGTCCTGGGAGGCATGGGAAATATCCCAGGCGTGATCACGGGTGCGCTCCTCATCTACTACGTGATCTTTGTCCTCCTGCAGCAGCTGCCCGAATTCGCCGTGAACTTCGTCTCATCGATCGGCCTTTCCGGTCTCGTGCGATCGAGCGGCGACTATCCGGGTATCGCCGAGTTCATCTCGCGCCTCAAGTTCCTCGTGTTCGGCCTGATTCTCGTCGTGGTGATGCTGGTGCGGCCGCAAGGTCTCCTGCCGAGCCGCCAGCGCGAGCAGGAGCTCCAGAAGGGCGTCAAAGAGGACACGGTGATCGAAGACGTCAACGCGGAGACGACGTGACCGTCGAGACCGCACCACCGATCCTCCGTATCGACCACGTCACAAAGCGCTTCGGCGGGCTCGTGGCCGTCGACGATGTGACGTTCGACGTCAAGAAAGGCGAGATCTTCGCCCTCATCGGCCCGAACGGGGCCGGGAAAACGACGCTCTTCAACGGGATCACCGGGATCTTCCCGCCGACGACGGGTCGCGTGATCTTCCAGGATCAGGAGATCACCGGCGCCAAGCCGCATCAGGTCGCGACGCTCGGCATCGCTCGCACGTTCCAAAACATCCGGCTCTTCGAGTACATGTCAGCGCTCGACAACGTGCGTCTCGGACAGCACTGTCGGATGCACGCCAAGCTCTGGGACTCGCTGTTCAAGACGCCCGTCGAGCGCACCGAAGAGCGCCGCGTCACCGATCGGGCGCTGGAGCTGCTCAAGTTCGTGGGCATCGAGCGATACACCCACACCTACGCTCGCAACCTCCCCTACGGATCGCAGCGCCGCCTCGAGATCGCTCGCGCCCTGGCCACCAACCCGGCACTCCTTCTTCTGGACGAGCCAGCCGCCGGGTTCACGCCTCAGGAAAAGGTCGAGCTGATGGGGCTCGTCCACAAGATCGTCGATAACGGCGTCACCGTCTTCCTCATCGAGCACGACATGAAGGTGGTCATGGGCGTCTCGCGGCGCATCGTCGTCCTCGACCACGGTGAGAAGATCGCCGAAGGGACACCCGAGCAGGTCCGCAACGACCAGCGCGTCATCGAGGCGTACCTCGGGAAGCAACACTAGCCGCATGGCTCTGCTTGACATCTCCAAGATCGACGTCTTCTACGGGCGGGTCCAGGCCCTTCGCGCCGTGACGCTCTCGGTGGATTCCGGCGAGATCGTCGCGCTCATCGGATCGAACGGCGCCGGCAAAACGACCACGCTCCGCACCATCTCCGGTCTCATGCACCCGACGGGCGGCAAGATCGTTTTCGACGGCCGCGAGCTGCAGCAGACGAAGGCGCACGAGATCGTCAAGACCGGCATCTGCCAATCGCCTGAGGGCCGACGCCTCTTTCCCCGCATGACGGTGTTCGACAACCTCATGATGGGAACGTACGCACGAAAGGAGCTGAGCGGGCTCCAGGACGACATCGCCAACGTCTATGACCTCTTCCCGCGTCTCAAGGAGCGCACCAAGCAACTCGCAGGGACGCTCTCCGGCGGGGAGCAACAGATGCTCGCGATCGCTCGCGCACTCATGGCCCACCCGAAGCTATTGATGTTGGACGAGCCTTCGCTCGGCCTCGCGCCGATCCTCGTCGAGACGATCTTCCGGGTGTGCATCGACATCAACGCGAAGGGCATGCCGATCCTTCTCGTCGAGCAGAACGCGAGCAAGGCGCTCGAGATCGCGCATCGCGCGTACGTTCTCGAGACGGGCTCGATCGTCCAAACCGGGACCGGCAAAGAGCTCCTGTCGTCGCCTGACGTGCAGCGCGCCTACCTCGGGATGTAGTCGTCGGCGCTTGCGCGCCTGTGGTCTGCTGCTTGGTCAGTGCGCTTCGCGCCTGACCGGAGTGACCGGCACCGCTCTCTAAACTTCGCGGGTGTCCGTTCCTTCGCTGCGTGTTCCTGCCGACGTCGAGCGCGTTCTCGCGCGACTCGAGGAGGCGGGATTCGAAGCCTTCGTCGTGGGCGGCAAAGTTCGGGACGCCGTGCGGGGGATCGACTCGCCGGGGAAATGGGACCTGACGACGAGCGCCACGCCCGAGGAAATCCAGGGTCTCTTCCGGCGAACGTATTACCTGAACCACTTCGGAACGGTGACCGTCCGATCCGGTGAGGAAGAGGTCGAGGTCACGACCTACCGGACCGAGACCGAGTACACCGACCACCGGCGCCCCGATCACGTGACGTTCACGCGGTCGCTTCACGACGATCTGTCGCGCCGCGATTTCACCATGAACGCGATGGCCTGGCGTCCGCCGGCCGACGGCGAGCCCGGCGAGCTCGTGGACCCATTCGGCGGCCAGCGCGACCTCGACGCGCGAATCGTTCGCGCGGTCGGCGAGCCCCGGGAGCGCTTCAAAGAAGACGCGCTGCGGATGCTGCGTGCCGTCCGGTTTGCGACTCTGCTCGGCTTCACGATCGACCCACGGACCGCCGACGCGATCCGCGAGTCCGCGCCGCTCGCGAAGACACTCTCGGGCGAGCGCATCCAACAGGAAATGGTGAAGATCCTCTCCGCGCCCAAACCGTCCGTGGCTTTCCGGATGCTGAGCGACCTCGGGTTGCTCGCCGTTTTCTTTCCAGAGCTCGAGATCGCAAAGACGATCCCGCAGGACAAGGCCGTCGCGCAGGATGTGTTCGAGCACTCGATCGTCACGGCCGACGCGACGGCGCCGGACGACCTCGTCCTCCGCCTAGCCGGGCTCCTGCACGACATCGGTAAGCCCGAGACCTTCGCGGACGGGCATTTCCATCAGCACGAGTTCGTCGGCGAGGCGAAAGCGCGCGACATTCTTCGGCGGTGGCGGTTCGACAAGGAGACGATCACGCAGGTCACGCACCTCATCCGAAACCACATGTTCTGGTACCAGACGGACTGGACCGCCTCGGCGGTCCGCCGCTTCGTTCGGAAGGTCGGGCTCGAAAATATCCCGGCGCTGTTCGCGCTCCGCAAAGCCGACAACATCGGAAGTGGCGCGCGATCGCCACGCATGTACGCCCTCGAGTCCTTGTGGGAGCGCGTGCAGGAGGAGATCCGCACAGCGGCCGCCTTCTCGCTCAAAGATCTCCAGATCGACGGCACTGACGTGATGAAGGAGCTCGGCATTCCGCCAAGCCCGCGTGTCGGTGAGATCCTCAACGAGCTCTTCGAGCGCGTGACCGACGACCCGAATCTCAATACGCGCGAAAACCTCCTCAGAATCGCGCGAGAGATCTCCAGCTGAGCTGAACTCGGCCGAGGGGGCTGCCGTGCTCGCGGGTCCCTCCCTCGACCACGGACCGGCTTCGGCTTCGCCTTCACCGGCCGCTCCGCGGTAGGGTCTCGGGTCCCACTGCGCCGTTAGCCCCCTCGTCCGAGTCTGGGCGGTTCGCTCGTTTCTTCGTCTAGCTCGATGCGTAGGGGGTGCTGCCGACCGACGAAACCGGTCGGGTCGAGCCGTTGCCAGCTTTGGCGGCGGGCTCATTGGTGCGCACCTTCTCGACGCTCTCGCCGAGCCGGCGTCGTGCCTCGTCGCCGGTGAACGGTGCGAACAGCAGGGCAATAGCCGCGCCGACGATCGCGCCGAGTACGAGTCCCAATGCGAGCGTGCCGAAGATCGCTCCATCGGAGTGGCCACCGACGGCCCGGCGGACCTCGCTCTTTCCGTCGCCAAACAGATCGTTAGCGCGCTTGCTGCCTTCGCCCAGCAAGTCATTCGCGCGTTTGCTCGCTTGACCCTTCAGATCGTCAACGACGTCCTGCAGGTCTTTCATACTGACCATGGCAAGCCTCCTCTAGCGCTCAAAGCGCGGACTAATCCTGTGCAGGGTCGGTGCCACCGTCGCCTGTTGCTCCGCTGGGCGGCCGAGAAAGCGCGGCTTCGATAAAGGGGTCGATGTCGCCGCCGAGCACGCGCGTGGGATCCCCGATCTCGATACCGGTCCGGTGATCTTTGACGAGCGTGTACGGGTGAAGGATGTAGGAGCGAATCTGGCTCCCCCAGTCGGCCGACCGCATCTCCCCCCGTTCTTTCGCCTGCGCCTCCTCTTGCTCCCGCACCTGGCGCTCGAGCAGCCGAGCGCGAAGGATCTTCATCGCGGTCTCCTTGTTCTGTAGCTGCGAGCGCTCGTTCTGGCAGGCGACCACGATGCCGGTCGGCAGATGGGTGATCCGGACCGCCGTTTCTGTCTTGTTGACGTTCTGCCCGCCCGCGCCGGTCGCGCGGTAGGTGTCGATCCGCAGGTCCTCAGAGCGCACTTCTACTTCGGCCTCGCTTTCGACTTCGGGCGTCGGGTCGACGAGCGCGAAGGACGTCTGGCGCCGCTTTTGGAAGTCGAACGGCGAGATCCGCACGAGGCGGTGCGTCCCTCGTTCGGTCTTGAGGTAGCCGTACGCGTACGGACCTTCGACGGTGAGAGTCGCGCTACGGAACCCGGCCTCGTCGCCGGGCGTGGATTCGAGGAGTTCGGCCTTGAAGCCCCGCCGCTCGGCCCAGCGCAGGTACATCCGCACCAGCATCTCGGCCCAATCGGCCGCGTCGGTGCCGCCGACGCCCGCGGAGATCGCCAGGACCGCGCTGCGCTCGTCGTACGGCCCGGAGAGCTGCGCCTCGAGGCTCGCGTGCGCGACTTCCTCGGTGAGCTCCGCGATGTCGTGGGCGATGTCGGCTTCCATTTTTGGATCGCCGTCGGCCATCGATACGAGCTCGCTCAGGTCTTTCGCACGCGCCCGGAAACGCTCCCACCGCGTCACGCGATCGCGTGCTCTACCGAGGCGCTTCAGGATCCTTTGCGCGCGCTGCCGGTCCTGCCAGAGATCCGGCTTGGCGGACTCGGCCTCTAGGTTCGCGACCTCACGCGTGAGAGCAGGGAGGTCAAAGGAACACCGCCATGCGTTCGATGCGGTCGCGCAGAGACGAGAGGGCCGCTTGGTCGACGGTCAAGAGCGCGCTATCGCTTGCGCGGGCGTTCGAAGGTGGTCGTGACCGGCTGGAGCACCGGCGCAAGCTTGCCCGCAGCGAACGAGACGAAGGTCACGCAGGGGCAATATGTGTTGCGCGGACAACGCGGACAATCGCCATCACAGTCGAGGGTCGCTCCGTAAGAGCACTTCAGGCAATTGTCCTCGCAGACGATCCATTCCTTCATGACCGCGATGTCCTCTCTAGGGCGTGCCGGGTAATGACCGTCGGATCTGAAGTCCCGCCCACGCTCTCCCCACTGCGACGTGTGTCGGTTTCCGAACGAATCTTATCCGCGCGAATGGGGCTTGAGAAGAGGGCAAAACGCGAAATTCGGGCCCGAAAATCTGTTCTTTTTCAGCCCTCGCGGCGCCGCCGGAGGTAGTCCAGAGCGCCCTTGAATGGGCGCGGATGCACACCAAAAACGGGCTCGAGGGCGTTTTGGCGAGGCGTGTTGTCGACCGCGAGAAGATCCAGCTGGGCCACCGTCACCGGCGGGTCGGCCATGACGAGGCCCATGAGCACGGCCGGCAGCTTCATCAGCGGCACCGGGACGTGCAGGGTCGGCCTTCGCCTGCCGGTGCCGCGCATCGTTTCGGCGAGCATCTCGTCATACGTGACGCGCTCGGCACCGCCGATCTCGTACACACCGGAGATCTCCCGGCGTTCCACCGCCGCGGCGAGAGCCTGGGCCATGTCGTCGACGTGAATCGGTTGAAAACGCGCCTTACCGTTTCCCGGTACCGGCACGACCGGAAAAATCAGGCTGAACGCGAGGCGTGGGAAGAAATCGTCGCCCTCGCCGAAGAGCAGCGAGGGCTGCAGGACGACGTGGCCGATCCCCGATCCCGTGACGAGGGCCTCGCCCTCGCCCTTGCTCCGGAGGTAGGGATACGGTGAGGCGGGATCCGCGCCGAGCGCGCCCATGTGCACGATCCGGCCGACACCGGCGCGTCGGGCCTCGGCCACGACGTGCGCGACCCCGGCGACGTTCACCTCGGCGAAGCGCTGCTTACGCTCGGTGGGGACGGCGACCGTATGGACGACCGCCTCGATGCCGTCGAACGCGCCGCGCAGGGACTCCGGCTTGCGCACGTCGGCGCGGCGCACGTCCAGGTTGCGCGCGCCGGAGTCGGGAAGCTCCTTTTCGGCGCCCGGCCGTTCGCTGATGAGCGCCCGAACGTCGTGCCCTCCGCGAAGCAGCCGGGCTACCGCGTGCCGCCCCACGAACCCGTTCGCGCCGGTCACCGCTACTCGCACAGATCCACCAGATTTTTCTCTTTCTACTACGTGATCGTAGTAGTAGCACGCCGACCGCCTGAGTCAAGCCGTCCGCGGGTGCTCAGGACCGCCAGCATCACCCCGCCGGCCACCGCATAGATCAGGCCCAAAAGCTGCGCTTCTTGCAGCCCGTCGATGAAGAGCGGGTCCAAGCGAAGAAACGACGTGAGGAACCGAAAGCCGCCGAACAGGAGAAGGTAGGCCCAGTACACGCGGCTTTCCGGCGGCCGGCCGCGGATACGGCGCCAGTAAACGATCAACCCAACAAAGATCAGGACCATGATCAGGCCGTCGTAGGCGGCCACTGGATGCACGTAGTCCATCTGGCCGAGCGTCGCCGGGTGCGTGTATCGCACGCACCACGCGAGCCCCGAGCAGGCGATCGCGTGGTGCTCGCCGTTGATGATGTCGCCGATGCGGCCGATCGCCTCGCCGAGGGCGATGCCGATCACAGAGACATCGAACATGAATCCGGCGGGTAGCCGCAGCCGGCGCGCCGCGATGAGACCGGCGATCGTCGAGCCGACGGGAGCGCCGGTCGTGCCAATCCCTCCGTTCCAGAAAGCGAGCACGTCGAGAGGGCGAGACGAATAGACGTTCCAGTTGTCCAGAACGTGAGCGACGCGTGCACCCAGGAGTCCGCCCATAACGACGGCGATCGCGAAGGGATAGATCCGCTCATCGCGGATCAGGTAGCGCGCCGCGCGGAAGGAGACGTAGCTCCCGGCGACCATCCCGACAAGCGAGAAGATCGAGTGCCAGGCAAAACTGACCGATCCGACGTGAAGGTTCGGATCGAAGGGGAGGTCGATCAGACCGCGAAAGTACGC
>CAJDUF010000111.1_pt1 | contig 11884 bp, 11 predicted proteins | sample 7390091 | NCBI WGS metagenome assembly CAJDUF01 (sample SAMEA7055670, study PRJEB34461) | soil metagenome | biome: terrestrial ecosystem; feature: Peninsula; material: soil | place: Antarctica | collected 2016 | reverse complement strand
CGTACGATTGGCCCCGTGGACCAGACGCCCACGATGCCCCCACCACCCACCCGGGAGCGCTGCTACCGGCATCCGAACGTGGAAACGGGGGTGCATTGCACGCGCTGTGGCAGGCCCATCTGTCCGGATTGCATGATCCCCGCCCCTGTCGGCCATCAATGCCCGGAGTGCGTCGCCGAGGCGCGGCGAGAGTACCGGCAGGGGCCCGGCCGTCAGGTCGCGGTTGCCAAACTCAAGTCGACCCCTGTCACGAAGATCCTGCTCATCGCGATGGCCGTCGGCTACCTGTGGGAGCTGGCTGCGGCGGGTGGACCGGGGGCGCTGTTCGGCGGCCCCGACGTCCGAGGCCTCGTCGACGCAGGAGCGCTCGTCCCGGTGATCGGAGGGACGGTCGCCCACCCCATCGGTGGGATCCTCGGCGGCGAATGGTGGCGCCTGCTCAGCTCGATGTTCTTGCACGCGGGCCTGATCCATCTGGGCTTGAACTCCTACGTCCTGTGGATCTTCGGCGTCGAGATCGAACGCCAGATCGGCCGGCTCTTCACGCTCGCGGTGTTCCTCGTCACTGGCGTGTTCGCGGGGGCCACCTCCTACGCCTTCGCGTCCGGCTTCCTGGTCGCGGTCGGAGCTTCGGGAGCGATCTTCGGTCTCGTCGGCGCGTTCATCGCGTACAACTACCTGCGGCGCCAGCACGTGATGGCGCAGGCGCGGCTGCGCGGCGCGTTGAGCATGCTGGTGATCAACCTCATCATCGGCTTCTCGATCCCGGGGATCGATTGGCGAGCGCACGTCGGCGGTCTCGTGGCGGGCCTTGTCGCGGGCTTCGCGGTCGATCCTTCGAGGCCGGACGCGCTCCGTCGCACGTTCGCCGTTGTCGGCCTCCTGGCCCTGCTGGTGGGCGCGGCGGTGTTGGTTGCGGTCCGAACGGCGCAGATCAAAGCGAACCCGCTCCTGCTCTCCTAGATCGTTACGAGGCTGGAAGCTCCTCGCTCGCTACGGAGATGCCTCGACGGTGTTTCGTTCGGTGAGCCCGTAGAGGTAGCCCTGGCGCGTGCCGAGGTAGATCCAGCCGCGCCAGACGGCAGGCGTCGACTCGATGCAGTCGTTGAAATGCAGCTTCCAGAGGAGCACCGGGGCCGAATCCGGCTCCGACACGTCCCATGCCCAAAGGTCGCCCCCGCAGTCGCCCTGGATCAGCACGCCGTCCACCACCACCGGCGATCCGATCGTCGGGGCCCCCACCCGCCGCTCCCATCGGATGTCGCCGGTCTCGCGATCGACCGCCAACACGCGACCCGCCGCGGTCGTGAAGAAGACGAGGTCGCCGTACAGCGCCGGGGTCGACCAGCTACCTCCGGCGCCCTCGAACCCGATCTCCCTCGCGTCGATCGACCAGACCAGTGGATCCTTGGGACGCGACGGGTCGAGCTTCATCAGCTGGCCCACCTCGCGGCTGCGGTCGTCGAAGCGCTGGTACTCGCTGGCGACGTAGAGAGCGCCGGCGTCGTCGATCACGACGGTCGCGTCGGTGTCGTCGCCCGTCCAGAATCGGAACACACGCTCCAGGCGGGAGCCGCCCGCCAGCACGTCCGAGACGTCCCACCCCTGCACGAGCCCGCCGGAGTTCGCGAAGTACAGGATCCCGTCGCGGAACGAGACCGAGTTCTCGATCGAGACCTCCTCGTCACCGAGGACCCGGAGCAACTGATCGTCGAATCCTGGAACGGTTGCGACGATCTCCGGCGCGACCCTGACCAGCCCGAGCGCGTCGTATCGCCGATGCAGCCTGATCACGTACAGCCACCCGTTCTCACCGCCTTCGAACAAGACGTCATCGACCACCAGGGCGGCACCGTCCCAGTCGTCGTTGCGGAGCGGCCGCTCGACGCTGGTCGCCCCTTGGACCGACCAGAGCACGAGCGGTTCCCGCCGGTCGGTCGCGACGATGCGGAACCGCCCGTCGCGTGAGCCGGCGTAATAGAGCGGATATCCGTCGGGATCGGACGTCGCGGATCCCTTGGCCAGATCTCGTGTCGGGAGCGGCGACCGGACCGGCAGTCCCGTCGTCCCGTCGAGGAAGTGGTACATCCCGTCGTAGGCACCTTCACGCACCTCGACCGTCCCGTCCTCGCTCACGAGCACGTTGGGCTGCCCGGTCCACCCGGTGCCACACCATCTGCTGCGTTCGATCCCCACGAAGGACACGGAGCACATCCGTTCCGACGGGACCCGCCACCCGATCATCGGATCCAGGGGCACGGGGCCCTCCCCGTAGTAGCTCCTGGTCGCGTTGCCGCGGAACGTCGTGATCCCCTCGAACACCGTGTTGATGGGTGCGGCGCCCTGCGGTGGCGAGGGGTTCCGAAGCGGCCCGCCCCGGTGTTGCTCGTCCTCGACCCGGGAGACGATGAGCGCTATCACGAGGACCGCTGCGCCGATCACCAGCGCACCTGAGACCACGGGAAGGATGGGGAACCGCCGCGTCACGGACGCCGAGGGTCTCGCATGGGCCATCCGGTCAATGCTATGTGCTCAGACCGGTTCGCCCGCGGAGCGGTAGGAGCCGAGGATCCTCAGCAGCGAGGTGTGCTCGCGAACCTCCTTGAGCGCCGCCTCGACCTCCGGATCGTCGGCCGCTGCCATGAAGTCCACGTACATCAGGTATTCGAACGCCGCACCGCGCCGCGGCCGTGACTCGATCTTGTGCAGGTTGATGCCCCGAGCGGCGAACGGCTCCAGCGCTCCCAGGAGCGAGCCGGGCTCGTCGAGGACCGCCATCACCATCGAGGTCTTGTCGGCGGGACCGAGCCCGGGGTCGGTGCCACCGATGATCGCGAACTTCGTGAAGTTCTCCTTCTCGGTCTGGATCCGTTCGGCGAGCACGATCAGGCCGGAGTGACCCGCCGCGTCAACGCTGGCGATCGCCCCGTCCCCCAGGTCCCCCGCCTCAGCCACCTTGCGGGCTGCGCCTGCTGTGTCGTGCTCGGGTACGGGCTCGATCCGCATCGCGGAGAGGAAGTCCTCGCACTGGGCCAGGGCCTGCCAGTGCGAGTGCGCCCGGCGCACGTCTTCCAGACGTGCCCCGGGCACCCCGAGCAAGGCATGGTCGACCCGCACGATCGACTCTCCGACGATCCGGAGCAGGCTGGTGTTGGAAAGCAGCTCGTACGTCTCGTTCACCGATCCGGCCTGCGAGTTCTCCAGGGGCACGACGCCGAAGGATGCCTCGCCGCTGGTCACCCGGGAGAACGCGTGTCGGACGGTGTCGCAGGGAAGCGGTTCGGCGTCGGTGAAGAGCGACCGGACGGCGCGCTCGCTGTAGGCGCCGGGCTCTCCCTGGTACGCAACCTTCATGGCGCGGGAGGGTATCGCGTCGCGCCCGCCTGCGGCGGGCGCGACCCGATCACGTCTTGATGAACGACTCGAAGATCCGGATCGCGCCGGGCCCGACGATGACCACGAACAGGGCCGGCAGGATGCAGAGGATCAGCGGGAACACGATCTTGACCGGGGTCTGCTGCGCCTTCCCCTCGGCGCGCTGCCGGCGCTTGATCCGCAGTTGCTGCGCCTGCGTCCGGAGGACGCTCGCGATCGAGACACCGAAGACGTCCGCCTGGATCATCGCCAGCGCGAAGGCGTTGAGCTCGTCGACGTCGGTCCGCTCGGCGAGGTTCCGGAAGGCGTCGGCCCTCGGGACGCCCAGCTGGATCTCCTGCAGCATGCGAGCGAACTCGGACGACAGGACACCCGGCACGTTCTGGACCACTTGCGCGATCGCGGCGTTCAGTGACAACCCCGCCTCCACGCTGATCGTCAGCAGGTCGAGGGTGTCGGAGAGCGTCCGGAGGATCTCCTTCTGCCGCTCCTCCACGCGACGGTTCAGCATCGAGTCGGGGACCATGAAGCCGACGAACGCCAGCAGGGCGATCAAGACGATCCGGATGAACGCCGCGAGGTCGCCCACCAGGGTGGTCACGAAGAAGCCCAGGATGATGCCGCCGCCGAGGCCGATGATCTTGAACGCGAGCAGGCGCTCGGCGTCCCATCCGGTCGGGCTCCCGGCGAGCAGGAGCTTGCGTGCAACCCGGTCGCGGGCATCGATCGGCGTGACACGTCGTGCAACCTTCGCCGCACCGGCGACGACCGGCACGATGATCCGTGAACCGAAGCTCTCCGAGAGGTGCTGCTCCCGAAGGTTCACGTTCTCGCTCGTGGTCCCGGCAACCTGGGATTCGAGCAGCCGAACGGCGCGTCGGCGCTCCGACTGACTCAGGTCGACGAAGATCCCGAGCAGGAGGATGGCGCCGAAGACGCATCCGACGGCAAGTACCAACCAGATGTCAGACATCGATATCCACGATCTTCCTCATCCAGAGGATCCCGAGCACCATCAGGACCCCAGCCACACCGAGCATGAACAGACCGATCTGCGTCGTGAACAGCAACGAGATGTAATCCGGGTTGACCGCGAACATGTACATCGCGATCGCGAACGGCAGGATCGCGAGGACCCAGGCGGACAGCCGGCCCTCAGCGGTCAACACGCGGATCTGGCGACGCATCGTCGCGCGCTCGCGCAGCGTGTCGGAAACGTTGTCGAGGATCTCGGCGAGGTTACCGCCGACCTCACGCTGGATATTCACGGCAAGGACGGCCCAACGGAAGTCTGCGCTGCCGACCCGGTCGGCCAGCGCCTCAAGGGCATCCTCCGCCGGACGACCCAGCCGGATCTCGGCCACGAGCCGCTGGAACTCGACGTTCGCCGGCGCCGAGATCTCGCGTGCGGTGGTGTCGAGCGCTTGGAGGAACGAGTGGCCCGCGCGGAGCGAGGACGCCATGATCGTGAGTACGTCAGGCAGCTGCTCCCGCATCTTGTCGCCTCTGCGGTTGAGAGACATGCGCAGGACAAGCGTGGGGAGCACGAGGCCCAGGAGGCCGAACACCCCGGCGAGAACCGGATTCTGCAACATGGCCGCACCCAGCACGGCGCCGAGTATCCCGGCGCCGACCGTCGCGACCACGAACTCACCCGACCGCAGGCTCACGCCGGCGGCTTCGAGTCGAGCATCGAGCTTCTCGGCGAACCCTTGCGACGTCGCGAAACGCTCGCCGAACGCCGACACGCTCTCGGGGATCCAGCCGGAGCCGGGCTTGCCAACCGGCGACGTCGTCGTTTGAGGCGCCGGTCGCCCGATCGCCGCCATGCGCGCCGCCATGTCGCGGTCCGCCTTCACTCGAGCAGCGGTCCCGAGCAGGAGCCACCCCAGAGCGAAGGCCGCCAGCCCCACGAGGGCGACGACGACGGCCAGCATCGCCTGACTCGAGAAGAAGGTGTCTACCGCCAGCATCTATCGACCCTTTGCTTCCATCGCGAAGAGCTCCGCGTCGACGTTGATGCCACGCTCCGCGAGCTTGTCCAGGAACTTCGGCCGCAGCCCCGTCGACTTCAGGCGTCCCCGGAAGCGGCCCTCTTCGTCCATGCCCGCCGAGAAGTCGAACAGGAAGATGTCCTGAAGGGTGATGACCTCGCCCTCCATCCCGGCGACCTCCGTCACGTGCGTGAAGCGACGCGTTCCGTCTTTCAGACGCTGTTGGTAGACGATCAGCTGGATCGCCGAGGCGAGATCGCGCGGGAACCCAGATCCATCCCGGCCATCATCGTGATCGTCTCGAGACGCGAGAGGGCGTCTCTCGGTGAGTTGCAGTGGATCGTGGAGATCGAGCCGTCGTGACCGGTGTTCATGGCCTGGAGCATGTCCAGGGCCTCTGGCCCACGAACCTCTCCCACCACGATCCGGTCGGGCCGCATGCGCAGCGAGTTCCTGACCAGATCGCGGATCGAGACCATGCCCTTGCCCTCGATATTCGGCGGCCGAGACTCGAGCCGGACGACGTGCGGCTGCTGGAGCTTCAGCTCCGCGGCGTCCTCGATCGTCACGATGCGCTCGTCATCCGGGATGAACGACGAGATGACGTTCAGCGTCGTCGTCTTCCCGGCGCCGGTACCGCCGGCGACCATGATGTTGATCCGGCCGCGAACGCACGCTTCGAGGAACTTCGAGGTCGCCGAGCTCATCGTGCCGAACTCCACCAGGTCGTCCGCCTGGTACGGGTCGGCGGCGAACTTCCGGATCGTGAGGGTGGGACCGTCGATCGCGAGCGGCGGGATGATCGCGTTCACACGCGATCCATCCGGCAAGCGAGCGTCGACCATGGGGCTCGCCTCGTCCACACGGCGGCCGACCTTCGCGACGATCTTGTCGATCGTGCGACGGAGCTGCCCTTCGTCGTGGAACTTCGTGCCCGTCCAGTACAGCTTGCCCGAACGCTCCACGTAGATCGTGTCCCAGTTGTTCACCATGACCTCAGTGACCTCGGGGTCACGGATGTACGGCTCGAGCGGTCCCAAACCGAGGACGCTGTCGCCGATCTGACGAACGATGAGGAGCTTTTCCTGGGCGGCGAGCGGACCCTCTTCCTCGTCGAGGAGCTCACGGAGGCGCTGGTGCACCATGCCCTCCAGCTCGGTGTCGGAAAGGGTCGCGTCGTACAGGCGGGGCCCGAGGCTCTCGACCAGGCGCTCTTGCACCCGAGTTCGGACCTCGGCGATCCGGTCCTTCTGTTGGGCCTTCTGCAGCCTGTCTGCCAGGGACATCGGGTGCCTCCTCTACCTTTCCATCGTTAGCTTCGGGCGAACAGCTTGCGCTTCTTCTTGTTGGACGTGTCGATGCCGGCTTCGCCGGCCGCGACCATCTCGGACTGGCCGGCGAAGCGAACAGCCAGCTGCCGTACGGCCTGCGCGACCTCGGAGTTGGGCTCGTCGAGCACGACCGGACGGCCCTTGTTGAGGGACGTCGGGACGAGCCGGCTCGACGGGATCATCGCGTCGACGTTGATCTTCATGACGCGTTCCACATCCGAGGCGTCCAGACCGACCTTCGAGTCCGCGCGGTTCAGCACGACCCGGAACCGTTCTCGCGGCAAACCGATCGTGAGCAGCGTGTCGAGTGACTTGGAGAGGTGCTTCACACCCACGACGTCGAGACCCGTGACCAGGCAGATCGCGTCGGAGAGATCGAAGCACACGAGCGCGGAGTCGGAGTAGTCGACCGAGGCGTCCACGACCACCCAGCTGAACTCGTTCCGCAGCGCCCGAAGGAACTTGCCGATCGCCTCACCGGCGGGAGCTTCCGCGGCGGGGTCCGGCGGCGCGCCGAATCCCCACAGGTGCTCCGAGAGCTGCACACCCACGGCCTTGATACGGGAGCGCTCCGCGCCCTCTCCCAGCTCCATCAGATCTTGGATCGTTGCCGATGGCTCCCGACCGAAGGTCAGGAATGTCTTCCCGGTCCCACCCTTGGAGGAGAAGATCGAGAGGATCCGCCCGCGCGTGAGTGGCTGGCCGTCGGCTTGCGTGACGTTCACCGAACGCAGGTTGGACGCCCAGACGATGGCGCGCTCCACGGCGTCGCGGAGCTCCTCCGTCCCCTGAGTCATGTCCACGACGTCGCGGATACCCGCTCGCATCGCGGCCGGCAGCAGCCCGTTCCACGTGTGGTCGCGGACCAGCACCATGGCCGTGCCGGGGGCCTGGCGCCCGACGAACTCGGCCAAGCCGAGTGCGTCGGGCTCCTTGACCTCGGGCGAGAGGACCAGGACGTCGATGGGCTGGAAGGCGTTGATCAACAACTCCTCGGCAGCCGTGGCCGACTGCACCCAGCCCACCTCGTCCGGCCCCATCTCGATGGCCCTCGCGAGCTGTTGCCGGAACGACTGCGGCGTCCCGACGGCGACGACGCTCGCGTCCGTCATCCCAGTTTCGCTCCAAGCAGAAGCTCCAGCGGAACGGTGGAGGCCTTCGGCTGCGTGCCCTGCTCGTTCGGAGGCAGCAGGCCGAGCCACACCAGTCCGTTCTCCTGCGCGAACACCATGTTCTGCGCCTCATCCGGCAAGAGATCCAGGGTGATTCGGATCGAGTCGCCGTTGCTTTGCTGGCCTGTCTGCTCGTCCACCTGCGGATTCTGGATCCGCAGGACCTTGACGGTCGGGATCAACGTCACGGTGAAGTCCGGGAGATCCACTTTCGTGCCGGCCTGGGTCCCTGCGGCCGCCGGGTTGTTGACTAGCTGCTTGATGTTCCCCGTGATCGCCTGCACGTTCTGATAAGTGGCGAACACGGACACGTTGTCCCCGGGCTGGATGTTGCCGGTGCCGCCCTGAGGGGCCTCGAGCTCGAACGCGACGGCGACGTGCCCTTCGCTGACGCCGATCAGGTTCGGCCGCTCTTCAGCGGTCGAGAGGCGTGAAGCCGGGATCTGCTCGTTCGCGAGGATCGTCGAGACCGTGGTCGCCTTGGCGAGCTGGCGGATGTCGGTGACGGCGCCTGAGACGAGCGCGTCATTCGGGACGCGGATCTGCTTGAAGATGTCCTGGGCGATCAGCGGATCGAGCGGCTCGTTCGCGAGGATGTCCTGCGTAGACACGATGACGGTCTGGAGATTGCCACCGACCTCTGCCTCCTGCTTGACCCCCTGCGTGTACAGGATCACAGCTGCCGCCGCCGCCACGGCGAGCACGACAGCGATCGCAACTACCAGACCACGTGACCTCATCCTCTTGCTCCTTTCGGACCATCCTCAGGTTTCTCTTATCGGCCGGACCCTCCTCCGACTTCAGTAACCCAGCCTAGTTGTCTTCCGGGCAACTCCCGATCGTCAGGTCGCACAACCTGACGGCGCGGAGGCCGAAGTTGGCGCCCTGACCCGGGGCGCTGCCGCCGAACCGCACCTCGACCGTGTGCACCTTGAGGCACACCGCACTCGAATTGTTCGGCGGGACGCCGCAGGGGCCCCCTACCGAGTAGTCCCAGGTGAGCTTGACGTTGCTCCGGGCGTTGCCGATCCAGTCCACGACGTTCGTGGTGGGATCGAACGTGTAGTGCGTTCCGAGGGTGCAACATTGCGGATTGCCCGGAGCCGTGAGCTTGACGTTCGAGATCGCGTCGTACGGCGTGCACCCGAGACCCGGTGCGATGAGGTCCAGATCGATGTCTGGCGACGTCGGGATCATGTTCATCGGCGCTGGGCCAGGACAACTCGCGGAGGTCCCCTGCCACTGTGGCTTGGAGTCCAGAACCGCATCGAGCTTCAACACGATGAAGCCGATGATGTTGTACTTGTCCGGCGCGACGCTCGAAGTGCAACCGATCGAGTTGCCGTTCTTGTCCACCTGCGACGTGCAATCGTTCACCGGGAAGATCAGGTCGTCTCCGACCCTGTTCTTCAAGCTGCTCCAGTTCGAAGACGTGAGACCGCTCACACGGCAGACGAAGGTGGTAGCCGGCCAATTCGTTTCGTTCGGGCCGCCCTTCCAGTTGCCGTCGATCCAGTCTTGCCGCCGGCTGGCGCCCACGCTCGGGCAGTTGTCGCCGGCGTCGACGTCCCACCCCTGCTGACATGAGTCTGTGTCCGTACACAGGTTCAAGAACCCGAAGGAAGACTGATTGAAGAGATCGTTGTCGTACCAGAGGTAGCAGGCGACGCCCGCCCCGATGCCCTCGTGGATATCGCAGTTGCCCTGACCGCTGCCCGTGTAGACCACGATCGGCAAGGGGTTGGCCCCGCCCGCCGGACCCCAGCCGGCGGTCGCCCGCGTCCGCACTGCCGCCGGACCGTCGAAGCCGAGGACGCCTGCGAAGAAGAGGCCCTGCTGCATCTGGTACTGGACGGTGACGTGTCCGAAGGGGGGTCCGTCACATCCGACGACGTCGGTGATCCCGCCCGTGGCGACACTCACGTTGTCGGTGGCGAAGATGTTCGCCATAGCGCCCGGGACGTCGGAATCCTTCAGACCTGCGCACGACTGCGCGGCAGCGAGCGCGGCGGCGTCGGATGCGTTCACCATCGCGCGGCGCTTGTACAGCAGCTGGCCTACGTCGACGGTCAGGATGATCATGCCGAGAAGCGCGATGAGCGTGAGGGTCACGATGACGGCGGTGGCACCGCGCTCGTCGCCGCCCCTGGGGCGCGCGAGCCACTTGGTCACTCGCATCGGAACGTCCCGCTCAGCGTGGGATTCAGCGTGATCGGTGGCAAGAACGGGATCGACACGTCGAACGCCTCCTTGACCGCGCCAGACAACGATCCGTTGTTGATCTTGATCGTGACCGCTTGGCCTGCCGTGGTGTTGCTGCAGGCCGGGTTCCCGTTGGGGGACTTGGTGAACGTCCAGCCGCCGCTCAATGACCCGGTCGACGCAGCTTGCATGGCGGCCTTGATATCGGCGTCGGTGCCGCGAACGGCGGCGACGCGCGCGCCCTCGCGGGCGGCGGCGCGGAGGTTCTGCACCTGCCAGAAGGCCAGCCCGTATTCGAGCAGGCCGAAGACGAGGATGGCGAGCAGCCCGACGATCAAAGCGAATTCGACCGCGGCCGCGCCATCTTCCTTACGAATTTTGGCTCGTACGCTCATCTCTCATCTACTCCGAACAGGGCCGTCGGCCCCTCGCGCCGCCGCCCGAAGGCGGCGTCGCGAGCGGCCGACGGGCCGCTCTAGCTGTAATGGTTCGACTTAGGTGCTGGCGACTGCGTCCCCAACTTGCTGGAACTTGTCGCTCGCAGACTGACCCAGGAACGTCACCGCGACGATGATCACAACTGCGATCAATGCAACCATCAGCGCGTATTCCACCGCGGTTGCGCCGCGCTCCTCCGAGGCACGCTCCGTGAGCTCTGCCCACCAAGTCTGGAGACCGGTGAAGAGCTGAAGCATCTGTACACCCCCTTCCTCCGATATCCCGTCCTCAGGGGCGCTTCGCGCCCCACCGACGAAATGCTAATCCGCCGATGACCACGTTAGAAGAACCCCATGGCCCCAGGGAATCCCGAATTCCACTGGAGTTGTCTACGTACTTCGACGTACGCACCCCCCTTGTTCCTGAGGGAGCCGCATGGTACCCCTTAGGATGCCCGGATGGGAACCCCTAAAGGGGCCGATTTTCGCATAGGCCGGTCCAGGGCTCCTGAGGGCCATTGGTCGCAGGCTGCCTGGGTGGTGGCGGCCGGGGTGATGCCAGCTGCGGCCGCCCTCATAGCGAGGATGAGGGCGATCGATCTCGCGTACCACGTGAGGGCGGGAGAGGTCACCCTGTCTACAGGAGAAATCGTAGTCAACGACCCGTACAGCTTCACCCGGGCCGGCCAGCCATGGCTGAACCAACAATGGGGCGCTCAGATCTTGTTCGCTTCCGCACATCGGATCTTGGGATGGGGCGGCGTCGCGCTCACCTCCGCGGCTGCCGTGGGAGCCGGGTTCTCCTTCCTCTACAGGGCCTGTCGCCGCGCGGGGAGCGACGTGCGCACCGCCGCCATCCTCTCGATCCTCGGGTTCCTCGTGGGCGCGAGCTCGCTCGGCGCCCGACCCCAGGCGCTGGCGGTGCCCTTGTTCACGGGGACGTGGCTGCTCCTCGCCAGACGGGACCGATGGACGTGGCTCGTCCCGGTCCTGGCGGTCGTGTGGGCCAACGTCCATGGAAGCTTCGTGCTCGCGCCCATCCTCGCGGCCTTCGCCCTCGGCGACGACATCGTGAGCCGGAAACCGGCGGGTAAGTCTGCGTCGATCGTCGTCGCGACGGTCGCGGCGACCGTCGCCACCCCGTTCGGCCCCGCCGCGTGGTCCTACGTCGTGGACGTCGCGACGAACGACACCATCCGGAACACGGTCACCGAATGGAGGCCTCCATCACCTCTCTCGGGCGCGGGATCCCTCTTCTGGCTCTCGGGGGTCGCCGTCGTGGCGGTTGCTCTGACCAGGCGGTCGACGGTCCGCGTGATGGACGTGGCCCGGCTCGTGGTGTTCTTCGCGCTCGGCGCGATAGCACTCCGGTC
>CAJDUF010000053.1_pt1 | contig 12016 bp, 14 predicted proteins | sample 7390091 | NCBI WGS metagenome assembly CAJDUF01 (sample SAMEA7055670, study PRJEB34461) | soil metagenome | biome: terrestrial ecosystem; feature: Peninsula; material: soil | place: Antarctica | collected 2016 | reverse complement strand
GCTGGCGCCCGAGGCGCTCTGGGTCGTCGCCTAGGAAGGTCCTTCGGGCCGTCCATCCTCCCAGCGCACCTCGACGGTCACGCCCTCGTCGTCGGTCCCCTTTGCCGGTCGCTTCTCAACGACCAGCCGGTTGATCGCGGCGTCGTCCACAGGAAGCAGCGCTGCGGTCAGGGTTGGATCGAGTTGCTCGTCACGCGAACGGAAGAGTGTGTCGAGTACGGGCTTCACGAGGTTGTCCAGGTCCGACGAAGCGAACCGCGGCTGGGCGATCCGGAAGACGACGGCGACGCTGATGGGTGCCCGCGGCGGGACTTCATGTGGGTCCGGCGCAACCGCAACCGCGATAGCGGCCTGGCGGATCGCCTCACGCCACTGTCGCCTGGAGGACGAACCTCCGCCCAGTGGGGTTCGCCCGACAACGGAGATCGCGACGACTCTCAGCATCGGGACGCGAAGAGAGGGGTTACGAGCCGGTCTCGGCCTGTTTCGCCGTCTCGTTCTCGTGGATCCCGCACTCCCACTTGGCGATCCCCGCCCAGCGTCCCGCGCGCTCCGGCTCACCGGCGAAGCGGAGCCGGGTGCACGGCGCGCAACCGATCGAGGAGTAGCCCAGGTCGTAGAGCGGGTTGTGGGGAAGCTCGAACTCCTTGAGATAGCGCCACACCTGCGGCTTGGTCCAGTTCGCCATCGGGTTGATCTTCACGATGTCGTTCCCGGGCTCGAGCTCGTAGCGCTCCACGATCGGGGTGGCCGCGCGGGTCGGTGAGGAATCACGGCGCACCGACGTGATCCACGCGTCCAGACCTCGGAGCGCTTCGAACATCGGCCGAACCTTGTTGATCTCGCAGCACATCTCCGGGTTGCTCTCGAACAGACGCGCGCCGAACTCGGCTTCCTGCCGGTCGTTCGAGTACTCGCCCACCAGATCCCTCACGTTGAGACCGAGCGTCTCCGTCAGCTGCTCCTTGAAAGCGAGCGTCTCGGCGAACTGGAACCCGGTCTCCAGGAACAGGATCGGGACGTCCGGCCGGATCTGCGTGGCCATGTGGATCACGACGGTGCCCTCGGTCTGGAATGCCGACGCGATCGCCATGTGCTCGAGGCCGCTCTTCTCGAGCGCCCACGCCAGGATGTCGCTCGGCTGGGCCTCCTCGAAATCGAGGTTCAAAGAAGCGATATCGTCATCGGAAAGAAGTGTCTGCATGAGCACCAGAGGCCTCGGGTCGGAACCCGCAGTCTACTCGCTCCTTCGCCTCAGAAGCGCTCCTGCAGTGTCCTTAGCGGCGCTCGGAAGGGCCGCGCGGCCAAGGACTACGCAGCCAAGGACTACGCAGCCAAGGACTACGCGGGTGGTCAACCCGTATCCTGGGACTGTGCCCCGGCGAGCTTTGCTCGCAGAGGGCGCTCGATCCCTCCGGCCATTTCATCGAGCAAGAAACCGACCAAGAAACCGACCAAGAAACCGAAAGGAAGAGTGTTCATGTCCACCATCGACCCGCACGGGGGATCCCTCGTGCAGCTTCTCGCTGACGACACAAGCGCCCTCAGCGAGGAGGCCCGCAACCTCCCGAAGCTCGTCGTCTCCGAGCGCGAGCTCTCCGACCTCGAGATGCTCGCCGTCGGCGCCCTCTCACCTCTCACGGGGTTCCAGGGCGAGGCCGACTACCACTCGGTGCTCGAGACGATGCATCTCGAGAGCGGCGTGCCGTGGTCGATCCCGGTCACTCTTTCGGTCGATGAAGACGGCGCGCATCGGCTCGGCGGCGCCGACGCGGTAGGTCTCGTCGCCTCCGAAGGGAGCGAGCCGCTCGCCGTCCTTCGGATCTCCGAGATCTTCAAGCGCGACCGCTCGAAGGAAGCTCAGTCGGTCTTCCAGAGTGAAGGCGCTTCACGAGGCGGGCGACCGCTGCGTGGCCGGCACGCTCGAAGTGATCGCGCTTCCGTCGCACGACGACTTCGTGCAGTACCGATCGACACCTGCCGAGACTCGGGCGGAGTTCGATCGCCGCGGGTGGCACACGGTGGTGGGCTTCCAGACGAGGAACCCGATCCACCGAGCCCACGAATACATCCAGAAGTGCGCGCTCGAGATCGTGGACGGCTTGCTGGTGCACCCGCTGGTCGGCGCGACGAAGGCCGACGACGTCCCGCCCGACGTGCGGATGCGCTGTTACGAGGCACTCTTCGAGGGCTACTACCCGAAGGACCGAGCGATGGTCTCCGTCTTCCCGGCGGCGATGCGTTACGCGGGTCCGAAGGAAGCGATCTGGCACGCGATCTGCCGGAAGAACTACGGCTGCACTCACTTCATCGTCGGACGCGACCACGCCGGTGTCGGCGACTACTACGGGACCTACGACGCGCAGAAGATCTTCGAGCGGTTCGAGCCGGGCGAGCTCGGGATCACGCCGCTGATGTTCGAGCACTCTTTCTGGTGCAACCGCTGCGAGGGGATGGCGTCCCCGAAGACGTGCCCCCACGACGAGTCGGAGCGCGTGTCCCTCTCGGGCACGAAGGTGCGCGAGATGCTGCGGGCCGGTGAGCGGCCGCCACAGGAGTTCTCGCGGCCGGAGGTCGCCGAGATCTTGATCGCGGCGATGCGAGGCGAAGGCTAGCCTTCGCCTCGCTCGGACGTCAGGTCGTCCGGAAGCAGGCCCATCACCAGCTGGTCGACGCGACCGCCGTGGACGAAGGCCGCCTCCCTGAGGCGGCCTTCGTCCTTGAAGCCCACCTTCTCGTAGGCCCTGATCGCCTGCACGTTGTCGGCGTTCACGTAGAGCGTGATGCGATGCAGGTTCACGTGGTCGAACCCGAATCGGCTGAGGGTCCGGACGGCGTCGGTGCCGTATCCGGCTCGCCACCACGGCCGGGCGACCCAGATCCCGAGCTCGGCGGTGCGGGTAGGCGCCTCGATCTTCATGAGGTCGCACATGCCGATCGCTCCCCGCTGCTCGAGCCGCTCGATGATCAGGTTGATGTGCTCGGGGTTCTTGCGAGCCGACTCGACCCACGCATGGAAGGACTCGGTCGGTTGCGGGAAAGGCATCCCGAGGCCGCTCCGCACCCCGTGGTCGTTGAAGAGCTCGTTCAGGGTGTCGTCGGCCGGCTCGGGCGCCCGGAGGCGCACGAGCCGGCCGGTCAGGAACGGAGGATGAAGTTCCACCGGCGCAAGGATAGATGGGGCAAGGAACACAGACGGCGCGGGCGAGGCGGGTTGAGCGGCAATCAGGCTCACTGGTAGCCTCGACCAGCCGTCGATGCCGAGGAGGCACCCGCAACGGCCCATCCCCACTCACCCATACGACTCGTGCTGGCTCTCGTGCTGGGGGCGGCCGCGCTGACCGCGATCCCCGCCTGGGCCGGCACCGGGTCGGAGCTCGATGCCGCCCGCGACCGGCTCGACTCTGCGCGCGCGGAGCTCAACCGTGTCACCGGCCTCTGGCAGCAGACCGAGACGCGCCTCGGGGAAGCGCAGGACGCGGTCGCGCAGGCCCGGGCCAAGATCGACGGGCTTCAGGGCGCGCTCGTCCGGATCCGACGGAGCCTGAATGACCGGGTCGCGGCCGCCTTCATGTCCGGCGGGTCGAGCTCGATCGGCGCGCTCCTCACCTCGGATTCGATCCAGGACGCCGCCGATCGCCTCCAGTACACGCAGAGCGTCGTCCAGGGGGACGCCGACCTCGCGACGGCGGTGGGGGTCATGGCCGAGGAGCTGCGGCGCCAGGAGACACAGCTGCGGCGGGCGGCCCAACACGAGTCGGACGCGGTGGCCGAGCTCGAGGGCGAGCGGCAGCAGATCGGGGCGAAGGTCGAGCAGCTGAACAACGTGGTACAGGAGCTGCAAGCGAAGCTCGATGCCGCCGACGAGCGGGCACTGAGCCTCGGCGGCTCCGTCTCGATCACGGGAACCGGCGCGATCCAGACCTGCCCCGTGAACGGACCCAATTCGTTCGTGGACTCCTTCGGATGGCCCCGGCCCGGCGGACGCACACACCAGGGCATCGATCTCATCGCCGCCTACGGCACCCCGGTGGTAGCCGTTGCTCCCGGGAACGCCCGCGGTGCCTCCAACACGCTCGGCGGCAACGCGGTCGTCGTCGAGCACGACAGCGGAGGCGATTACACCTACTACGCGCACCTGTCCTCCTTCGGTACCTCGGGACACGTCTCGGCGGGCACCGTGATCGGATACGTCGGGTCGACCGGCGACACGAGCGTCAACCACCTCCACTTCGAGTACCACCCGAGCGGCGGCGCGGCCGTGAACCCCTACTCGGCCCTGGTAGCGGTCTGTTGAGCAGGACCCGGTAGTAGCATCGCCGCCGTGAATCAGGAGCGCCCGGCCAACCGCCGCATCGACCGGATCCGTGACCCCTCCTACCTCGATGGGATCGAGAGCCAATCGCTGGAGGACGTGCGGGCTCGCCGCGACGAGTGCATGGCCGAGCGCGAGTACCTCTCGCTCCTCCGGCGCCTCGTCCAGGGCCGGGCGGAGATCCTGAAGGCGGAGCTCGCCTCTCGGGCTACCAACGATTCCCGGCCGCTGGTGGATCGCCTGTCGGAGATCCTCGCCTCCGATCAGCCGGTCACCTCCCGCGGCGAGGCGATGAAGGTCTCGCTCCCCGAGGAGGAGATGCTGCTCGCTCGTCGCCGGATCGAGCGCCTGGTCGCCGACGCCGGCATCAGCGATCCCTCCGAGCTCGGCGACGATCAGCTCGAAGAGGCGGTGGAGGTCCTGGGCGGTGAGGAGCGCGAGGTGTCGACGCAGCGTGGAGACGTGCATCGCGTGCTGGACGCCCTCCAGGATGAGCTCAAGCGGCGATACAAGGAAGATCCCAGCCTCGCTCTGAGCTGAACCGTCCACGACCGGCGTCCCCCGAGTGCCGTCGCGGATTCACCCGGTCGCCCGATACCCGGCCGCTCGATTCCCTGAGAGCGTGACGGCCACTTCTCCAGTACCGGGGCGAACATGAACGATCTGGAACGCGAGGGATCCAGAATCATCGCGCGGGACCTCAACGAGGATCCCGAGGCCGAGTCCCTCCATGACCAGCTGAAGGTGTTCGCGCGTGAGGTCGGGGTCTTGTACTCCGCCGAGCGGGTGCGCACACGAGAGCTGGAGCACGCGTTGGAACGCGCCCGGGACATGTACGTCGCCACGATGAAGTCGCTCGCCCACGTGGTGGAAGCCAAGGACCCCACGACCAGGGGCCATCTCGATCGGACGGCCCACTACGGCCTCGCCCTGGCGCGGCAGGTCGACCCGGCGCTCGCGGCGCGCCCGGAGGTCGCCTACGGCTTCTTCCTCCACGACATCGGGAAGGTCGGGATCCCCGAGTCGATCCTCTGCAAGGCGGGCCCGCTGACCGAGCTCGAATGGATCGTGATGCGGTCCCATCCGAACCAGGGAGCGAGGATCGTCGAGCCGATCCCGTTCATGGGCGAGGCCGTCGAGATCGTCCGCAGCCATCACGAGCGCTTCGACGGCGGGGGGTATCCGAGGGGACTGCGCGGGGAGCAGATCCCGCCCGCGGCGAGGATCTTCGCGATCGCGGATTCCTTCGACGCGATGACGAGCGATCGCCCGTACCGCTCCGCGCTCTCGACCGAGGATGCCGTCGCGGAGATCCGCGCCGGATCCGGCACCCAGTTCGACCCGCTCTGCGTCGAGGCGTTCGAGGCGCTCGCGGTGGAGGACGACGGGTTCGTGCTTCACGACAAGCGACTGACTCCGACGTTCGCCGCAGGCTGAGCCGGGGCCGCCTTCGGGCCGGTGTCGCTAGGCTTCGGCCCCCATGGCTGCCCCCGTTGACCTCGTCCACGTGGTGCGAAACGGTCTCGTCGAGTCCGTGCACACCGGGGACGTGGCGGTCTGCGATGCCGAGGGACGGCTCCGCGCGTTCGCGGGCGACCCCGAGCGGATGCTGTTCGGCCGCTCCTGCGAGAAGCCACTGCAGGGCGCGGTCTCGTTCTTCGCGATGGACGAGCCGGATCTCCCGGACGACGAGGTCGCCGTGATGTGCGCCTCGCACTCGGGAGAGCCCGTCCACATCGCCGCGGTCCGTCGGATGCTGCGACGGGGCCCGGTCCCCGTCGGCGCGCTCAGGACGCCGCGCGACCGCGCGACCAAAGGCGCGCGGTCGCGCATCTGGGACGGCTGCTCCGGGAACCACGCGGGCTTGTTGGTGGCGTCCGCCCGGCGAGGATGGGATCTCGACACCTACCGGGCGCCGAACCACCCGATCCACCGCCGGGTGCTCCGGGCGGTCACGGCCGCGACCGACGTGGAGCGGCCGATGATCGGCGTCGACGGCTGCGGGATCCCGGTCCACGGGGTCCCGCTCCGTGCGATGGCCACGATGTTCGCCCGGCTCGGGAACCCCGAGCGGCTGGGGCGGCTCGCATCCGCGGCCGACAGGGTCGTCCGCGGGATGCTCACCGCCCCGCACATGGTGGGCGGCACCCGGCGGCTGGATACCGACGTGATGACGGCGGGAGCCGGTCAGGTGATCGCGAAGGAAGGGGCCGAGGGGCTCGTGTGCTTGACCTCGCTGCCCCAGGGAGTCGGGATCGCGATCAAGGTCACCGACGGGAACTGGCGCCGGCTGGCTCCCGCCGTGATCAAGGTGCTCCGTGACCTGGACGTGTTCCCCGAGCCGGACGCCGAAGAGCTCCAACCCCACGAGCGACTTCCCGTCCTGGGGGGCGAGGAGCCACAGGGCTCGGTCGAGGCCGTCGTTCGGCTCCGGAGCGCGCGCTAAGCCTTCCCGTTCGTACGATGGAAGGGATGAAACGGGACCCCATCGGAGGTTGCACCTGTCTGTGAGCACCGGAACCAGGCCTCCGCGCGTCGCCGTCCTCGCCGTCCACACCTCTCCCGTCGATCAGCCGGGAACCGGCGACTCGGGCGGGATGAACGTCTACATCCGCTCCGTGGCCGAGCGGCTCGCCGGTCAAGGGGTCGAGGTGGACCTCTTCACGAGGTGCCGTGGCGGGGCCACGCACGACGTCCGCGAGATCGCGCCGGGGATCCGCGTCGTGAGCGCGAAGGCCGGTCCCTGCCAGCCGCTGCCGAAGTCCGCGGTGCAGCGCTACCTGCCGGAGTTCCTCGGCGGCGTCCTTCGCGTCGCGAGGGAGGAAGGCAACCACTACGACGTGATCCACAGCCACTACTGGCTGTCGGGCTGGGTGGGCCGCGCGACCAAGGAGATCCTCGGCGTGCCGCTCGTCGCCTCCTTCCACACGCTCGGCAAGGTCAAGAACTATTCGCTCGCCCGCGGGGAATCACCGGAGCCCCTCGAACGCCTCCGAGGCGAAGAGCGCGTGATCGGCGAGGCCGACATGATCCTCGCGCCGACGCCGGAGGAGGCCGGTCAGCTCGTGGGTCTGTACGGAGCCGATCCCGAGCGGATCCGGATCGTTCCTCCGGGGGTCGACCACTCGATCTTCCTGCCGTCCGATCGAGCGGAGGCGCGCGCGCGGCTGCACCTGTCGGGGTTGCGGCTCGCCCTGTTCGTCGGTCGCCTGCAGTCGCACAAAGGTCCGGACGTCGCGATCCGAACGCTCGCGGAGGTGGTGGCTCGGAGCCCCGAGACCGCGGAGGACCTGGTGCTTGCGATCGTCGGCGGGCCCAGCGGGGAGCACGCCGGCGCCGAGGTCGCCCGGCTGATGGAGCTCGCCTCGGCGCTCGGCGTCGCCGACCGGGTGATTCTGTTCCCGCCGCAGCCGCACGCCCGTCTCGCCGACTTCTACTCGGCCGCCGACGTCGTCCTGATGCCGTCGCGATCGGAATCGTTCGGGCTCGTCGCCCTCGAGGCACAGGCCTGCGGCACGCCCGTCGTCGCCGCGGCCGTCGGCGGATTACGCACCGTCGTCCGCGGCGGCGGGCTCCTCGTCGAGGGGCACGACCCCGCGGACCACGCGGAGGCGGTGCTCGCGATCCTCGGTGACCCGGCGTTCGCGTCGCGACTCGGCATGGCCGGTGCGCGCGAGTCCCTAGGCTTCACGTGGGACGCGACGACCTCGGAGGTCCGCGCGGTCTACCGAGAGCTCGTCGAGGCCGCGGCGTGATCCACGGTGTGCGGGTGCTCCTTCGGCCCGTGGAGGAGCGCGACTATCCGCTGATCCAAGCGTGGCAGAACGACCCCGAGGTCTGGTGGCTGATGGACTACGAGGCGCCTTTCTCGATGGAGGACATCGCGGAGAGCGAACAGCGCGCTCGCGAAGAAGGACACCCCTATGTGATCGAGGTCGACGGCGCGCCCATCGGACGGATCGGGTTGAACGCGTTCCGGCGCCGCGACCGCATCTGCTCGCTCTACATCTTCATCGGGGAACGTTCGGCGTGGGAGCACGGATACGGGACCGATGCGGTCGCGGCGCTCGTCGACGAAGCGTTCGATCGCTTCGACCTCGATCGCGTGGAGCTCTGGTCGCTGGCCGACAACGAACGCGCGATCCACGTGTACGACAAGTGCGGGTTCGCTCTCGACGGACGATTCCCGGAGCGATCGTGGAAGGGCGGCGCGTGGGTCGATCGCGTCGTGATGTCGGTGACGCGCGATGGCTTCGCGACATCGGACGCCGCGGCCGACCTGCGACGACATCGCGAGCGATGACCGTTCATCGATTTGTCACTCTTTGGTCTAGGCCCTCTACCTGCGCATTCATGGTCTGACCTGCGGGAACGCGGAGTTGACTCGCCTGAGGGCCGTCGCTATCTTTCGCTTCGCTCCAAGCAGTCGAGGTGATCGACGCGAGAGGGCCGGACGAGCGGCCGGGACACCGAAAGGTGAACCGGACGCGAGGGACCAAGGAGGATCCGCGAGGATCCGAGAGGGTCCCCGACCATCGGAGAACGCCGCGAGGCCGGACCCGGTGGGCCCCGCAACGGCACCGAAAGGTGAACCGGGCGGGGGGTCCGCGGGGGTAGGAGCGCCGCGAGGCGATCCGAAGCCCGCGAATGACGGAGGAGCGCCGCGAGGCGAGCCACCGTCGGCGGTCCGGCAGCCGCGCGAAGAACGCGGAGGTTGCTTGGGGCACCAGAGCCCGAGAGGCTGAAGGTGGTTGGGAGCTTCGGTTCCCAGCGAGCCGGAGGTCTCTCGGGTTCTCTCTTTCTCCGCTCGCGTTCCCTCCCGCTCGCGTCCCTGTCCTCTCGCGTTCACTTTCGGCTAGCTTCCTTGCGCCATGACCGAAGCGCCGACCCGTCGCGATCGCATCCTCGAAGCCGCGATGCGGCACTTCGCGGAGCGCGGCTACCGGGGTACGCGTGTCGAGGACGTCGCCAACGAGGTGGGTGTCGCGAAGGGCACCGTTTTCCTCGACTTCGGTTCGAAGGAGGGTCTGTTCCTCGAGGCCTTCAAGCGGGCGGTCTCGATGCTCCCGGCCTGGCTGGACGCGCCCGCCGAGATCGTCGACCAGGGATTCTGGGCGGTGCTCGACTGGTGGCTCCAGCGCGCGGAGGATCTCGTCGCTTCCGATCCGGTGCCCAACCGGGTGGCGCTGATCGCTCGCTACGACACGGGGCTCGACATCCGCAGGCCGGTCGATCGGTACATGCGGAGCGAGGACCCCTACGGGACCCTCGACTTCGTGGAGTTCGGCGTCAAGCGTGGCGAGATCCGGGATGACGTCGATGCCGAGATGATCGCGTCGATCCTGGATTGGATGGCGGAGCGCTTCCAGGACGCGCTCGTGTCCGAGGACCTCGATCCCGGGCTCATCCATCGGCGGCCGGAGCGGCGCCCGATGCGCATCAAGGAGTTCGTCGAAGTGCTCCGAGGCGGCATCGCGCCCCAACCGGAGTGAGTCCCTGCCTCGCTATCCTCGATCGGTGTCGTTCTCCACGTCGGTCCTGCGACCACTGACCCTCCGCGTCGCGGAGCATCCCTGGTCGCGGAAGGTCGTCACCGGGACACGCCCCGGACGAGCGGTCGCCTTCCGGTTCGTCGCCGGCGAGTCGCTCGAGGAGGCGATGAAGGTCGCCTCGTCGCTCGACCGCCGGCGGATCACGTCCATGCTCGACTTCCTCGGCGAGAACGTCAGCACGCCGGAGCAGGCGGAGGCGGCACGAGCGGCCTACCTCGACGCGCTCGCGGCGATCGCGCGCGCCCCGAACCTCGACTGCGCGATCTCGCTGAAGCCGACGCAGCTGGGACTCGACGTGTCCCTCGAAACGTGCCTCGCCAACGTCGAGCCGATCATCGACGCCGCCGCGAGCGATGCCACGGTCGTGATGCTCGACATGGAATCCGTCGGCTACGTCGATCCGACCCTCGCCGTGTTCCGGGAGGCGCACGCTCGCTACCCGAAGGTCGGCGTCGCCCTGCAGTCATACCTCCGTCGGACCGAACGCGACCTCGAGAAGTTGCCGCCGGGTTGCCGGGTCCGTCTCGTGAAGGGCGCCTACCTGGAGCCGCCGGAGGTCGTCTTCACCAGCAAGCGCGAGGTGGACGCCAACTACGCCCGGCTCTTCTCGACGTTGTTCGCTCGCGGGCACTCGATCGACGTGGCGACCCACGACCCGAAGCTCCTGGAGGGCGTTCGAAGGCGGGTGGATGCGTCCGGCGAGGGCTGGTCCCGGGTGGAGTTCCAGATGCTGTACGGTGTCCGCCGCGACCTGCAACTGAAGTTCGCCGGGCAGGGATATCCGGTCCGCGTGTACATCCCGTACGGCACGGAGTGGTACCCCTACCTAACGCGTCGGCTCGCGGAACGGCCCGCCAACGTGTGGTTCTTCCTTTCGAACCTGTTGAGGATCAGATGATGAGCGAACGTTCCATCGCATTCCTGGGCGGCGGCAGGATGGGCGAGGCCCTCGTCGCGGGGCTGCTCCGCTCCGGCGGGCGGTCCACCGAGGAGATCCTCGTGACGTGCCGTCGCGAGGAGCGAGCGCGCGAGCTGACCGAGCATCACGGCGTCGCTGCGACGCTCGACAACGCCGAGGCGTGTCGCTTCGCGAACGTCCTGGTCCTGATGGCGAAGCCCCAGGACTTCGAGACCCTGCTGCAACAGATCGCGGATCACGTGACGGTCGAGCACCTGGTCGTGAGCTTCGCGGCCGGGATCCGGACCTCGTTCGTGGAGCAGCATCTCGCGCCCGACGTGTCCGTCGTCCGCGTGATGTCGAACGTTCCCGTCATGGTCGACGAGGCGATGTCGGTGATCGCGCCGGGCAAGCACGCGGAGGACAAGCACCTCGCGGTCGCGGAGGAGCTACTCGGCTACGTCGGCAAGGTGCTCCGCCTCGAGGAGCGTTACCTGGACGCCGTGACCGCGACCAGCGGCTCGGGGCCCGCCTACTTCTTCCTGCTGGCCGAGGCGATGATCGAGGCGTGCATCCTGCTGGGCCTGTCGCGCGACGTCGCGAGCCAGCTGATCATCCAGACGATGCTCGGCTCGGCCAAGATGCTCCGCGACACAGGCACGCACCCGGTGGAGCTGCGTGAGATGGTCACGTCACCGGGTGGGACGACGATCGAGGCGATCCGCCATCTGGAGGAGGCCGGCGTGCGCGCCGCGTTCTTGAACGCGATCGACGCCGCCCGCAAGCGGAGCGAAGAGCTCGCGCGCGGCGGCGACGAGGAACACTGAGAAGCCAAGGAGACGAGGACATGGGACGAGGCGATCTGGCCAAGGTGCGTGTCTCGCACGACCGTGGGCGGAAGAAGAAGGACCGCGAGAACCGGCAGGCGGCCGAGCGCGGGGCCGCTCGGAAGGAAGCCAAGAAGAAGAAGTAGCGCGCGAGGCCGCCGATGACGGACCTGGGCATGGACGTCTTCGGCGACGGCGAACCGGCCGTGTTCGTCCATGGGTCCTTCGGCTGGGGCATCGACGCCTTCTCCGAGCAAGTCGCGCTGCAGGATGGCCTCCGGATCCTCCTGATCGACCGGCGCGGTTTCGGCAAGAACCAGGACGCCGGCAGCGACGGATGGCCGACGGACATGGCGGATCTCGCCGGCGTCCTGGAGGAGGTCGGTCCCGCTCACCTCGTGGGTCACTCGTACGGGGCGATCGT
>CAJDUF010000120.1_pt1 | contig 12027 bp, 12 predicted proteins | sample 7390091 | NCBI WGS metagenome assembly CAJDUF01 (sample SAMEA7055670, study PRJEB34461) | soil metagenome | biome: terrestrial ecosystem; feature: Peninsula; material: soil | place: Antarctica | collected 2016 | reverse complement strand
CGATCACCTCGTTCGGCTGGTCGCCGAAGGGTTCCACGCCTCCTCCGACTACCTGGAGGACGCCATCACCACCGGCGTCACCACCGTCGGCGCACGGCGCGCCGGCGGCGGGCTCGCCGGCGCCCCCTATACCTCCAACGTCCGGGAGGCCGCCGAGCTGGCGGCCTCCCTCGGCCCCGGGCTCGTCATCTTGGAGGGGAGCGGTGCCGCGATCCCGCCGATCCCGTGGGACGTGGGGATCCTGGTGGTGCCGGCCACCGCGCCTCCCGAGTATCTGAGCGGCTACCTCGGCCCCTACCGGCTCTTGCGGTCCGACCTGGTGGTTGTTACCATGGCTGACGACCCATCCGGGTCCGAAAACCTTTCCGCGCTCCGTTCCCCTGTTCGGCGCTACCTGGACGATGCGGCATTCATCGTGACGGACTTCGTTCCGGTACCGCTGGAAGACATCCGGGGCAAGGAAGCGTTCTACACCACGACTGCTCCTCCTGCGGTCGTCGAGGGGCTGATCCGACGCCTCGAAGCCGACCAAGGGTGCAGGGTCGTGGGATGGAGCGCTCGGCTGGCGGATCGCGCCGGTCTGGTCGAAGACCTCGATGCCGTCCAGGGATACGACGTCCTCCTCACGGAGCTGAAGGCGGCGGCCGTCGACACGGCGGTCGCCAGAGCCCTCGACCGAGGGGCGGAGGTCGTGTTCGTGGACAACCGCGCAGAGGCCGTGGAGGGATCCGCGGACCTCGACACCGCGCTCGGCGGCGCGATCGACATCGCGCTCGGCCGGGCAGAAGACCGCTTATGACGAGAGACACGAACCCACATATCACGATCTCCGACCAGGATCCCGGACTGCCCTACTCCAAGGGCTTGATGGCCTCGCAGGTGATGGTCACGGGACTCTCCGCCTATCGCGCGTACGAGGTGGCGGAGACGATCGAGGTCCGCCTTCTGGACGAGGGCCGTTCCTCGATCAGCAGCCTCGAGCTGTCCCAGGTCGCGCTGGAGATCATCGGTGAGCTCGCGGGGGAGCGATACGCGACGAACTTCACGCGTTGGCAGGAGGTGCAACGGCTGGACGTCCCGCTCGTGATCCTGATCGGGGGCGCCGTCGGCGTCGGCAAGTCGACGATCGCGACGCACCTCGCACACCGATTGGGGATCGTTCGGGTGGTCGCGACGGACGCCGCGATCCGCGAGGTGATGCGCGCGATGCTGTCGGCCGAGCTGATGCCCGCCCTGCACGTGTCGTCCTTCCAGACCGATCGCGCCGTCCGCGAGCCGACCCGCCGCTCCGACGCGCTCGTCGCCGGGTTCCGAGAGCAGACGCTTGCCGTATCGGTGGGCATCGAGGCGATGATCAAGCGATCCGCCACCGAAGGCACCAGCATCGTGATCGAAGGCGTGCACGTCGTGCCGGGGTTCTTCGACGTCGATGAGTTCGGGGATCGCATCGTTGCCGTACCCCTGGTACTCGAGGTCGACGACGAAGGCCGGCACCTGAACCACTTCGCGAGACGCGAGACGGGCGTCCGTCCGGCCGAGCGCTACGCGCAGAACTTCGAGAACATCAGGAAGCTTCAGCGGTATATCAAGAGCCAGGCGTTATCCCACGGCGTGCCGATCGTTCCCAACCACAGCTTCGATCAAGCGATCTCCGCGGTGCTCGACCTCGTGATGGAACGAACGACCGCACGGGCGGCGCAACTGGCGGAGCAGCACGGACAGCAGGGGAGGACCGCGTGAGACTGTTCCTGGACACCGCGAACATCGATGAGATCCGCGAGATCAACCGTTGGGGCGTGCTCTCCGGAGTCACCACCAACCCGTCGCTGGTCGCGAAGGCCGGCAGCGACCCTGAGGGCGTATGGAAGGAGATCCTCGCGGAGGTCGACGGCGACATCTCGCTCGAGACCACGGAGCTCGAGGCCGGCCCGATGTACGAGGAGGGACTTCGCCTCGCGGGGATGGCGCCGAACGCGGTCGTGAAGGTCCCGATGACCCCGGCGGGTTTGGAAGCCGGCAAGCGATTGACCAGCGAGGGGATCCGGACGAATGTGACCCTCGTCTTCTCGGCGACCCAAGCGATCCTTGCCGCTGAGATCGGGGCGTATTGCGTCTCACCGTTCCTCGGCCGTCTGGACGACGTGGCCGCGGACGGGATGAAGCTCCTGCACGACATCTGCGAGATCTACGCGGTGCAGGGCTACGCGACGAACGTGCTTGCGGCGTCACTCCGCCACCCGATGCACGTGGTGGACGCCGCGCTCGCGGGCTCGGACATCGCCACGATGCCGTACGACGTCTTCACGAAGCTGGTGAAGCACCCACTGACCGACTCAGGATTGGAGCGCTTCCTCGCCGACTGGCGAAAGCTCCAGAGCGATCAGCCCTCGATGAACGAAGACAAGCCCTAGCAAGCCAAGAAGCGAGCCAAGAAGCAGGCCAAGAAGCAGGAAAGAGAGGCAGGGCACTGATGGACACAATCGACCGCAGCACGTTGGAGGGAAAGCTCCTCCCGGAGCTGCAGCAGATCGCGCAGACGATGGGGATCGAAGGATCCCAGCGTCTGCGGAAGGCGGGGCTGATCGACGCGATCGTCGATGCCGCGACGAACGGCGAACGACCAGGGAACGGGGAAGCGACGACGTCCTCATCCGCCGTCGCCACAGCAGAGGACCGATCCGAGAACGACATGGATGACGAAGCGGACGAAGGCCAACCTTCCGAAGCATCTTCCGAAGCGCCGTCCCGCGAGCGCCGACCCCAGGGCGATCGTCGTCCGGGCGGCGAGGATCGCCGACCGGACGACCACCAAGGCGGCCCCAGCGACGGACGTCCCCAGGGAGGTGACCGCGGCGACGCCGGCGACCGGAACGACCCACGCAACCGGCGGCGCCGGCCCACCCGCGAGGAGCGGCGCCAGCAACGAGAAGATCGACGGGAACGCGAGGAGCAGGAACGCGTCGAAGCGCTGAAGACCGCTCCGTCCGCATCCGGCATCCTCGATCTGCTCCCGGACGGCTATGGCTTCCTGCGAACCTCGGGCTACCTGCCCGGTCAAGACGACATCTACGTTTCGATGTCCCAGGTGCGCAAGCACCAGCTCCGCAAGGGTGACGTCGTGACGGGCAAGGTGCGCCAGCCCAAGGACAGTGAGAAGTACTGGGCGCTCCTCGAAGTCGAGAAGGTCAACGACATCGACGTCGACAAGGCCCCGGAGCGGAGGAACTTCGACAAGCTCACGCCGTTATTCCCGGACGAGCGGTTCCGGCTGGAATCCGGCCCGACGGCCGTCACGGAGCGGATCATCGACATGATCGCGCCGATCGGGAAGGGCCAGCGAGGGATGGTCGTGTCGCCGCCGAAGGCGGGGAAGACCACGGTCCTCAAGCAGATCGCGAACGGGATCATCAACTCGAGTCCGGACACCCACGTGATCGTGCTGCTCGTCGACGAGCGGCCGGAGGAGGTCACGGACTGGCAGCGCACCGTCGAGGCAGCCGAGGTCGTGTACTCGACCTTCGACAAGCCCACCGATCAGCACATCCAGGTGACGGAGCTCGTCCTCGAGCGCGCCCGGCGTCTCGCCGAATCCGGCAGGGACGTGGCGGTCATCCTCGACTCGATCACCCGTCTGGCCCGTGCCTACAACCTGGCGGCGCCGTCCTCGGGCAAGATCCTGTCGGGTGGCATCGACTCTGGTGCCCTGTACCCGCCGAGGCGGTTCTTCGGCGCCGCGCGCAACATCGAGGAGGGCGGATCCCTCACGATCATCGCGAGCGCGCTGGTCGAGACCGGATCCCGGATGGACGACGGCATCTTCGAGGAGTTCAAGGGAACCGGGAACATGGAGCTCCGTCTCGATCGTTCTCTCTCGGAGAAGCGGTTGTTCCCGGCGATCAACGTCGACGCCTCGGGAACCCGCAAAGAGGAGCTGCTGATGCCGGCCGAGGAGCTCGCGCTGGTGATCAAGCTCCGGCGGGTGCTCCACGCGCTCGACGTGGGCGCGGCCCTCGAGTTGCTGGTGGACAAGGTCCGAGCGACCAAGTCCAACGAGCAGTTCCTGAAGGAGATCGCGAAAGCGCCGTCCGGGGGATAGGGACCGCCGACCGGAGAAGGTCGACGGCCTCGGTTACCCTGGGTGGCGGAAGAGGAGACGACATGAAACAGGGCATCCATCCCGAATACCAGATCGCGAACGTGCACTGCTCGTGCGGGAACACGTTCCAGACCCGCTCCACCGTAAGCGAGATCCGCGCCGAGCTCTGCTCGAACTGCCATCCCTTCTACACGGGCAAGCAGAAGTTCGTCGACGCGGGAGGCCGGGTCGAGCGGTTCCAGCGGCGGTACGCGAAGACGCAGGCGGCCCAGCAGGCGCAGCAGGGCTAACCGACCCGTGGCGGAGGCAGCGGCCCCCAAAGCGGCGTCCCCGCGCACCCATCTCTACGGTGGCCAGGCGGTCGTCGAGGGCGTGATGATGCGCGGCGCCGGGTTCTGGGCGATCGCCGTCCGGCGGCCGGACAGCACCGTCCACGTCGAGTCCCACGAGATCGACTCCGTCGTGCTGCGGTACCCGCTCCTGGGGAAGCCCTTCTTCCGCGGCATCATCGTGCTCGGTCAGTCGCTCGCGATCGGCATGCGGGCGTTGATGGTCTCGGCCAATCAGTCGCTGGAGGAGGAGGAGCGCCTCACCCCGCGGCAGGTCGCATTGTCGATCGTCCTGGCACTGGCGCTGTTCATCGGGATCTTCATCATCGGACCCACCACGCTCTTCGCGTGGTTCGAGAACCACACGGGCAGCGCCGGGATCCTCACGCTGATGGGCGAAGGCGTGTTCCGCGTCGCGATCTTCGTTGCCTACCTGTGGCTGATCGGCAAGACGAAGGACATACACCGGGTGTTCGAGTATCACGGCGCGGAACACAAGACGATCGCTGCCTTCGAGCACGGTGAGGAGCTGCAGCCCGACCTGATCGATCGGTACCCGAAGGAGCACGTCCGCTGCGGAACGAACTTCCTGATCATCGTGATGATCATCACGATCTTCGTGTTCACGCTGTTCGGCACGCCGGCGCTCGTGTGGCGGATCGTCTCCCGGGTGATCGCGATCCCGATCATCGCCGCGATCTCCTACGAGGCGCTTCGGTTCGGCGCGAAGCATCCCGAGTCGCTCGTGATGAGGAGCCTGATGAAACCCGGGATCTGGTTGCAACGGATCACGACGCAACCGCCCGACCACTCGCAGATCGAGATCGCCGTCACGTCGTTCCGGGAACTCCTCCGCCGAGAGGCGGAGGCGACCGTGCCCGATCGATAACGGCGGGTTCGCGGGGCGGAGGTCTCTTCGCGGAGGTCGTTGCATCGGCCGTTTCTTGCGCGAAGATGAAGCGGTTCCCACGACTCGGGAGGTTTTCCCCATGCCGACGAGCGACCTAGATATGCCGTTGCTACCGAGCGCGGAGCAGATCAGCAGACGCGAGTTCGCGACGATCCGTCGCGGATACGACCCCCAGCAGGTGCGCGCGTACCTCACTTCGATCGCGACACAGGTGGGGACGTTGGAGCGCGAGCTCAGCCAGCTGCGTCTGGAGGCCGGGTCGGCCGGCGCGAGGAGCCAGCTGGGCGCCGACCCGATGAACACCCCTGATGCCGCCCCGCCGCCCGACGATCCGTACGACGCACTGTCGAAGCGCTTCTCCACCCTGATCGAGATGGCGGACCAGGAAGCCGAAAGGATCCTCGAGAACGCGAGGTCGGATGCGACTCGAGCGCTCGACGAGGCGACGAGCGAGGCCGACCGGATCAGGGTCGACGCCCAGGCACATGCCGAGGAAGCTCGGCAGGAGGGGACCGATCTGCTGGAGCGGGCCAAGACGGAGTCCGACGGGCTGCTCTCCGGTCTCGCCGAGCGGCGGCGGATACTCGTGACCCAGTTGGAGGAGATGCACGGGAAGCTCATCGCGGTCGCCGAGGACCTCGTCGCGCCGATCGAGGATGCGGCGCGAGCAGATGCGGAAGACGCCGACCTCGCGGGGGCGGTCGATGCCGCCAAGGCCGAAACGCCGGTCGATCCTCGCTACGAGGATCTCTGGGTGAGCGGCGAGGGGTCCCTGCAGCTCCCGGATCTCGCGTCGATCGACCTGGACTTCGACGAGTCCGAGGAGTAGCCGCCGCAGGCGCCCGGACGGCGCCTGGGAGAATCGGCGTCATGGACGTCGAGGATCGTCTGAAGGAGATCGAGGCCCGCTTCGAGCAGATCCAGGCTGAGATGTCCTCGCTCGAGGCGGCGACCGATCACGACCGGATGCGCACGCTCGGCCAGCTCTTCGCCGAGCTCGAGCAGATCGTCCGGCCTTATCGCGAGTTCCGGCAGGCGTCGGCCGACGCGGCGGAGGCGCATGAGCTCGCCGCCGCGGAGGGCGACCCCGAGATGGCGGAGGCGTTCGAAGAGGAGGCTCGCTCGGCATCCGAGAGAGCGGAGGCGCTCCGCGGACGCATCGAACAGCTGCTGGTGCCGAAGGATCCCAACGAGGGGAAGGACCTCATCCTCGAGATCCGGGCCGGCGCCGGTGGTCAGGAAGCGGCACTGTGGGCCGGCGACCTCTTCGAGATGTACCAACACCTCGCGGACCGGCGGAAGTGGAAGACCGACGTGCTGGCCTCGACGCCGTCGGAGGTCGGCGGTTTCAAGGAGGTCGTGCTGGGGATCCGCGGGCGTGACGCGTACGGCCGGCTGAAGCACGAGTCGGGTGTGCATCGCGTCCAGCGCGTTCCGGTCACCGAGTCGCAAGGGCGGATCCACACGTCGACGGCGACGGTCGCCGTGATGCCTGAGGCCGAGGAGGTGGAGGTGAAGATCCGGCCGGAGGACCTCGACATCGACGTCTACCGATCGAGTGGTCCTGGCGGGCAGTCGGTGAACACGACCGACTCGGCGGTGCGGATCGTGCACAAACCGACCGGCATCAAGGTCGAGGTCCAGGAGGAGCGTTCTCAGCTTCAGAACCGAGAGAAGGCGATGCGGTATCTGCGCGCACGGCTGTACCAGAAGGCGCTCGACGAGCAGCAGGCGAAGGAGGCCGCGGCGCGCCGGTCGATGGTCGGCACGGGCGAGCGCTCGGAGAAGATCCGCACCTACAACTTCCCCGAGGGGCGGGTCACCGACCATCGCATCAAGCACACCTCCCACCAGCTCGCCAACGTGCTGGGTGGCGGGGACGAGCTGGACGGATTCACCGAACGGCTGAACGCCGCGGAGCGATCGGCGCAACTGGCCGAGCCCGAGGAAGAGCGGACGGCGCAGACGGGGGCGACCAAGGACCTGCCGGCCAAGCCGGACGCGAAGGGCTGACGTGCAGCCGGTGCAGGTCGTCCGGCGCGCGGCCGAGTACCTCGAGCGGCACGGCGTGGAGAGTCCGGTTCCCACCGCCGAGCGGCTCCTGTCCCACGTCCTCGGGACGGATCGGACGGGCATGTACGCTCGGGAGGGGCTGACGTCGCAGGAAGCGAAACTCTTCGGGCGAGCCCTCTGCCGGCGGTGCGTCGGTGAGCCGCTCCAGCACGTGACGGGCGAGCAGGGATTCCGGCGGCTCGCCGTTCGCGTTCGTCCCGGCGTGTTCATCCCTCGCCCCGAGACCGAGGCGCTGGTGCAAACGGTGATCGACGGCCTCATGGGGATCGAGTCGCCCGCGGTCGTCGACGTGGCCACCGGGAGCGGCGCCGCCGCGCTGGCGATCAAGGACGAACGCCCGGACGCGACGGTGTACGCGACCGATCTCTCGCCCGAGGCGGTCACCCTGACCCGCGAGAACGCGGAGGCGCTCGGCCTCGGAGTCACGGTCTTCGAGGGGAACCTGCTCGAGCCGCTGCCGGGCCACCTGCGCGGTGAGCTGGACGCGGTCGTGTGCAACCCGCCCTACGTGGCCCGCGAGGCGCGAGACTCGTTGCCTGTACGAACGGCTCTTCGAGCAGGCGTTCGCGTGTCTGCGACCTGGAGGGCTCGTGGCCGTCGAGATCGAAGAGAGCACGGCGGAGTCCGTGTCGAAGGCGGCCGGAGGCGAAGGCTTCGCAGATCTTGAGGTGCGCAAGGACCTCGCCGGACGGGATCGGGTGGTGAGCGGGCGGCGGCCGCCGCTCTCGTGATGCGCTCTCGTGACGGCGCTCCCACGACGTCATCCAGTGGACCGCTCGGCGACGCGGCGGCCGCCGCCCGGCGCGGCGAGCTGATCGTTTTCCCGACCGACACCGTCTACGGGATCGGCACGCGCCCGGACGATCCTGCAGCGACCGCGCGGCTGTTCGAGGCGAAGGGACGGTCTCGCGATCTCGAGCTCCCCGTGCTCGTCGCCACGGTGGAGGCGGCGCGCGCCGCGGCCGCGTTCGACGAGCGGGCCGAGCGACTGGCCGCGGCGCTCTGGCCGGGGCCGCTCACGCTGGTTCTGCCCCGGGGCGCGGACGCCTCCGGGTGGGACCTCGGAGGCGACCCGGCCACCGTGGGCGTCCGCGCCCCGCACCATCCGCTCGCCCTCGCCCTCCTCGCGGACACGGGTCCCCTGGCCGTGACCAGCGCGAACCTCTCCGGTAGGCCGCCGGCCGGGACCTGCGACGAGCTCCAGAGATCCTTCGGAGACCAGGTCGCGGTCTACCTCTGCCAGGAAGTCCCGCTGCCCGGTGTCGCATCCACGGTGCTCGATCTCGCGCACGGGCCCGCGACGATCATCCGCGAGGGCGCACTCTCCCGTGAAGCACTCATCCAGCTCCTGCCCGATGAGCGCTCGTTGTTAGACTCGCCCTCTTCCTCATGAGCGAGATCCTGGTGGTGTGCACGGGAAACATCTGCCGCTCGCCGATGGCCGAGGGGTTCCTTCGTGCCGCGCTCGTCGAACGGCTCGGCGAGGCAGCCCCGTTCGTGAGCTCGGCGGGCACCGCCGGCTGGGACGGTTCCGGCGCGATGGACGAGTCGATCCGATCCGCGCAGGAACGCGGCGTCGACATCCGGGCGCATGTCGCCCGGAAGTTGCACGGCGCGATGCTCGAGGACGCCGATCTGATCGTGTGCATGGCTGCCGAACATCGCGAGGCCATCGTCATCGCGATGCCGGATCTCGAGACGAAGACGTTCACGATCAAGGAGCTGGTCCGGTTGCTGGAGAAGTCGGTGGCCGGAGGTTCCCTCGAGGCTCGCGTCGCCGCTGCGGCGGCGGCGAGGAACGGCTCGTCGCATCCGGCCGAGGACGTCCGCGACCCGCTCGGCGATCCGATCGACGGCTACCGGGAGGTGGCGGACGAGCTCTACGACCTGTCCGGCCGGCTGGCGATCGCGCTCACCCAGGAACGAGCCTGATGCGCGTCGCCCTCGGCGCGGACCACGCGGGGTTCCCGCTCAAAGAGGATCTGAAGGCCTTCCTCGCCGAGGAAGGTCACGAGGCACTGGACCATGGCACCGACTCCACCGAGCCGGTCGACTACCCGCCGTTCTGTGCGGCAGCGGCCCGCGCCGTCGCGAGAGGCGAGGCGGATCGCGCGATCGTCCTCGGCGGCTCCGGCCAGGGGGAGCAGATCGCCGCGAACAAGGTGGACGGCATCCGGGCCGCCCTCTGCCACGACCTGTTCCTGGCCCGCCTGTCCCGAGAGCACAACGACGCCAACGTCCTGGCGATGGGCGCGCGCTTGATCGCGCCCGCGTACGCTCGCGAGATCGTACGCGTCTGGTTGGAGACTCCTTTCGAAGGCGGACGTCACGTCTCGAGGCTGGAGGAGATCGCGCAGATCGAGCGAGGGGAGCTGTGACATGAGGGAGTACGCCGCTGACTGGAACGCCCTGAAAGCCGCCGACCCGGAGGTCGCCGACGCGATCGCGAACGAGCTGCAGCGGGAGCGGACCAACCTGCGGCTGATCGCCTCCGAGAACTACACGAGTCCCGCCGTCCTTGCGGCCCTCGGATCCACGATGACGAACAAGTACGCGGAGGGCTATCCCGGTCGCCGCTACTACGGTGGGTGCGAGTTCGTCGACGTGACGGAGCAGCTCGCGATCGATCGGGCGAAGGAGCTGTTCGGCGCCGAGCACGCGAACGTCCAGCCGCACGCCGGCGCCCAGGCGAACATGGCGGTCTTCGGTGCCTTCCTCGAGCCGAACAACCCGCAGGACAAGGTCCTCGGGATGGAGCTCGCACACGGCGGGCACCTCACGCACGGCTCGCCCGTGAACGTGTCCGGGATGTGGTTCAACTTCGTCGGCTATCAGGTGGACCGGGAGACCGAGCGGCTGGATATGGACCGTGTCCGCGAGCTCGCGAAGGAGCACCGGCCCAAGATCATCCTGTCCGGCTATACGGCCTACGCGCGCGAGATCGACTTCGCTGCATTCCGCGAGATCGCCGACGAGGTCGGGGCGCTGCTGTGGGTCGACGCCTCCCATTTCATCGGGCTCGTGGCCGGAGGCGCCTATCCCTCGCCGGTCCCTCACGCCGACGTCGTGACGTTCACCACCCACAAGGCGCTCCGGGGGCCGCGCGGGGCGATGATCGTCTGCAAGGAGGAGCACGCGAAGGCGATCGACAAGGCCGTGTTCCCGATGATGCAGGGCGGCCCCCTCGAGCACTGCATCGCGGCGAAGGCGGTGGCCCTGAAGGAAGCGATGACACCGGAGTTCCGCGACTACGCGCACCGGGTGGTGCGTGACGCACGGGCGCTTGCGGCGGGCTTGGTGGACGAGGGGCTGCGCGTGATCTCAGGGGGGACGGATTCGCACTTGATCCTTGCCGACGTGCGTCCGGTCGGGATCGACGGCAAGGCCGCCGAGGCCGTCTGCGACGAGGTGGGGATCGCGCTCAACAAGAACCAGATCCCGTACGACCCGAACCCACCGTCGGCGCCTTCCGGCATCCGCGTCGGGACTCCTGGACCGGCCACACTCGGGATGGACGAGGGGGAGATGGGGGAGATCGCTTCGATCATGGGCGATGTCTTGAAGAACCCCGAGGACGCGGGCACCAAGGCGAAGTCCGGTCAACGTGTGAGGGGTCTGATGGAGCGTTTCCCGGCGTACCCGTAGTCTCTCCGCCGCTCCCGAGCGACGCGTGGGCGGTTTGCCGGACAGCAACCGCCCCCGCAGACTGTGGCAACCGTGGCCGCCTACCTGATCGTCTTCCTCGTGGCAGCGGGCGTCACGTTCGGCCTGACGCCCCTGGTCAGGAGGCTCGCCGTGCGGTTCGGGGCGATCGATCAGCCTTCGGATCGGAAGCTCCACGTGGTCCCGACCCCGACGATGGGTGGCCTGGCGATGTGGGTCGGCTTCCTCGTCGCGATGGGGGTATCTCGATTCCTGCCCTTCTTCGACTCGATGAACGACACCGCGGCCGAGCCTCTCGCGGCGGTCGTGACATGCACGCTGATGACCGGTCTCGGGGTGATCGACGACCGCCGGGGCACCTCGGCGCTCGCCAAGCTGACCGCCCAGATCTTCATCGCCGGGATCCTGGTCCTGCTCGGCGTGCAGCTCCTCTACTTCGTCCTCCCCGGCGAGGGCCTCGCCGTGCTCGGGACCGACGAGGCGGTGCCGCTCACGATCCTGTGGGTCGTGGCGGCCGCGAACGCGATCAACCTCGTGGACGGATTGGACGGGCTCGCGGCGGGGATGGTCGCGATCTCGGCCGCCACGTTCTTCATCTATCTGGTTCGCGGGGGCGACACGTCCGAGGCGGCCTCGGTCGCCGCGCTCCTCTCGGCGATCACCGTCGGGATCTGCGCGGGGTTCCTGCCGTGGAACTTCCATCCCGCCAAGATCTTCATGGGCGATACAGGCTCGATGCTCCTCGGCATGCTCGTGGCGATCGCGACGATCTCCGGGGTCGGCAGGAACCCCGTGCCGCCGCCCCGTGGAGAGGTGGCCGTGATCGCCTTGCCGCTGCTCGTACCGCTGCTGGTGCTCGGGATCCCGTTCCTCGACGTCCTTCTCGCGATCGTCCGTCGCACGCGGAAGGGCCTCGGGATCGCGCATGCGGACAAGGAACACATCTTCCACCACCT
>CAJDUF010000066.1_pt1 | contig 12200 bp, 11 predicted proteins | sample 7390091 | NCBI WGS metagenome assembly CAJDUF01 (sample SAMEA7055670, study PRJEB34461) | soil metagenome | biome: terrestrial ecosystem; feature: Peninsula; material: soil | place: Antarctica | collected 2016 | reverse complement strand
GTGGGCGTTGAGGGACCTCGGCGTGACCCGGGTGTTCGGGCCGTGCGCGGCGGGATCTCTCCGGAAGGAGATCCCGCCGCGCACGCTCGTCATCAGCGACCAGGCGATCGACTTCACGAAGACCCGGTTGAACACCTTCTACGACGGGCCGCAGACCACCCACGTATCTTTCGCCGACCCGTACTGCCCCACGCTCCGCGAGACGCTCGTGAAGACCGCCGCGTCGCAGGGGATCGAGCACCGGGACGGAGGCACGATGGTCGTCATCGAAGGGCCGAGGTTCTCCACCAAGGCGGAGTCACGGATGTTCGCGCAGCTCGGCGCCGACGTGATCGGGATGACCCAGTTCCCCGAGGCCACACTCGCGCGTGAGCTCGAGCTCTGTTACGGGAACGTGGCGCTCGTGACCGACTACGACGTCGGCGTCGACGACATCCCTCCGGTCACGCACGAAGAGGTCTTGAAGGTCTTCGGCGAGAACATCGACAAGGTCCGAGACCTGCTCTTCGCCGCGATCCCGGCCGTGCCGGCGGAACGGACGTGCCCGTGCGCGACGGCGCTCGCAGGCACCGGGCACGGATGATGGCCGGCGAGAAGCTCGTGACCGTCGAGATCCGCTTCGTCACCGGCGAGGAGCCGGGACCGCTCGCCGATCGGATGCGGGAGTCGATCGCGACCATCGTCGGCAAGAACGCCCTGGAGGAGTTCCGCATGAAGGCGATCCCTCTGGGCGGCCCGAAGGACGAGAAGGGTGGTCTCCGCCCGGTGGAGTGACGGGCGTCACGGCGAACGCCCGGCGGTGAAGTTACGGTGGCGCGCGTGCTGTTCCGTCGGAAGCTGCCGCGCTCGTCGTTCGTCCTCGTGTCGATCTCCGTCGCCTGCGCGTTGGCCGCGGCCCTGGTGATGCGGGCATACGCGCGACGCATCGACGTCGTTCGGCCCGACGGCGGGCCGCCGATCACGGTGGTGGCCGCCGCCGCCGACGTCGCCCGGGGTGCCGTTCTCACCGAGGATGCGCTGGAAGTCGTCACGATGCCGTCGCGTTTCGCGCCGCCGGGCGCGATGCGCGACCCCGCCCGCGCGACGGGGAGGATCGTCATCGCGGACGTCGCTGCGGGCGAGATCATCACGCAGCTGCGTCTCGCCGGCGCCGGCTCCGGGCCCACGGCCTCGCTCGTCCCACCGGGGATGAGGGCGGTGCAGGTGCCGGTGACGGGTGCGATGGACGTGAAACCCGGTGACCTGGTCGACGTGATCGCCACCTTCGGGGGAGGCGGCGCCCACACGGAGGTGGCCGGTGAGGCGCTCGAGGTACTCGCCGTCGACCGGGGAGGCGGTGGCGGCTCCTTCGGAGCCTCCACCGCCCCGACGTCAGGCGGCGTCGGGCTCGTGCTCCTGGTCACCCCGACGGACGCGGAGAGCCTGGCCTTCGCGTCGGCGTTCGCGACGCTCTCGATCGCGGTACGAGGGCCCGACGATCTCATTCCCGGCGACGCATTCACCGTCCCTGTGACGGCCGGCAGCTAGCATCAGGCCGACCGTTCTCCGACGGAAGGGCCATATGAGTATCATCCAAGCGATCATCCTCGGCCTCGTGCAGGGCGCGACCGAGTTCGCGCCGGTCTCGAGCTCGGGACACCTCATCCTGGTCCCGTGGATCTTCGGGTGGGCGCTGATCGGTGACGCCGACGTCCAGAAGTCCTTCGACGTTGCCCTCCACGTGGGGACGTTGATCGGTGCCCTCATCTACTTCCGCGAGGACGTCGTCCGGTACGCGGCCGCGTGGGTCCGGTCGGTCCGTTCTCGGCGCCTGTCGACGCCCGATGAGCGGATCGCATGGGCGCTCTTCATCGGCACGATCCCGGGCGCGATCGCCGGGGCGCTCTTCGAGAGCGTGATCGAGAAGAAGCTGGGGCAGCCGTGGTTGATCGCCGTGATGCTGGTCGCGTTCGGGCTACTGCTCGTGGTCGTCGACCGGCGCTCTCGGACCGATCGTGCCTTCGGCACGATCGGTCCGGGAGATGGTCTGCTGCTCGGCGCAGCGCAGGCGCTGGCGCTGCAGCCGGGCGTGTCACGCTCGGGCGTGACGATCACCGCCGCCAGGGCGATGGGCCTCGATCGGGAGTCGGCCGCCCGCTTCTCTTTCCTCCTGTCGCTCCCGATCATCGCGGGCGCCGGCGCGTACAAGGCGGTCGACCTCGCACAGACCGGGCTGCAGGGTCACGCCGGTGAGTTCGTCGCCGGGATGGTCGCGTCGGCGATCAGCGGCTTCGTCGTGATCTGGGGCCTGCTGCGGTATCTGAAGCGTCACGACTTCACGGTCTTCCTCGGGTATCGCGTGGCGGTAGCGGCGCTCGTCGTGATCCTGATCCTCGCGAACGTCCGCGACGCCACTGTCTGACGTATGCCTCGTCGAGCACCCGGTCCGAGGGGATGGCAGCGGAACCGAGATGACGACAGCGTCGAGGGGCCGTCGGATCGCGTTCCTGGCCGCTGTCCTCGTCCTCGTCGTCGGCCTCTTCCTGGCCATCGTCGTCATGGAGCCGCGAACGTGCGGCATGGACGAGTTCGACTGCTTCGCTTCGCGGAATATCTACCGGTATCTCACGGGCTTCGTCTCCGTGCTCCTCGCGATCATCATCGTCGTCACGGGCATGGCCACACACGACGACTGAGCCGATCGTCGAGAAGGAAGGCGTTCGCGGCATCCACTAGGCTTCGCACCTGATCACGGACACACGTCCACGGAGGCTGAGATGACCGAGTTGTTGGTGATGGGCGGGGAACGCGTGGCCGCGGCCGACGGCGCGACCAACGAGGTGGTGGAACCGTCGACCGGGACCTCTGCCTGGGAGGTCTCGCAAGCCTCGGCCGAGGACGCCCGTCGAGCGGTCGACGTCGCGGTCGAGGCCTTCGAAACGGGACCGTGGCGTCGGATGAGCGCCCGGGAACGCGGGCACATCCTCACGAAGGCCTCGTTCCTGATCCGCAACCGGCAGGAGGAGCTCGCGACCCTCGAGGCGCGCAACGGCGGGAAGCCGATCGGCGGCGCCCGCGCCGAGATCGACATCGTCGCGAACACCTACGAGTACTGGGGCGGAGCCGCGAACAAGATCTTCGGGGAGACGATCCCGATCGTCCCGCCCGGCCTCGACGTGACGCTCCGGGAGCCCGTCGGGCCCTGTGTCCTGATCAGCCCGTGGAACTTCCCCGCCGTGATCGCGAACTGGAAGGTCGCCCCGTCGCTCGCGTGCGGGAACACGGCCATCCTCAAGCCAGCATCGCAGACACCCCTGACCGCCCTCGCGATCGCCGACATCCTGATGGAGGCGGGCCTCCCCGAAGGGACCTTGAGCGTCCTTCCCGGCCCCGGCGCGACGACGGCCATCGCGCTGATCACGGATCCGCGCGTCGCGAAGATCGGGTTCACCGGTTCCACCGAGGTGGGCAAGAAGGTGATGGAGGCGGCCGCCGCCAACATCACACGGGTCTCGCTCGAGCTCGGCGGCAAGTCCGCGAGCGTCGTGTTCGACGATTCAGACCTCGACGTCGCGATCCCGAAGGCGTTGTGGTCGGTCTTCGACAACGCGGGCCAGGACTGCTGCGCGCGGTCCCGTCAGTTCGTGCAGCGTGGGATCTACGACGAGTACGTCGAGCGGTTCTCGAAAGCGACCGAGGCGATCAACGTCGGGGAGCCCCTCGACGAGGCGACCGAGATGGGCCCGCTGATCAGCCAGGGCCAGCGACAGACCTCGCTCGACTACCTCGCGATCGGTCAAGAAGAGGGCGGGCGTCTCACGACAGGAGGCGAGCAGCTCGACCGCGACGGGTACTACCTGACGCCCGCGGTGCTCGCCGACGTGGACAACTCCTGGCGGGTGGCTCGTGAGGAGATCTTCGGGCCGGTCGCGTGCATCCTGCCGTTCGACACCGAGGAAGAGGCGATCCGCCTCGCGAACGACACGCCGTACGGCCTGTCCGGCTCGATCTGGACCCGAGACATCGGCCGTGCGATCCGCGTCGCGAAGGCGATCCGCACCGGCGTCCTCAGCGTGAACTCGTCGAGCAGCGTGTTCACCGAGGCGCCATTCGGGGGCTACAAGCAGAGCGGGATCGGTCGCGAGATGGGGATGCACGCGGCGGCGCTCTACACCGAGGTGAAGAATATCTTCTTCAGCGAGGAGTGACGGCCCCTCACACCGACCGGTCGTACCGGTCCCGTTCCCAGTCGGTCACCGTCTCTCGCCAAGCCTTGAGCTCCCAGGCTCGAGACGTCGCGTAGTAGTCGCAGAACCCGACGCCCAACGCTCGCTGCAAGGCTTCATCCTCCCCGAACGCCGCGATCGCCGCCTCGAGGGACCCGGGGAGCGCCGGGAGCTTCGGGAGGGCATAGGCGTCCCCCTCGATCGGCTCCGGCGGCGTCGCGTTCCGGCGCATGCCGTCCGCTGCCGAGGCACCGATCGCAGCGAGGGCGAGATACGGATTGGCGTCGGCCCCGGGGCGTCGGCACTCCAGCCGCCAGAGCTCCGGGCGGACCGACCGGATCGCGCGAACGGCGCACGATCGGTTCTCGTAGCCCCAGCTGGCGTTGATCGGGGCGAACCATCCGGGGACCAGGCGCTTGTACGAATTGATGTTCGGATTCAGGAACAGCGAAGCAGCAGGAAGGTGCTCGAGGATCCCCGCGATGGCGCCGGCGAGCGGCGCCGGGAGCGGATCGTCGGCCGCACCACCCGCGAAGACGTTCGTGTCGCCGTCCCAACATGACAGGTGGACGTGTCCGCTCGACCCCTCCTCTCCCGGCACGGTCTTCGCGAGGAAGCTCGCGCGGAGGTCCATCGACGCCGCGACCTGCTTCGTCGCGAACTTCGCGAGCACGGCGCCGTCGGCAGCGGCCAGTCCGCGGCCGGGCGACAGGTTGAGCTCGAGGAGCCCCGGCCCGGCTTCGGTGTGCACCGCGGAAAGTTCCACGTCCAACGCCTGGAGGGCGCCCACGAGCGCGTCGACGAACCGATCGTAGCGGCCGATCTCGCCCAGGCTGTAGCTGATGCCGCTCGAGAGCGGCTTGTCGTGTTCGTCCCAGATCCGAACCTCGTACTCGATCGCCGCCATCACCTCGTAGCCGAGTGAAGACACATCGCCGACGACGGTGCGGAACACCTCCCGGGAGGCGAAGTCACAGGGGCTCCCGTCGGGCCAACTGGGCGTTGCCAGGCAGATCCGCCAACCGGGCCGCCAGATGAGATCGCGGACGGTGTCCGCCTCGGGGGTCAAGAGCAGGTCGGCCGCGCCCGTGCGGATCCCGAACCGCTCGTAGTCGGTGATCGGCGTGTCCACCGGATCCAATCCGAGGATCAGGTCGGTCATCACCGTCCCGTGCTCCACGGCGGCCTCGAACGCGGCCGGACGCAGCGCCTTGCCGCGGAGGGAGCCGTTCATGTCGGGGATCGCGAGGAGTACGAACTCCTCGCCCGTCCGCGCCGACGATGTGTCCGCGCGGTCCACCGAGCTCATCCCGTGCTCATAGCCGGCAAGGAGTCCTGGATCGAACGCTCCACCGACTCGATGGTTGCTCGGAAGCGATCGACGACCTCGGCGAGCTCCTCGTCGGAGCTGACGTACGCCGGTGCGAGGAGCGTCTGATCCCCCGCGTAGCCGTCCACCTGTGGATGGGTCGACGTCACGAGGAGTCCGTGCTCGAGGGCCGTGTCGTCGACGAGAGACGCTACGTCGAGCTCGACCGGCAAGAAGGACTCCCCGTCGCGCGGATCCACGAGCTCCACGCCGAGGAGGAAGCCTCGGCCCCGCACCTCCCGCACGATCTCGGATCCTTCGAGTGCCGCCTCGAGCTCGTCCCGAAGGGCAGGGCCTCGGTCATGGACCCGCTCGACCAAGCCGCGCTCGACGAGGAGGTCAAGGACGGCCAGCCCCACGGCCGAGGACAGCGGCGCCCCGTCCCATGTGTGTCCGAGGTCGAACTCGCGCGACCCGCGATCGATCGCCTCGTACACGTGCTGCCGGCAGAGCACCGCTCCGAGCGGCGCGTAGCCGGCGCCGAGACCCTTCCCGAGGGAGACGATGTCGGGCTCGATCGGGAGCTGGTCCGCCGCCAGCCAGCTCCCCACGCGACCGATCCCGCTCACCACCTCGTCGAAGCAGATCAGGAACCCGTGCTCGTCCCGCCGCTCCGCGAGGCCCTTCCAGAAGCGATCCGGTGGCGAGGCAGCGGGGAGCGCCGCCGCACTCACCGGCTCGCAGAAGAACGCGGCCACCGTCTCGGGCCCTGCTTCCTCGAGTCGACGATCGAGCTCCTCCAACGCCGCCTCACCGCTCGGATCGAACCGCCATGTCGAGGGCGGGATGTGGAGGTGCGACGCCAGGTACGGGGTATATGGCTCCTTGAGCGCGAGCCTGCCCGTGAGGGCGAGGGTTCCCATCGTCGACCCGTGGTACGCCTGCGCCTGGGCGATCACCCTCCAGCGGTCAGTGTCTCCGCGCTCGACGTGGTAGAGCCGGGCGAGCTGCAGCGCTGTCTCGTTCGCCTCCGAGCCGCCGGAGACCAGTCGCACCCGCGCCATCCCGGGCGCCACGACCTCGAGCAAGCGGTCGGCCAGGCGTTCCTGGGGTTCGCTCGTGAAATGGTGGTTGTAGAAGTACGAGATTCGGTTGGCCTGCTCGGCGGCAGCGTCGACGATCTCCGGCACGCCGTGGCCGAGGCAGGCGACCATCGCGCCGCCCGAGCATGCGTCGAGGATCCGGCGCCCGTCGGTCGTGGTGAGCCAGACCCCGACGCCGCGTTCGACGCTCGGGTACGCGAGATCGAGGAACCGAGGGAACACCTTCGTCGACTCAGATCGGATCGCGGTCGCCCCCATGCCTCATCCGCCGTCCGCGATGTTCGTCAACCTGCCCGCCGGTCGGAGGGAGTCTCCGCTGCCTTCTCCGACAGGCGAGCGACGTCGCTCAGATAGCGCTCGAACAGCTGCCACGCGATCCGCTTGCTCTCGATCGCGCGCTGCTTCGTCTCCTCGAGCAGCGCGTCGGGGTCCACGCCGTCCGCGTCCAGCTCATGGCGATACGCGTGAACCCAGTCGTCCATGATCTGCGTCGTCACCTCCGGATGGAACTGAACGCCGAGGCTCCGGCCGGCGACGAAGGCCTGCGGGCCGACGTCCGATTCCGCGATCTGGGTGGCGCCCGGGGGCAGGGTGAACGAATCGAAGTGCCACTGGAACCACGGGCCGTCGGGCACGAGTTCGGGGTCGTGGCTCCTGACCGGCAGCCAGCCGATCTCCGACTGCCTGCCGCGGAACACCTCTCCGCCGAGCACACGCGCCAGCATCTGCCCGCCGAAGCAAAGGCCGAGCACAGGGACGTCGGCGTCGATCGCCGTCCGCATGAGCTTCGCCTCGCGCGGCACGAACGGCTTCGAGTCGTCGAACGCGGCGAACTCGGAGCCGAGCGAGACGATCAGGTCGTAGCCCGTGGGATCGACCTCGCGATCGTCGATGTCGATCCGGAACGTCTCCACGCTGGCGTCGTGTCCCGCGAGCCACTTGGTGACGTGTCCCGGAGGGGTCGGCTCCTCGTGCTGGAGGATCAACGCCCGCAACGAGGCCGGCTCGTTCTCGGTACGACTCATCGCAGACCTCCGATCGGTGTCGAGGTGATCGGCTCGGAGCGGGTCAGGTCCGGCTCGACCTCCTCGGCGACATGGCGGATGACGTCGCTGAGCCGGGCGACCATCTCGCCGAGCTCGTCGTCGGTCGCGGTGAACGCGGGCGCGAACAACGTCTGGTCGCCCGCATAACCGTCGCGCGTCGGCTGCGTCGACAGGACGATCAGCCCTCGATCGAACGCGGCGGCGTCGATCCTCCCGCCGAACCGAAGGTCGGGCGGGAGGAACGACTCGCCGTCGCGCGGATCGACGAACGAAACCCCGAGCAGGTACCCGTGGCCCCTGACCTCGCGGACGAGCGGGATGCCGGAGAGGGCGTCGGCGAGCTCGTCGCGGAGCTTCGCCCCTCGGTCATGGACTCGCTCGACCAATCCTTCGGACCGCACGGCCTCGAGGACCGCGAGACCCACCGCGCAAGCGAGCGGCGCGCCGTCCCACGTGTGGCCGAGGGTGAAACGGCGCGACCCTTGGGCGAACGCCTCGTACACGTGTTCACGGACGAGCACACCTCCGATCGCGGCGTACCCGGCTCCGAGCCCCTTCGCCGTCGCGATGATGTCGGGCGCGCACGCCGTCGCGGCGCCCGCGAACCAATGGCCGGTGCGCCCGACCCCGGTCACCACCTCGTCGAAGCACACGAGGAAACCGTGACGATCGCGCCGCTCGGACAGGCCTTCCCAGAAGCGAACGGGCGGCGTGTACCCGGGGAGGGCGGCGCCGCTGATCGGCTCGCAGAAGAAGGCGGACACGTTGCCCGGGCCGGCCTCCTCGAGCGCGAGATCGAGCGCTTCGAGGGCCGCCTCGCCGGAGGGATCGAAGCGCCAGGTACTCGGCGGGATGTGCAGGTGTTGCGGCAAGTAGGGCACGAACGGGCCGTGCATCCCCGGACGACCCGTCAGCGCGAGGGTCTCCATCGTCGGGCCGTGATACGCCTGCGCCGGGGAGATCACCTGCCATCGGTCCGGCTCGCCGCGCTCTAGCTGCGTGCGATCTGGATCGCCATCTCGTTGGCGTCGGCGCCGCTCACGGTGAAGCGAACGCGGGTGAACCCCTCCGGAGCGACGTCGATCAGCTCCTCCGCGAGCCGCTCCTGGGCCGGGTTGGTGAGACGTTCGTTGTGGACGAAGGCGAGTGTCTCCGCCTGGGCTCGAGCCGCCGCGATGATGTCGCGCCGGCCGTGACCGAGGGTGGAGGCCATGGAACCCCCGCTCATCGCATCCAGGTACCGGTGGCCTTCGGCATCCTCGATCCAGACGCCTCCGCCTCGGACGATGACCGGCATCGCGCGCCCGAACTCGAGGGGGAGCACGTGCGTGCGATGACTCTCGACTGGGGTCTGAGCCAACCCGCTCTCCTTTCGATGCGCCGCTCGGCGTTACAGGGTACGGCACTGTAGGGTCGCGCGCTGACCGGCAACGGTTGCCGGCTGGACCACCCATCCGTTGCGGGCCAGCTGCGGTCGCGGTATAACCCGGCCCCCGAGGCATCCCGCAGTCGACGGGTCGAGATCTGGGTTCTGAGCCCGAAGGAGGGTCGATCGATGACCGACGTGAAGGACATCCTCGAGGGGTGGCAGAAGGACGGCGTCGCATTCGTTCGGTTCGAGCTCCCCGACATGCACGGCATCTCGCGGTCCAAGACGATCCCGATCGCCCATGCGTCCGACTACGCGGAGCGTGGCCTCAACATGTACGGAGGCACCAGCGTCCTCGACTCCCGCTCCGACGTCGTCGGGGGCACGCTATACCACGAGGAAGTCGGGTACGGAGACCAGCTGTTGTTCCCCGACCCGGACTCGGCCGCGGTGCTGCCGTGGGCCGACCACACGGCACGGCTCATCTGCGACGCCCAGTGGTACGACGGGACGCCCCTCGCGGCGACGCCTCGGCACGTCTTCCGCCAGGCGTTGGAGAAGGCCCGTTCGATGGGGTTCGAGCCGCTCTTGGGCTCAGAGTTCGAGTTCTACCTCCTCACAGGGGACACGCATGAGCCGCTCTTCTCCGGCCATCACATCTTCAACACACTGCGGAACGACTACGTCCCCACGATCCGCCGGATCCTGGACGAGATGCCGCAAGTCGGCGTGGACATCATCACCTCGAACTGCGAGTACGCCGGGTCGCAGTGGGAGATCAACTTCGCGCCCGGTCGCGGGCTCGCCGGTCCGGACAACGCGTTCACGTTCAAGAACGGCGTCAAGGAGATCGCGAAGCAAGACGGCTACCTCGCGACGTTCATGACGAAACCATGGGCGGATTCAGCCGGCAGCGGGTGCCACACGCACATCTCGTTGTTACATGCCGAATCGGGAGAGAACGTGTTCGGGGACGCGAACGACCCCCAGGGGATGACGGACGCTTGCCGCTCCTTCATCGCGGGCCAGTTGCGATACGCCCGGACGATCGACGCCGTGATCGCCCCCACGGTCAACTGCCTGCGTCGCCGGCGGCCACACACGTTCAGCCCGTCGAACATCTCATGGGGGCTGGAGGACCGCTCCGCCCTCGTCCGAGTGAAGGGCGGCAGCCCGGCGAACAAGCACGTCGAGTATCGGGCGCCCTCTGCTCTCTCCAACCCGTACCTCGTCGGAGCGGCGCTCCTCCAGGCCGGTCTCCGCGGGATCGAAGACGAGCTGCCGGTCCCCGCGCCGTCGAAGCCGGGCGTGCCCGCGGAGGAGGACGACTCTTTCGAGAAGCTTCCTCTCGACCTGGAGGGATCCCTCGACGCGCTCGAGCAGGATCCGGCGTCGAAGGAGTTCTTCGGCGAGGACTTCGTGACGGCCTACTCGAAGATGCGCCGGTACGAGCTGTCCCGATATCAGGACTCCGTGTCGGATTGGGAGCAGACCGAGTACCTGGAGTTGTTCTGAGTCCGGCGGCTGCTCCCCGTAGCCGGGCGAGGGTCCGCGGCGGCAGCAGGGCCGACGCCGCGGAGACCGCGCGCCGCCTCGCCGCCTCTGGCGTCGAGGCCGTCGCGCTCGCCATCGTGATCAACTCCGGCGTCACCCTCGTGAAAACGATCCCGCTCGGTCGGTTCGAGGACGCGGTCAAGTTCGGGGTCGGCCTGTCCCCGGTCTTCACGGTCTTCCAGGTCGATGACCAGATCACGTCCTCGCCGCATATCGGGGGACCAACCGGCGACACCCGCCTGATGCCGGATCCGGCCCAGACGGTCGGACTCGCCGCGAGCCCAGGATGGGCGCTCGCACCCGTAGACCAGCTCGACCAGGAGGGCGAGCCCTACCCTGGCTGCCCCCGCACGTTCGCCCGTCGGATGCTCGAGGGCCTCGCCGGCCGCGGACTCGATCTCCGCGGCGGTTACGAGATCGAGTTCTTCCTCGGCCATCGAGCCACGCCGGGTCCGGACGAGGCGGACCCGACGCCGGCCCACACCGGGCCGGCGTACGGCGCGATCGCGCTCGCCGACGTCGAGCCGTTCGCGACGGCGCTGATCCGAGCCTTCGAAGAACAGGGCACCGGCGTGATGCAGTTCCACCCGGAGTACTCGACCGGGCAGCTCGAGGTGTCGGTGCCGCACAGCGTCGGGATCGCCGCGGCGGACACGCACCTCGTCGTGCGCCACACGATCAGGGCCGTCGCGAGGAACCATGGGTACGTGGCGTCGTTCGCGCCGGTCGTCTTCGCCGGGCGAGTCGGCAACGGGAACCATCTGCACCTGAGCCTCTGGAACCAGAACGGTCGGAACCTGTTCCAGGGCGGTCGCGGCCCCGAGGGCATGACGCGCGAGGCGGAGGCGTTCACGGCGGGCGTGCTCGCGGCGCTTCCGGCGCTCACCGCGATCACCGCGCCGTCCGTCCCGAGCTACGAGCGACTCCAACCCCACCGGTGGAGCGGTCCATGGGCCTGCTGGGGACGAGAGAACCGCGAGGCGGCGTTGCGGTTCGTGACCGGGATGGTGGGAAGCCGACCGGACGCCGCGAACCTCGAGGTCAAGTCCATGGACCCGGCAGCGAACCCCTACCTCGCCCTCGGCGCGATCGTGGCCGCGGGGATCGACGGGCTCGACCGCGAGCTATCGCTCCCCGAGCCCGTCTCGGACGACCCCGCTTCGATCCCCGCCCGCCGTCGCCGCTCGATGGGGATCCGACAGCTTCCCGACTCGCTCGGCGCCGCGATCCGCGAGCTCGAGAAGTCCTCGATGCTCCGGGAGGCGATGGGCGACGTGCTGTTCGACTCGTTCCTCGCGACCAGACGCGCGGAACGCGAGGTCTTCGAGGGCCAGGATCCCGAGGACGTGGTTCGCGCGCATCGGTGGCGCTACTGAGCGGAAGGGATGTCATGGCGAACGTGGATCTGTCGGGGGCCGAGGTCGTCGACGCGCATACCCACCCGTACCGTCTCGACGATCTCCTGGCGAAGGGATCCGAGGGCTTCGACACCAGGATGATGTTCCTGGGCGAGTCGTTCCACTCGTCCTCCCGTGTCCATGACGAGCTCTGGCCCGTCGCGGACGCCTTCTGGATCCCTTGGATCGCGGCGCCGAGCGAGTCGGGAAGCTGTCG
>CAJDUF010000076.1_pt1 | contig 12800 bp, 9 predicted proteins | sample 7390091 | NCBI WGS metagenome assembly CAJDUF01 (sample SAMEA7055670, study PRJEB34461) | soil metagenome | biome: terrestrial ecosystem; feature: Peninsula; material: soil | place: Antarctica | collected 2016 | reverse complement strand
CATGACCGAGCAACCGCGGACCCAGTTCGCGCGGAACGGAGACGTGCACCTCGCGTACCAGACCGTCGGGACAGGGCCCCTCGACATCCTGCTGGTGGATACGTGGGTGCACCACGTCGAGGCAGTCTGGGACTTCCCCGACTTCGCCCGGTTCCTTCGGCGACTCAGCTCGTTCGGGCGTCTGATCCATTTCGACCGACGAGGGACGGGGCTCTCCGATCCCGTCCCGCTGGACCGGCTGCCGGATTTCGAGACGCAGATGGAGGACGTCGTCGTGATCCTCGATGCGGCCGGGTCACGGGAGGCCGCCGTCTTCGGAACCAACGACGGGACGCTGGTCGCGATGCTCCTGGCCGCCGCCCATCCCGAACGATGTCGCTCGCTCGTGCTCTTCGCGCCGACGGCGAAGCACCAGCAGGCGGCCGGGCAGTCCATGGAGGCGATCGAAGAGGCGCTCGAGCAGATGACCGCGGCGGTCGACGAGAGCGGCGTCCACATCCTTGCTCCCAGCCGCAAGAACGACGAGCGGTTCGACCGGCAGCTGAACCGGTTGCAGCGGAACTCCGTGCGGCAGGGCGCGATGGCGCACTACTACCGCCAGACGATGCTGTCGGATATCCGAGACGTTCTCCCGAAGATCACGATCCCCACGCTGGTCCTCAACCGCAGCGGCAACCGGATCGTCTCGATGGAGCTCAGCAAGGAGGCCGCCGCGATGATCCCGGGCGCGAAGCTCGTCGAGCTTCCGGGCGAGGACCACCTCGTGTTCTCGCAGGACGTCGACAGGGTCACCGACGAGATCGAAGAGTTCCTCACCGGCGTCCGGACGGGATCGGATCCGGACCGGGTCCTCACGACATTGCTGTTCACCGACATCGTCGACTCGACGACCCAGGCCGCGGAGATGGGTGATCGACGATGGCGTGATGTCCTCGATCAGCACCACGATCTGGTGCGAGCCGAGCTCGACCGGTTCGGAGGCCGCGAGATCGCCACGACCGGAGACGGGTTCTTCGCGACCTTCGACTCCCCGGCGCAGGCTGTTCGGTGCGCGCTTTCCGCCACAGAGGGTGTTCCGACCCTCGGGGTCCAGATCCGCGCCGGCGTGCACACGGGCGAAGTCGAGATCCGTGGCGCCGACCTCGGCGGACTTGCGGTCCACATCGGCGCCCGGGTCGCGGCCGCGGCGCAGCCGGGTGAGGTGCTCGTCTCGAGCACGGTCAAAGAGCTGCTCGCCGGTTCGAGGGTCGCCTTCGTGGACCGCGGCGAGCACGAGTTGAAGGGCGTCCCGGGAACGTGGCGGCTCTTCGCCGCGAACGACCGAGCTTCTTAGGCTTCGGACGAACCGGCCTCGCGACCGCCTGGCTCTTCGCGCTCGATCGTCACACAGCGCAAGGAGCCTTCCTCCGCCAGCCCTGCATGACCTGAGGTTTGCCCGATGACGGTGAGCAGGGAGCCAAGCGCCGCCTCGGCACTGGGAGCATCGATCCTGGCCGTGAAGCGAGGATCACCGCTCCCCGGATCGCGGCCCGCCTCCACGATGTCCACGATCGCGTAGGTGTTCGCCATGAGCTGGACCTCGTGGATGGCGTCGTCATCGACGTCTGCCCGGACAAGCAGGTTGATCCGAAACCACATCGCGAGAGAACCGTAGCGGAGCGTGATGGTCCCGTATAGAGCGCACGGCTGCTTCGGCCTCGACGGCTATCCCGGAGACCGCGTCACGTCCACCCAGATGCCCTTCCGCGCCCCGTCGACGGCGATCGCTCGTGCCGATCCCCTCACGCGAGCGAGCTGGGTCACGTCGAGCGAGGCAGTATCGACCCGAGTCACCGCTCCGTCACGATGCGAGACCCACACCGATCCGAGCCCCCCGCGAGGGGAAGTCGGCCGGGGCGGCAGGCTCTTCTGCCCGACGACTCGGTCCGTGAGAACGGAGATCCGTGTGAGAACCCCGTCTCGAAGTCGAGCGCCCAGACATAGCCGTCGGCGACCGCGATCATGTCGATGTTCCCGTCACCGGGATCGCGGCAACGGGCTCGAGCGATGCAGCATCCACCTTCGTGACCACCCCGGCAGATTGATCCACTACCCACACGCCTCCCTCGCCTGCGGCTACCAGCTGGATGCCATTCGCAAGCGTCCGCCGCTTGCTCACCTCACGCCCGCCCTGATCTCGATGCCGAGGCTACGCACGGCTTCCGCCGCGGCAACCGGACTCCTGATCGCGTCGACGGGCCGTTCGAAGGTCACGAAGAACCCGTCGCCCGCGGTGTCGTTCTCGCGGCCATCGAACCGACGGATCTCGCGCCGGAGGATCCGGTGATGGCGTGAGACGAGCTCTCCCCACCGAGTATCGCCCATCTCCCCCGCGATGACCGTGGAGCCGACGATGTCGGTGAACAGGACGGCTCCGAGACTGCGTCCTGCGGTGCGTCGTTGCATCCTGCCGGAGTGTGTGCCCCGGCCCAAAGGATCACGGCCGGAGGATCACCGGGGCCGCCCAGGCCTCTCGTTCACTTGATCCAGTGAGCCGAAAGTCTCGGCCCGACATCCCCCGGAGCTGTCCCGCCTTCCCCGTCCGCCCGACGGATGCATCGGCCGTTCACGGGGCAAGATTGCGACATTCGAGTGATAGTGCTGTCGGCCCGAGGGGGTCAAAGTGACCCTGCGTCCGGCCGAAGTCGAGTGCCGGTCACCAGAAAGGACACGGATGGCCCCGCTCGGCACCCCCCACCTGGCCATCGAGAACTTCTCGAACCGCAGACGGATCACCGTCTTCACCGGTCTCCTCGCGAGCGCGCTCCTCGTTGCCACCCTCGTCCGCCCAGCGACCGCCCTCGCCGAACACTTCGTCGCTGTCGTCGTCCACGAGCGGACGCCGAACACGTATTCCGCGGAACGGTTGATCGAGGCCGTCGGTGGCCGCGTCACGCGACCGCTCCCCCTGATCGGCGGGTTCGCCGCCGACGTGCCGGCCGACCGCTTGTCGATGCTCGGCCCCGATGGTCCGATCGCGGGCCTCTACGTCGACGCCCCCATCCGGATGGCGAGCATCGGAACGGAGCAGTGGGACGATCAAGAGCCGACCCTCGCGTGGCGGAAGACGATCCGGCTGGGCCAGGTCCCGTACGGGATCGATGGAAGCGGCGTGACGGTCGCGATGATCGACACCGGGGTGGCGCAGTCCCAGGACTTCGGTGATCGCGTCGTCGCTCGGGTCGACTTCACACCCGGCGGGAACGGCGACGACGTCTACGGACACGGAACACACCTCGCCGGCGTGATCGCAGGGAACGGCGCGGCTTCGGGTGGGAAGTGGCGCGGCGTCGCGCCGGGCGCGCGACTCGTCTCGGTGAAGGTGGCCGGGCCCGACGGAGCGACGGATGTCTCCGTCGTGATCGCCGCGCTGCAATGGGTCGTCACCCATCGGGCTCAGTACGGGATCAAGGTCCTGAACCTCTCGTTCGGGACGGACAGCGTCCAGCCGTACGCGGTCGATCCACTGAACGCCGCCGTGGAGCGCGCCTGGGCCGCCGGCATCACCGTCGTCGTCTCGTCCGGCAACCGTGGCCCGGGGACGATCAACAAGCCCGGCGACGATCCCTTCGTTATCACGGTGGGAGCGGCTGACCTCAGGCAGACGGCCGACCGGAGGGACGATGAGATCGCTCCGTTCTCGAGCAGCGGGGTTACCCAGGACGGGTTCATGAAACCCGACCTCGTCGCGCCCGGCACCACGATCGTGGCGACCCGCGACGCGGGAAGCACGATCGACACGCTCCACCCGGACGCCGTCGTCGACGACGACTATTTCAAGGGAACCGGCACCTCGCAGGCGGGCGCGATCGTCTCGGGCGTGGCCGCGCTGCTCTACGACGCGAACCCGACCCTCCGTCCGAGTACCGTGAAGAGCATCCTGATGGGGAGCACCTTCCGGGCCTCGCAATATCGGACGGGAGGCGGCTCGGGGCTTCTCGACGCGGCCGGTGCCCTCGCGAGCATCAACAGCGGCGACTGGGCGAACCTCGGGTTGGTCCGGTCGCTCGGCGCCGGTTCGCTCGAGGACAGCCGTGGGCGTTTCCACGTCCACGCCGACCTGGACCACGACGGCCAGCTCGACCTCCTGAGGGGTGAGCAGGACGTCCTCGGCGCGCCGTGGGACTCGACCTCGTGGTCGTCCACGTCGTGGTCGTCGACGTCGTGGTCCTCCACGGCCTGGTCGTCGCTGATCTCCGAGAACAGCGGATGGACGAGCACCTCGTGGAGCTCGACGTCCTGGAGCGGCATGTACTGGAGTTCCACCTCGTGGAGCTCGAACTCGTGGAGTTCCACCTCGTGGAGTTCCACGAGCTGGAGCTCGGTCGCCTGGAGCTGAGGAGAGACAACATGAAGACACTTCCTCGTTCGGTGAAGCTCCTCATCTCGGGAGCGTCGCTCCTGGGCATCGGCTGCATCGCGATCCGGCTGCCGGAGATCACGCGATGGGACGTCCCGGATCTCCTCGCCGTCGCCCTGATCGCCGGGCTCACGGTCGCCGCAGAGCGATGCTCGATCCCGCTCCGTCGCGGAACCGAGACCGTGAACTTCGCGCTCACCGACGGCGTGTGGGCCGGCGCGCTCCTGCTCGTCTCGCCGGGGGTGCTCACGGTGGCGGTGCTCGTGGGCGTGGTCGCGGGAGAGGCCCTGAACCGTTGGAAGCCGTTCAAGATCGCCTACAACGTCTCGCAATTCCTGATCGGGCTCACCCTCGCGGAATCGACCTTCGCGATCCTCGGCGCGTGGGGCTCCGGACCGACAGACCCGGCGCGCTGGGCCGCGGTGCTGATCGCGATGTTCGTGGCCTTCGCCATCAACGCGACCGCGATCATGCTCGTGGTGTCGATGGTCGAGGGCACCCGATTCATCGACGTGTTCCGCCTCCCCCTCGCGTTGAACGTGATGCACTGGCTCGGCAACGTGTTCCTCGGCATCCTCGGCGCGTTGGTCTGGGCCGCCGAGCCCGTCGCCCTCATCCTGATGATCGCGCCGGTCACGCTCGCATACGTCACCTACCGGCGTTGGGTCGAAGGCATCAAGGAACGCGACCAGATGCGCAACCTGTACGAGGCGGGCTGCACGCTTTCCGCCCCGCTCGCCACCGCGGAGACCTTCGGCGACTTCCTCGGCCTGCTCGAGAATCTGCTCCCAGCCGATCGCGTGGAGCTCGTCGTCGTCGACGACAACACCGTCGCGGTGCACACCTCGGAGGGGATCCGACACCTCACGGTCGACGACGCGGGGTCGGATCCGCTCGACGCGTTCGTCGCGGTGCGAGACGGCGTGGCTCCCCAGATCGCCCTCGTCGGGGATGGAGACGACGTCCGTGGGGTGCTCGCCGTGTACCGAAGCGAGGCCCTCACCGCGACGGAGCGGGGACTCCTCGACGGTTTCGCGACCCAGATCGCCGCTCGACTCCGGAATCACCGCGTGTACGGGAAGACGCTCGAGCGCGCGCGCCTCTCGGAGATCGTCTCGCACACGTCGGACGGCGTCTTCACCGTGGACCTCGACGGCCGGATCACGACGTGGAATCCGGCGATGCACACGATCATGGGCTACTCCGAGGACGACGCGATCGGCCGGCGATGCGAGGACGTCCTCGGTCTCGGACTGATCGCGGTCCTCGCGGACGACGACGCCGGCAACGGCGGGCTCGGCATCACGACGGCCACCACGAAGGATGGAGTCCGGAAAGACCTCCGTCTCCACACGAGCACGATCCGCGACAACGAGGGAGCATCGCCCGCCCGGATCGTCGTGGTGCGCGACGCCGGCGAGGAGATGAAGGCGGAGCAGATCAAGCGCGACTTCGTGTCGATGGTCTCCCACGAGCTCCGCTCACCGCTGACGCCACTCCGAGGTTTCCTCTCCAGCCTCGTCGAAGGCACCGTCGACGATTCACCCGAGAAGCGCCACGAGTACTACCGGATCATGCTGCGCCAGGCTCAGCGACTGGAGCGGGTGGTGAACGACATGCTCGATGTCTCGCTGATCGAGGCCGGCGGGCTCGTGGTGGATCTCCAACCGGTGCCGTTGGACCATGTGTTGAGCCGCGTCGTGAAGGAGTTCCGCGAACAGCACCCGGACCGCCCCGTCGTGCTGCGCGACCCCGACCGATCGGTGACCGTGTTCGCCGATCCCTTCCGCGTGGAGCAGGTGGTGCTGAACCTGTTGTCGAACGCCCACAAGTACACCCCGGCGGCGCTGCCGATCAGGGTGAGCACCATGACCTCCGATGGCTCGGTGATCATCGCGGTGCGCGATCAGGGCGAAGGCATCGCGACGGAGCACCGCGACATGATCTTCGACCGCTTCTACCGGGTGCAGGAGGGCCCCGCCTCGCGTCAGCCGGGGACCGGCCTGGGCCTCTACATCGCGCAGACGCTCGTCGAGGCGATGTCCGGGCGCATCTGGGTGGACTCCGAGCTTGGCGCGGGCACGACCTTCTCGTTCAGCCTGAAGACCGTCGACCTGGACCACCTGGCTGAGATCACGCTGGACGAGTTCCCGCGGCCCGCCGAAGCGCACCTGGTCCGCATGCCCTGAGTCTTCGGCCGTGCGGGCGGAAGTGCTCGAGAGGAGCGTCCGAGCCACGCGATGACCTCCTGGGCTCTTGTGACGTCGCGACGAGGGGGCATCGTGGATGGACTTCGGCTGATCGCGAGGACGCGGGTGACGGTCGTTGTTCTCCTGACCTTCGCGATGGCAGCATGCGGCGGGGGAGCCGATGGCGTTCCGCAGCCACCCGCCGTCGGAGTGGCGTTCGCGAACAGAGGGGCGGACGTGTGCCAGGCGCACTTGCACAGAAGAAAGGCGCAGAGGCCGCTCCCGTACCCCAACTTCAACCCTACCCAGCCCGACCCGTCGAGGCTCCGACGACTCGCGCCCTCCTGGCGGAAACGGTGGAGACCTTCGAGGCCTGGCTGCACGAGATGCAGGCCTTGGGTCAACCGCCCACAGGGCTAGCGGCATGGGCCGATCTCGTTGCGGCGGTTGAGAACCATGTTCGGATCGCCGCTGAGCAGGAGGCGGCGGCCCATCGCAGCGACGTCGAGACATTCGTCAGGGACTACCACGAGGGCACGAAGACCCAGGACGAGTTGCTGCGTGCGGCCTACGCTGCCGGCGTCCCCGAGTGCGCCGACGTGGACCGATAAGAAGAAGGGGCATCGGGAAGCGGCTCGAGCATCCCGACGGACGCCGAGATCAACGCCTCGTCGCCTCCACCTTTGACAGCTCGTTGCGCGAGGCTGAGCGCGGCCCGAGCTTGCCAGCGGAGCAGCGGTGAACCCAGCTCGTCGGCGAGGGCGACGGCCGAGCGAAGCTCGGCCGTCGCGCTCGTGGCCTCGCCCTGGGCCGTGAGCACGCGGCCCAAGGTTGTGAACGCGTTCGCTAGGTACTTCGGCCGGCGGGCGGTCTTCGCAAGCTCGATCGCCCGCCTGCTCCACATGAGCGCGTCGTCGATCCGACCAGCCGAGAGCTCCAGCTCCGCCCGATTCGCAGCTAGCCGCCCGGTGATCAGCCAGCGCTCCCATGCTTCGCTCTGGAGAGCCTCATCCCACAGAGCCGGGAACGTCCGCTCGACGCTCGCGAGATCATCCAGGAGAAGTTCCGCGCCGATCAGATCAGCTCGGGCATTCATCCACGGCATGTTGAACTCGGACGGGCCGAGCCGGTCACTGACCGTTTCGCTTCGCAACTTCGCCTCCTCGAGCGCGAAGATCTCGCGCAGCGCCGTGGTCGAGTAGTTCGTGACGACGTTGTCCTTGCGCCCCATCTTCTGGGCGGTCTGGATCGCCAGATCCCCCGCCGCCACCGCCTCCTCGTACCGGCCCATCCCCGAGAGGATCAGCCCTCGCATCCCGGCTCCCCGCAGTAGGAACTCCGCACTCCGCGGTTCGAGCCCGCCCGTCGCAGCCGCTTCGTCGGAGAGCTCGAGCGCGCGCTCGTGGGCCCCCGTCCAATAATGGACGTCCGCCTGCATGTGGTAGTGCTCGGCGAGCTCGAGGAGCCGGTCATCGCCCCGCCAGAGATCGAGTGCTCGGTCGCCGAGTTCAAGGGCCCGATCGAGATCTCCCTCGCCGCCTCGCATCCCGAACGCTTGCGAGAGGCGTGCGATCGCGACGGCTTCGAGCTCGGCCGGACCGTTCGTCCGAACGAGCTCCACCGCTCGCTCGGCCAATGAGAACGTGGCGGATGTCTTCTCGCTCCACAGCGTCGCTCGGCTGCGCGCGAGCAAGGCCTCGATCTCCTCGACGCCGCTCAGTTCCGGCAGGAGCGCCTCGAGTTCGGCGTCGGCGCGCGGATAGTCCTCGAGCTCGGCGAGCGCGAGTCCTCGGCGCAGCCGGATCCGCCGACGATCCTCGTCCGTCGACGCGAGATCGAGGGCGCGCGAGAACAGATCGTGGGTCTCGTCGATAGCAAGGGCGTCCCGAGCCCGCTCCGCCGCGCCGAGGAGGTACCCGCGAGCCGAGTCCAACTCGCCGGCCTCCCGCCAGTGGTGCGCGAGCAGCCATCCCAGGTCGGCGGGATCCGCCAGCGTGCCCTCCAGGTACCGCGCCACCGCGCCGTGGAGCTCCCGTCGGGAGCCGCGTGGCAGCGTCCCGTAGGCGACGTCTCGGATCAGCACGTGCTTGAACGCGAACTCCACAAGCACGCCGCGCCAGAACGTGTGACCGATCACCGAGGCGTGGAGCAGCGTCGTCCGCGCGTCGGCCGGCAGCGCGTCGATGCGCGCCGCGATCGCCGCGCGCACGGTCGACGGCAGCTCCTCGCTCGAGACATCGTCGGCGACCGAGGCCACCAGCTCCTCGAGGAACAGCGGGTTCCCCTCGGCGGTCCGCACCAGCCTGTCGATGGCCGACAGGTCCGCCGCGGGCAGGAGCGCCGTAGCAACCGACTTCGAGTCGGCCTCGCTGAGCGGCTCGAGCGGAAGGGTCGTCTGCCCGATCATCCCGCCGCCCCAGGTCCGCCCGGCCTCGAGGAACTCGGGCCTGGCCAACGCCATCACCAGCAGCCGGGCGTCGCGGACGTGGGTCACCAGGTAGTCGATGAGGTCGAGGAGCGGATCGTCCGCCCAATGCACGTCTTCGAATACCAGCAGGAGCGGCTGCCGCTCTGCGAGATGTTCGATGAACATCCGCATCGTGAACAGGAGGTGGATCGCCTCGGTGGGAGGCGCGTCCAGTCCCAGCCCGAGGAGCAGGCTCAGGTAACGCGTGGCGTCGGCGGCCACCGCGTCCGGGAAGAGTTCATCGACGGCTGCGGCCACCTTCGCGCGAGCGACCTCCATCCGGTCGTTCTCGTAGATCCCGGCGACCCGATGGATGATCTGCCCGGCGGCCCGGTACGGCGTCTGCTCCTCGTAGGGAAGGCTCCGACCCCAGAGCGCCCGGCCGCCGGCCGCCTCGATCCGTTCGGAGGCCTCACGGGCGGTCCGCGTCTTTCCCATCCCGGCGGGGCCGAGGATCGTCACCAGGTGCGGACGCCCCTCCTCCACCGCTCGATCCCACACGCTCGCGATCAGGTTGAGCTCCCGCTCCCGCCCGACGAGCGGGGTGCCCGACGTCGGCCGGCTTCCGGGTGCCTGGAGGGCCTCGCCGACCGCCCACGCGACGATCGCGTCCCGTTTCCCCCTCGCGTCGACGGCCGGCAGCTCCTCGAACCGGAACGCGTTCCTCGTGATCCGGTGCGTCGGCTCGTCGACGACCACCTGTCCCGGCCCCGCGGCACCCTGGAGGCGCGCCGCGGTGTTCACGACATCGCCCGTCGCCAGCGCCTCCCCCGGGGCCGGGTCGACCGCGACCACCGCCTCACCTGTGCAGACGGCGCCTCGCACCTCGAGATCCAAACCCTCGTGCTTCGCGTTCAAGGCCTCGATCCCCTCGAGGATCGAGAGGCCCGCGCGGACGGCGCGTTCAGGGTCGTCCGCGCGCGCGAGCGGCGCCCCGAAGACCGCCATCACGGCGTCGCCGATGTACTTCTCGACGACGCCGCCATGGCGCTCGATCCGCTCGCGCGCGTCGTCGAAGTACAGCTGATTGCGGTCGCGGACGTCCTCCGGGTCGGCGCCGTCGGCCCGCGCGGTCGACCCCACGATGTCGACGAACAGGATCGAGACGAGCTTGCGCTCCTGCGTCCCGGCCGTGGCGGAGAGCGGCGTCCCACACTCCGGGCAGAACCGCGCGCCCTCGGGGACGTTCGAGCCGCAGTTCGGGCAGGTCATGTTCGAGATTCTGGCCCCTAGTCGAGGAGCGCGTCGAGAGCACCCTTCGCGAGGAGCCATCCGGTTCCCGCCAGGAAGCCGCCGGCGATCAGGTAGATGCCGATGCCCTCGGCCAGGAAGTCCGAGAGATGACCACCGAATACGAGGGCGGCGAACGAGATCGCGAGCACGACCTCGACCGCACCGGCGACGAGCATGGCCAGCGGTCCAACGGATCGTCGCTGCTCGGACACGGCTCCTCAGCGAAGCCCCGGCAGGCGCCGTGAGTCGAGAACCCTAGCCGCAACCCGGTGGCCGGGCCAGCCGGATCAGGGCGGCGGAGCTGTCGTCCTGGCCGGGTGGCGCGGCCGGTTGCGTCGGCGCCTGAATGCCCGAGCGATCGGGCCGGTAGCTCGGAGCCCGTGCAGGAGCGCCGCCAGAATCACCCCGGGGGTCGGCTGCCATACACCCGCGGCCGTCAGAACGACGGCTGCCAGGAGCGAGACGACAGCCACGATCCCGGCGATCGGACCCCACACCGTGTCGCGATCGGGAGGCAACCTCCTGGGCGCTGAGCGTGGCGCGGAACCGCTTGTCAGCCTGGGAAGATGCCCGTCCATCACCTCGTCCGGCGGTCGCGGTTCTACCGCCGGGGCGAGCCCGACCCCGAGGCGATTCGCGAGCACCATGACGGAACGCTCGGTGCCATCGAATGGGATCAGTTCCGCGATACGCGCTCGCTCGGCGCGATAACCGATCGCGTGTTCGATCACCTTCCCCGAAAGCTGGATCCGCCCAAGGACCACGGGCGCCCGCCGTCCGGACCCGGAGAACCCCATGAGATGGGGCATGGAGGCGAGGAATACGGCGAACTCGATCTCCTTCGATGAGTAGAAGCCGCAGCTGCAATCTTCCGACGGCACGTCGTGATCAGACTCAGGGAAGAGCATGCAGGACGCAGTCACCCAGTTCGAAGCAGCTCCGTCCCAAGGGCTGGTCCTCATCAAGGGACCGTGCAGTGAGCCGTTCAGTGGGTCGAGTTGAGCGCGACCGCCTTCGATCGAGTATCGCCATGCCCGGTAGGCCACGATCGGCTCGATGGCGTCGGGGATCCGGAAGGAGGGGTCGTCCATCGGACGCTCAGGCCGGTTCGTGCTCGACATCTCTCCGGGGTTCGGGTGCCGGGTCGATCGCCGGCGCAGGCTCTTCCACCGGAGGTGGCTCCTCGATCGGCTCGATGTAGATCGTCCGCCGCTGCTCACCGATGTTCATCGGTGTCCCCCTTTCGCCCTTCAAGGGCAGGAGACTCCCAACAAGAAGCAAAGGATACGACCCGGAGACTCACAGCGGCGACGGGTCGGCTGCCATGCCAGCAACGCGGCGTCGTTTCCATCGTCGAGATGTCGCAGATCCAACGTCCGCTGGGTTTCAGAGGTCGGCGGAGCCGGAGGGATCACTTCCCAGATCGAACCGATGCTTCACCGTTGTCGGCGGCCTCCGACCGCAGTTGCCTCCATCCGTCCCGTTCGAGCAGAAGAGAGATCGCCGTCCCGAGGACGAGCGACCAGAAGAAGGGCCCGAGGCCGAAGACGGTCATCTGTGAGAGGGCGATCGCGAACGCGAACAGCGGCCCGAGGATCAACGGCCCGGCGCTGATCTGCCGGAGGGCGACGGCGAGAGCCGGCACCAGCGCCAGGCCGGCCATCGTCAGCAGCAGCACCGGCGGAACGAGCACGGCGAGGTCTGCCGCGGTGCTGGCGAACAGCGCGATGAGCAGGCCGGCCGCGACGGGTAGATAGATCGAGCGGTAACGGAGCGAGCGCTCACCCGCGGCCGGTCCCGCGGTGACCAGGACGGGCGGCAGGGCGAGGGAGACGCTGATCGGGCCGAAGAGCGAGCCCAGCAGGGTTCCTGCCCCGCTCACGACGTTGAGGACGCGCTCGGGCGGGCGAAACCCCTGGCCCCGTAGGTAGATAACCGAGGGGACGTTCGACTGGACCGTCATGAGGGCGAGCAGCACCGGCGTGACCGTGGCGATCGACGTCCACGAGAACTCGGGGCTGATGAACTCGAGGCTGGGCAGCGCGAAGGTCGTGGGGAACGCCCCAAGTTGTCCCGTCACCGCGGCGGCGAGGAACCCCGCGACGAACGCGGGCAGGATGGGTGGCAGCCGCGTCCCGAGGAGACGCCGACCGAGGAGGTAGCCGAGGACGGCACACCCCACCATGATCGGGACCCGCACACCCGCGGATGTGGAGAGCGACGAGAAGATGTTCACGACGAACGGGATCACGGCGCCGGCGATCAGGCCCTGCACGATCGGAGCGGGGATCCACGCTGCCAATCGACCCGTGAGCCCGAGCACGGCCGTCAAGAACACGATCGCCCCCGCGAAGATCGAGGCGCCGGCGAGCTCGGGGAAGCTGATGCGGTCTCCGAGCGAGACGAAGAAGATCAGCGCGAAGACGTTGCCGGTGAGCAGCAGCGGCATCCGATACCGGAGCGTGAGGACGAGGCTCGGGATCATCGGCAGCCCGTAGACGAGGGCGATCCA
>CAJDUF010000038.1_pt1 | contig 13064 bp, 10 predicted proteins | sample 7390091 | NCBI WGS metagenome assembly CAJDUF01 (sample SAMEA7055670, study PRJEB34461) | soil metagenome | biome: terrestrial ecosystem; feature: Peninsula; material: soil | place: Antarctica | collected 2016 | reverse complement strand
GTGACGTTCCGCGGCTCCCCCATGTTCTCCCCCACTTTGGCGGTGAGGGCATCTCGCACCCGAAGAGCCCACGCGAGGTCCTGATCCTTGATCGGATCTCCCTCCTCGAGCAGCGCCTTCGACCCGAGCCACCACCGAAGGCTTTCCAGGCTGGGCGGGAGGCTGTCCGGGTTGCGCTCCTCGTGGTCGTGCAGGGATAGGAAGGCGCGCACGAGCTCGAGATCCCCCAGGGCGGCACGCGTCCCGTTCTTGTCGTGGACCGGTTGGGGAAGCCGCTGGGTTTCCATCGCGATGACCCTACCTCTCGAAACCTCCCAACGCCAGTTGATAGGTTACACCCTAACCCTCTAACGTGCCATGACTAGTTACACAGAAGACTGGTGACGGTAGGAACGAGAGGAGGCTTCACATGTTCCACGCAGGACTCGCCCTCGAGCTCTCGAGGATCTTCTGGGACGACCGGAGGGCCGAGGCCACGTCCGGGCGCGGACGATCGTGGCGCACGCGATCGGGGCGCACGTCTCCACGAACACGCCTCGAGGGAGCACCGGCGGGCGGTCACACATCCGTTGGGAGGAGCAACGCCGGCGAGGATCCGTGGTGGGCGTGGCGGGTGGTCGAGCCCGACACGGCGTATCTCCGTCGGCGGCCGCCTAGACTCGGCGCGTGCTGGCCTACACCGACTGGGCGATCGAGATCTTGTCCCGAGCCGACGCGGCGGCCCGCCGCTTCAACCCCGACGTGCGCGTGCGGATCATCCGCGACGAGAGCGGTGGGGTTCGATTCGAGCTCACGGACGAAACTGACCCCACCGATCAGGTCCTGGAGCACCCTTCCGGATTCACGTTGCTCGTCCAGGAGGGACTGGATGGAACCGTGGACATCGTCGAACCGCACGACCAGCTGATCCTCAGGTCCCCGGGTGATCCGGAACGAAGCGCGCGCCCGACGCACTGACCTGCGAGGGAAGCCACGTGCGCCGGATACACTTGCCGCCATGACGGAAGCCGGTGCCCTTCGAGCCGTGGACGGAGCCGGCACCGTGATGGTGATCGGAGGAGCGGAGGACCGGTTCCGCGACAAGGTGATCCTCCAGACCTTCGCGGACCTCGCGGGCGGCGAGGAAGGTCACGTGGTGGTGATCTCCACGGCTTCTTCGCTGGGCGAGGCCGCGACGGACGCCTACAGGGAGCTGTTCCTCGGTCTCGGGATCGGACGCGTGAGCGGTATCCGTCCAGAAGAGCGATCGGAGGCCGATGACCCCGCGGCCGTCGCGCTCCTGGCGGAAGCCACCGGAGTGTTCCTGACCGGCGGCAATCAGTCCAGGTTGACGCAGGTGGTGGCGGGCACTCGCCTCGGGGACGCGATCGCCAACGCGCACGATCGTGGGGTCGTCCTCGCGGGCACGAGCGCCGGCGCGTCCGCCCTCGCCTCCCACATGGTCGCCTTCGGGCGTGAGGGTCCCACCCCCAAGCACCGGATGGTGCATCTCGCGGCCGGGCTGGGGATCGTTCAGGGCGTCGTGATCGACCAGCATTTCGAGCAGCGAGGGCGGATAGGCCGGCTGCTCGCGCTGGTCGCCCAGTCGCCCTCGCTCCTCGGGATCGGGATCGACGAAGACACGTGCGCGGTCGTGAGTTCGCGGCGTGAGCTGAGCGTTATCGGGCGTGGGGCGGTCACCCTGGTCGACGGCTCGCACGTCAAGACCGATGCCTATCGTGGGAAGGGCTATCGTCCTGTCATGGTGAGCGGCGCCATCCTGCACTCCCTGCCCTCGGGGTACCGGTTCGACCTGCGCGGTCGCGCGCTGCTCACCGGTCCAGATGCCCTCGAGGACGGGGAGGCATCTACGTGACAGAGACGGCTCCGAAGCAGCGACGCGCGGCGAAGACGGGAACGCGATCCGGGCGCAACACCCTCAAGCGCCAGCCTGCGTCGGCCAAGTCGAGCAAGCCGAAACCGGACCTGAAGATCATCCAGACGCAGGTCCTCCGAGGTCCCAACTACTGGTCCTATGAGCCGAGCATCCGGATGCTGGTCGACCTGGGGTCCCTGGAGGAGTGGCCGTCCAACCAGATCCCCGGCTTCATCGAAGGTCTGCTGGCGCTCCTCCCGGGCGTCGCCGAGCACTCATGCTCCCTCGGTCGGCGCGGCGGCTTCGGTGAACGCCTCGTCGACGGGACCTGGCTTGGCCACGTCGCCGAGCACGTGGCGCTTGAGCTCCAACGGGAAACCGGCGCGCACATCTCACGGGGCAAGACGCGGGGTACGGGGGAGACCGGCCGCTACAACGTGATCTACGGCTACTGGGAGGAAACCGTCGGCGTCGAGGCTGGAAAGCTCGCCGTTCGATTGGTCAACCATCTCGTCAAGCCCGAGAAGGACTTCGACTTCCTCGCGGAACTCGAGCGCTTGATCAAGCTCGCGGAGCGCAGAGCATTCGGTCCATCGACACAGGCGATCATCGACGAGGCCGCGTCTCGCGACATCCCGTGGATGCGCATCAACGAGGCCTCGCTGATCCAGCTCGGCCAGGGCAAGTACCAGCAGCGGATCCGCGCCACGATGACGTCGATGACGTCGGCCCTCGCGGTCGACATCGCGTCGGACAAGAAGATGACGAACCAGCTCCTCGCGGCGGCGGGTCTCCCGGTGCCGCGAAGCGAAGTGGTTCGAAGCGCCGACGACGCCGTCGCCGCGGCGAAGCGCATCGGCTACCCGGTCGTCACGAAGCCGTTGGACGGCAATCACGGGCGCGGGGTCGGGTTGAACCTTTCCGATGAGGAAGCGGTCCGCGCGGGGTTCAAGCACGCGCTGGGGCAGTCCCGGGACGGCAGGGTCGTGGTGGAGACCTTCGTCACCGGGAACGACTACCGCGTGCTCGTGGTGGGAGGACGGATGGTCGCCGTCGCCGAGCGCGTGCCTGCGCACGTGGTCGGCGACGGCGAGCACACCGTCCGGCAGCTGGTCGAGATCACGAACCAGGACCCCCGTCGCGGGATCGGACACGAGAAGGTTCTCACGCGGATCATCGTCGATGCGAGGGCCGAGGAGTTCGTGCGAGGGCAGGGGTTCGGCCTGGACGATGTTCCGCCGGAGGGTGAGCGGGTCCTGCTCGTCGCCACCGGCAACATGTCGACCGGCGGCATCTCGATCGACCGTACGTGGGAGGCGCACGAAGACAACGTCGAGATCGCGGAGGAGGCGGGCAGGGTTGTCGGGCTCGACGTGGCGGGGATCGACTTCCTCGCGCCGGACATCACCCTTCCCGTTCGTGAGACCGGTGGTGCGATCGTGGAGGTGAACGCGGCACCGGGGTTCCGGATGCACACGAATCCGACCGAAGGGGAACCGCAGTACGTCGCGAAGCCCGTGATCGATGAGCTGTTCCCGCAGGGGACGCCGTCTCGGATCCCGATCGTGGCCGTGACCGGCTCCAACGGGAAGACCACGACGACGAGGATGATCGCCCACATCTTCCGAGGGCTGGGCCGCAAGATCGGCATGACCTCGACGGACGGGGTCTACATCGACGAGCGCCTCGTGAAGCGTGTCGACGCCTCTGGGCCGAAGTCGGCGCAGATGGTGCTGCAGAACCCCCGGGTCGACATGGCGATCTTCGAGGTCGCGCGCGGCGGCATCCTCCGCGAGGGACTCGGCTACGGGCGGAACGACGTGGGGGTCGTGTTGAACGTGACGGGCGACCACCTCGGACTGCGCGAGGTGGACACTCTGGAGCAGCTCGCGGCCGTGAAGCAGGTGGTCGTCGAGGCGGTGCCGAAGACCGGCTGGGCCGTCCTGAACGCCGACGACCCCCTCGTGCTCGAGATGCGTCGGCACACCGGGGGCCAGGTGATCCTTTTCTCGATGCAGGCGAAACATGAGTTCGTGGATCGGTGGATCCGTCGAGGCCGGAAGGCCATCGTGCTGGAGCACGGCCCGCTCGGCGAGCTGATGGTGCTCAAGGAGGGGAGGCGCTCCTCTCCGATCGCCTACGTGCACATGCTGCCGGCGACCTTCGACGGTCGCGCTCGGATGATGGTGCAGAACGCGATGGCGGCTGCGGCCGCGGCCCACGCCGCGGGCGCGCACCTGCACGACATCCGCCAGGGTCTCCGTTCGTTCACGACGTCGATCTACCAGGCGCCCGGCCGGCTGAACGTGTTCGAGATGGACGGTGTGAAGGTGATCCTCGACTACGCGCACAACGCGGCCGGTCTGGAGACGCTCGGCGACTTCGTCGATCGCCTGGCATCCGACGCGGCGATCTCCGAACGCCCCGGAGAGGCGTCACGTGCGGCGAACCTCGTCGTCGGCGTCGTCGCCACCGCCGGCGACCGGCGTGACGACGACATGCGGGAACTGGGCCGGGTCGCGGCTCGCCACTTCGACGTCGTGATCGTGCGGGAGGACCGGCATCCACGCGGGCGAGAGCCGGGGGAGACGGCGGCGCTCGTCGTCGAAGGGGTGCGGGAGGCGATCGACAGCGGCAGCGCACGCGCGGGCACGGTGGAGATCGTTCTCGATGAGATGGACGCCGCCCGCAGGGCGCTGGACCGTGCGAGGCCCGGTGACGTGGTCGTCCTGTGCGTCGACTATGCCACCGAGGTCTACAAGGAGCTCGAGAAGCGACGGGGAACGGCGACGCCGTCGGCGATGGGGGCGTCCGAGAACGGCCTGATCGAGGCGGTCGGCGGCGACGCGGATCTGATCGACCTCTCCGGCATCACGCGGTAGGGCATGGACACCCGTGAAGTCGCCGAGGAGCTCCGTGTTCGCCGCGACCAGCTGATGGCGGAGCTGGGGGTCGTCACGACCGTGGAGCGCGACCCCGACGCTTCGGTGTCCTTCGGGAAGCGGGTCGGCGACGGAACGACCGAGGCCGTCGAGCGGCTGAACCGCGTTGGAACCGCCCGGGAGCTCGACGCGATGCTGCGCGACGTCGATCGCGCGCTCGAGAAGATCGAGGAGGGGACCTACGGGATCTGCGACCGCTGCGGGAAACTGATCCCGGAGGAGCGCCTCGACGCGCGACCCTGGTCCGTCCTGTGCGTGGAAGACGCGGCGCTCAGGAGCTGAGTCGGTCGCGTGGGTTCGTAGGATGACTCGCGTGGCGATCGACCGCGTGGTGGAGGAATTGGCGGCGCGCGCACCTCGGGCAGGCGTCTTCCTCGATCTCGACGGAACGCTCGCGCCGATCGTCGCCCGTCCCGAGTTGGCGAGGATCCTTCCAGAGATCCAGCCGACGCTTGCGAGGATCGCCGGGCGGCTCGAGGTCGTCGCGGTGATCTCCGGGCGCCCTTCCGAGCAGGTTCGCGAACTCGTGGATGTTGACGGTGTGGTGATCGTCGGGACCCACGGGCTGGAGGACGAACGGCCGATGAGTGCCAAGGTCCTCGAGGAGATCGAGGCGGCGGCGGCGGCCGTCGGCGCCTGGGTCGAGCCGAAGGGCGCGGCCGCCGCCGTCCATTTCCGAGCGCTGGAGGATCCGGAGGCCGCTGAGGCGGCCTCGACAGCCCCGCTCGCCGCGATCGCGGCGACGCACGATCTGGAGATCGTGCCCGGGAAGCGGATCCTCGAGCTGACGCCGGCCGGGCGGCCGCGCAAGGGCGGCGCCGTCGAGCGGATCGCGCGGGAACACGCGTTGGAAGGGGTGCTCTTCGCCGGGGACGATGTGGGCGACCTGGGCGCCTTCGCGGCGCTCGAGCACCTCCGCGCGCAAGGCGTGTGGACCTGCGGGGTTGTCGCCCGCGGCGACGACACGCCTCCGGAGGTGGAGGCTGTGGCGGATGTCGTCGTGGACGGGCCTGGCGGCATGGCGGCGCTGCTCGCCTCGATCGCCCTCGAGCTCGACCGGCGTGCGCCGGCGCTCTAGGAGCTCGGCGACCGGACCTCGTCGATGGCTCGGAGCTGTCCCGCGAGCCACGTCGCCGGCGTGTGCGAGAGCGCGGACCGGTTGAGCCCTCGTGCGCGTCGGGTTCGCTCCTCGTCGGGCATCTCTAGCGCTTCGCGGATCCCCTCGGCCGTCTCCGACAGGTCGAAGGGATTGATCGCGAGGGCGTGACGCCCCAGGCGTCCGAAGGCTCCGGCGTTGCGTGACAGGATCAGCACCCCACCGCGCGTGTTCACCACGGGCCCCTCCATCGCCACCAGGTTCATGCCGTCGTGCACGGGGTTCACGAGCATCGCGTCGTACTGGTCGTAGGCGGCGACGGCGTACGTGAAGTTCTCCTGCACTTTGAGCACTATCGGGTTCCACTCCTCTTTCCCGAACGCCGCGTTGATCCGGTCGGCGGTCGCTCGGCAATCGGCGCCGTAGTCACGATAGGCGGGCACCTCTTCACGCGAGGGACTGAGCAAGGCCAGGAAGACGACCTGGCCTCGCCACTCCGGGTGCTTCTGCAGGAGAAGCTCGAACGCGAGGAACCCGCGCAGGATGTTCTTGGACGGCTCCATCCGGTCGACGCGCAGGAGCAGCTTCCGGTCACCTCGGATCTTCTCGACCTGCGTGCGGAGCCGTTTCGCCCGATCGCTCGCAGCGGCTTCGCGGATCTCCTGTGCGCCGACGGCGACCGGGAACGACCTGACCTGCACCTCGCGACCGTCGACCTCGGCGCGATGTGCGCGGATGTCGACGTGGACATCTTCCAGCTCGCGAACGGACAACAGGAAGTTCTCGCCCCACTGCCGTCCCTGGAAGCCGACGACGTCCGCACCCAGCATGCCGCGAAGGATCTGCCGCCGCATCTCGTCGGGCAGGGTCCTGAGATAGGTGCGCCCCGCGAACGGCGTGTGGGAGAAGTGAAGGATCCGTGCCTCGGGGACTAGCTCCCGCAGCATCCGAGGGACGAGCGTGAGGTGATAGTCCTGGATCAGGAAGACGGGGTCGTTCTTCGCCTCGGCCGCGAGCGCCCGGGCGAACGCGCGGTTCGCCTCGACGTAGTCCGCCCAGTCGTGCTCGGTCTGCTCGCCGAAGCTCGGCGTGCGCGGGATGTCCCACAGGTAGTGGTGCGCGAACCAAAGGATGCCGTTGGCGATGCCGTTGTAGTAGCCGTCGTAGCGCTCCTCCGGGATGTCGACGTACCGGACGCGCTGCGCGGCACCCTCGAGCTTGCGGCCTCGCGGCGCGACCTCGCGATCACCCTCCGTGACGGCCGCAGCCACCCAGGTCGCATCGTCCCGCTCGAGCACGCCGCCGAGTACCGTGACGAGACCCCCCGATCCTCGATGGGCGACGAGCTTGCCGTCTTCCCCTCGCTCGAAGCTCACGGGCCCTCGGTTCGATGCCACGACGAGCGCGGATTCCATCGCGGAGTGCGAAGTGGCCATCATCTAGCTCGATTCTCCCAGGACGGCGTTGGGTCGCACAGAAGGACAACATCACGCCGATCGCCGGGCGCTCCTCGCCGCTTTGACGAGGCGGCGCACGTCGGAGGGGCCGAGGAGACGAGCCCCATGCGTGCGGAGCCACCGGAACGCCTGCTCGCGCTGGGCGAGCGCCGTGATCCCCACGACGTCACCGGGGGCCGACCTCTTGAGCATCGCCCTGAGGGCTCGCATCTCGTCCGGATACACCGGCACATCGTGCTTGCCTGCGCGGGCCGCCCCCCGGCGGAGCTGGTCGACCACGTCCTCCCTGGGGCGGCCGCGCAAGTACTTCGGTAGCTCCGCGATCGCAAGATGGTCGGCGCCGAGCGCCGCGCGAACCGCGAACCCCTGCAGGATGTCGTCGGTCCGGTCCCCGGCCGTGCCGATCGCCAACCAGATCTCCCGGCCGGCAGGGCGCAGTCCCTGGAGGATCTCGACCAGTCCATCCATCCCTGCCTCGTTGTGGGCGTAATCGAGCACCAAGAGCCGGCGGTTGAGGGAGAAGAGGTTGGTCCGGCCCGGGTTCTTCTTCGGATCTAGCACGAAGGTCCGGAGTCCCTTCGACACGCTCCTCGGCGGGAGTCCCACGGCGAGGCCGGCGGCGGCGGCGGCCAGAGCGTTCTGCGTGTACATCCGAGAGAGGCCGGTGAGCGTGATCGGCACTTGGTCGAGATCGACCAGAGGGTGCACCGCGGCACGCTCCATCCACACGATCGTCCCGTCGAGGACCGTGATCGCACGACCACGGCTGGCCAACGCCTCGCGGAGTGCCGGGTGGTGCGGGTCCAGCGAGAAGAGCCAGAGTTGCGCGGAGGCCGTTCGTCGCATCGCCAGCACGCGAGGATCGTCCGCGTTCAATACGACCCAGCCGTCCGGCCGCGTGATGCGTGTGACCGTGGCCTTCACTTCGGCCAGCTGATCGACCGTCGAGATCCCCTGGAGGTCGAGGTGATCCGCGGAGACGTTCGTGACGACCGAGACATCGTTGTGCAACACGCCGATCCCACGAAGGAGGATCCCTCCTCGAGCGGTCTCGAGCACCGCGATGTCCGGGTGCTGTGCGAGCGCGATACCCGCTCCCCCGAAGCCCGAGTAGTCCCCCTTCTTGACGAGGCGATCGTTGCGGTAGACCCCGTCGGTGGAGGAGAACGCGACGCGCTTGCCGGCCGTCATCACCATGTGGGCGAGGAGCCGCGTCGTCGTGGTCTTCCCGTTCGTGCCGCTCACCTGGATCACCGGGATGTCGGGATCGGGCACCGTCGGCTCGGGCCCGGGATCGACGGCCGCCACGTCGCGGGCGAGCTCGGCGATCACCCGCTGCGGTGAGCGCCGGAGCACGGCCGCCATCCCGCTCGCGACGGCGCCGGCGAGAGCCTCCGCAGACCCTCTCCGGCGCCATGGGAAGACGACGATCACCCGTCCGAACCCCGGACCGGTGCGCCCGCGTACACCGAGCCGCTCGGTGCCGGCCTCGGCGGCGATGCGTCTGGTCAGCTGCACGGCGACGCGCGCGGTCGCTCGAAGGCGCTGATCGCTCTCGCGCGCGCCGGGATCGATCGCTCGGATCCCGGTGGCACGCGCGATCGCGGCGACCTTCTCATCGCCGGCGCGGAGCCAGCCCGCGACATCCAGCGTGAGCTTGACGGCGGGTCGGGGGAAATAGAGGTTCGGACCGTCGAGCACACGCAGCTCGACGGTCCGGACGGGCTCAGCCACCGGTCTATCCGCCGTCGATCTCGACGGCGTCGAGGTGGCTGGTGTCGATCTTGGCGGCCTCGATATCTGCGGCCTTCAGGGTCGGCATGCGGCGGAGCCTACGTCAGGGAACATCGGCGGCGCGAGCTCGCCGGAGCTCCGGGTAGGCGAGCGCCACGAGTCCCGCGCCGATCACGCATGCGATCCCGCCCGAGACCACACTGAACGTGGGGGACACGAGGCGAGCGACCACGCCGGCCTCAACGTCGCCGAGTCGCGGTCCGCCCGTCACGACCAGGATGTGGATCCCGAAGAGTCGACCGCGCAAGCGATCCGGGGCCGCCATCTGCAGGATCGTCACTCGGAAGATGGCGCTGACGAGATCGGCCCAGCCCGCGATGGCGAGCATCGTGAGACCCAGCCACAACCAGGTGCCCGATAGGCCGAACGCGGCGATCGCCGTACCCCATGCCGCGACCGAGACGATCACGGCGAGCCCCTGCCGACGGATCCGGCCCGTCCAGCCGCTGGTGAGGGCGCCCAGGAGCGCTCCCAGTGCCGGGGCGGCGAACAGGAGACCGATGGTCTCCGGCGAGCGTTGGAACTGCTCCACGATGAGGAACGGGAAGAGCGCGCGGGGAAGGCCGAAGATCATCGCGATGAGGTCGATGACGAACGTCGACATGATCAGGCGATTCCTCCGGGCGAATCGGAAGCCTTCGCGGATGGCCGACAGCCCCGTGTCGTTGTGGTCGCTCGCCATCGGCGGCATCGGATGTAGGAGGGCGGCCGCGACGAACATGCAACCGATTGACGCGAGGTCGACCGCGTACGCGACCGTCACGCCCCATCGGGCGACCACCAGCCCCGCCGCGGCCGGTCCCAACAGGGCCGCGGTGTTCCAAACGACTTGGTTGAGCGCCTGGGCGGCCGGCATGAGGGGCGCTCCGAGGAGCCGCGGCGCCATCGCGGACCGGGTCGGCCCGTCGATCGCGCTGCCGGCGGCGAGCACGGCGAGGCCCGCGTAGATCAACCATAAGGGCGGCTCCCCGGCGATCGCGCCCCCGAGAAGGATCGCCGAGCCGGCGGCGAGGCCCACCTGGGCCAACATCAAAAGCCGTCGACGGTCCCAGGCGTCGAGGACCGCACCACCGGCGAGGGTCCCTGCGATGAGACCCGCGACGTAGGCGAGCCCCGTGGCGCCGACCGCCGCCGCCGAGCCCGTCAGGTCCTTCACCTGCACGAACACGGCGACCAGCGTGAACTGGCTCCCCGCCGAGGTGATCAGGAGCCCGCCCCAGACCAGTCGGAAGTCCCGGGAGACCCGCAGGGGCGTGAGGTCGATCGCGAGGCGGCGAAGGCGCGCCCGGGTTCTCCTCTCGGGTGAGCCCGGCGCTGTCGTCATGGGCTCGAAGGTAGCAACCGCATCCGCCATCCCGCCGATGATCGCTCGGCCGCGCTAGTCACCCCCGAGGGGAAGGGATATCCTTCGTGCCGGAGGTGGCCGCGGTGCCCAAGTTCCTCATCGACAGGAATTTCTCCAAGATCACCGAGGACGAGCTCGGCGAGTTCGCGAAGAATTCCAAGCGGATGGCGATCGAGCGGTTCAACGACGTCGTGTGGCATCACAGCCACGTCGTGATCGACCCCGACGGCATCGTGCACACGTTCTGCGTCTATTCCGCGCCGGACGAGTCCAGGCTTCGCGAGCACGCGGCCGCGTTCGGTGGACACCGGATCGACAGCATCTCCATCATCGCCGGAGACGTGGACCCCGACGAGATCGTCGTCTAGGGCTGCTCGGCGTCCCGCTCCCACCGCACGCCCGTGTCGAACACCGCGTGTGAGAGTCGGGAGAACGAGATCGCCCGATGTACGTTGAGATCTGTCCGTCGGGGGTCGTCCTCGGCCAGCAACCCGAGCGCGCTGCCGTACAGCTCCACGGCGTGGTGGAACGCGAGCTGCTCGTCCGCGAGCTCCGCGGCTGCGATCAGATAGGGGAGGGATCTCTCGGGCTCTCCGGCCTCCCGCCAGTGGTGAGCCAGCACCCACGCGAGGTTCCGGGTTCGGTCGCCGGCGACGTCCTCCACGTATCGGGCGACGGCGGCGTGGCGCCGTTTGCGGTCGGCGCGCGCGAGCGTCGAGTACGCCACCTCACGGATCAGGATGTGCTTGAACGAGAACTCCGCTTCACCCTGCACCTGGCTCGAGGGTTCGCGTCTGATCAGGTCTCTCGACTCCAGGGCATCAAGCGCCTCGTTCACTCCATCGAGGTCCCCGAACGAATGAAGTACCCCCGGCCAGAAGTGCTTGCCGACGACGGACGCCGCCAGGATCGTGGCACGCGGTTCTGCCGGCAGCGCATCGATGCGCGACGCGATCGCGGCCCGAACGGTCGTCGGCAACTCGTCGGACGGACCTCGGTCCAGCAATGAGGCGGCGAGCTCTTCGATGAAGAGGGGGTTCCCTTCCGCGACCTCGACCAGCCGCTCGACCGACGACAGGTCCCCTCCGCCGGACAGGAGGTAGGAGGCGATCGACGCCGAGTCGATGGGGGACAGGGCCTCGAGCGGGATCGTCGTGTGCCCGATGACGCCGCTTCCCCAGCCGGGCCGCACCTCGAGCAACTCGGAGCGAGCCAGTGCGAGGAAGGTCGCGGGAGAGTCTCGTACGTGCGAAGCAAGGTACTCGAGGAGATCGAGCTGCGCGGGATCGGCCCAATGGATGTCCTCGAAGACGATCACCGTGGGCTGCTCGATAGCAAGCTGTTCGACGAATCGACGCGCTGCGAAGAAGAGCTGGACCGGCTCCTCGGCCGGCTCGTCGCCGGAACCCAGCCCGATCAACGCGCCGAGAAGCCGCGCCGTCTCGGCCGCCTCGTCGGCCCCCATGAGCTCGGCGACCCGTGTGTTCAGCTTCGCCCATGCCTCCGACGAGGAGTCCGATTCGAAGATCCCGCTCACCTGGCGGACCTGCTCCGCGAATGCGCGGTATCCCGTCTGGCCGTACGGGAGGCAGCGACCCTTGACGGCTCGAGCGCCCGTGGCCTCGATCCGCGACATGATCTCGGCGGCCATCCGAGACTTACCGATACCGGTCGGTCCTACGATCGTGACCAGGTGCGGTCGGCGCTCGGCGGCAGTGCGCTCCCAGATGGAGTCGAGCAAGCTCAGCTCCCGCGATCGACCGACCAGTGGGGCGGTCGTCGCGGGCCGCTCGGCCGGGGCACCGATGGGTTCTAGCGCGAGCCAGGTCTCGACGGGGTCGCGCTTCCCTTTCGCATCGATCGGCTCGAGCTCCCGGTAGCGGATCACGTGACGCGTGGCGCGATAGGTCTCGTCACCCACCACGAGGCCGTCGGGAGGAGCCGACGACTGGAGTCGTGAGGCCGTGTTCACGACGTCGCCCAGCGCGAGTGCCTCGCCGGCCTCCGGTCGCGATCCCACGGCGATAACCGCCTCGCCCGTGTTCACCGCCGCCCTGACCTGAAGGGGAGTGTCGGGGCGGTCCCGGTTCAGGTCGCCCATCGCGTGCACCACGCGCAGCCCCGCTCGGACCGCGCGTTCCGCGTCGTCGCCGTGTGACACCGGCGCCCCGAAGACCGCCATCACCGCGTCGCCGATGAACTTCTCGACCGTGCCTCCGAATCGCTCGATCTCCTGCTTCGCGCGAGCATGGAACCCTTGCAAGGTATCCCGGACATCCTCGGGATCGGCTCTATCAGAGCGGGAGGTGAATCCGACCAGGTCCACGAAGAGCACGGACACGAGCTTGCGCTCTTCCCGGGACCGTTCCGGCGTGAGCAGCTCGGCGCCGCACGCTGGACAGAACGCGGCGTCCGCAGGCGTCTCTCGGCCGCAATTCGGGCATGCAGGCATCCACGAATCTTAGGTCGTTCAGCTCATCCGGCGGTCGCGGCGAGGGCCTCCTCCAGCAGGCCGAGGCCCTCGTCGAGCAGACCGTCCTCGATCGTGACGGGTGGGAGCAACCGGACGACGTTC
>CAJDUF010000037.1_pt1 | contig 13069 bp, 9 predicted proteins | sample 7390091 | NCBI WGS metagenome assembly CAJDUF01 (sample SAMEA7055670, study PRJEB34461) | soil metagenome | biome: terrestrial ecosystem; feature: Peninsula; material: soil | place: Antarctica | collected 2016 | reverse complement strand
ACGCGGCTCGCTCCGGACCTGTTCCGGCTCGTCACCGGGACGGCGTCCGGAAGCCGCGACCTCGCGTGGATCCGGAAGCATCACGAGGGCTCGGGCGCGGTGATCCGCGACGCGACCTCGGGCCTCGCCTGCCTGGGGATCTGGGGCCCGGCGGCTCGAGAGGTCCTCGCCGAGGTCTGCGACGAGAACCTCTCGAACGAAGCCTTCCGCTACATGACGGCGAGGGAGGTCGATGTCGGGGACGTGCCGTGCCTCGCGGCGCGGGTCACCTACGTCGGCGAGCTCGGCTGGGAGCTCTCCCCTCCCACCGAGTTCGCCACTCGGCTGTGGGACACCTTGCTTGAGGCTGGGGCGCCACATGGCCTGATCCCCGCCGGCTACCGCGCGATCGACTCACTCCGGTTGGAGAAGGGATACCGCTCGTGGGGTGCGGACATCACGCCCGACGACTCTCCGCTCGAGGCGGGCCTCGGCTTCGCGGTGGCGCTCGACAAGGAGGTCGACTTCATCGGCCGGGACGCGGTTCGGCGGCTCCGGGACGAAGGCGTGACGCGACGGCTCCGTTGCCTGACGCTCACGGACGCTCGCTCGTCTACCCTCGGGAACGAACCCGTGAGAGCCGGCGACGACATCGTCGCCAGGATCACCTCCGGCGGGATCGGTTACGCCGTCGGCAAGAGCATCGCGTTCGCCTACCTCCCGGCCGGGCTCGACGAGGTCGGCACGGCCGTCTCGATCGAGGTCTTCGGGGAGTCAGTGGACGCCGAGGTCGTGGACGACCCACTCTGGGACCCTGCCGGCGAGAGGATCAGGGCGTGATGGAGGCTCCACGGTTCGACCTGGACGGCCACGTTGCGCTCGTGACGGGCGCCGGCCGCGGGATCGGTCGCGACCTGGTCCTGGCGCTGGCCGCGGCGGGGGCCAAGGTGGCCGCCGGCGTCCGCTCGCCCGGCGACGGGGAGACGGTGGTCACGGAGGTTCGCGATGCCGGGGGCGACGCCGCCGCGTTCACGCTCGACGTCACCGACCGGGCTTCGATCGAGCGCGCCGTCGAGGATACGGTCGAGCGGTTCGGCCGCCTTGATGTCCTCGTGAACAACGCAGGCCTCGGGACGAACCACGATGCCCTCGACGCCACCGAGGAGGAGTGGGACGAGTTGTTCGCCGTCAACGTCCGTGGGCTCTTCTTCGCGTGCCAGTCGGCGGGACGCCGGATGGTCGAGCAGCGTCACGGCCGCATCGTCAACATGGCGTCGCAGGCCGGCCTCGTGGGCATCCCGAGGCACGCCGCGTACAGCGCGAGCAAGGGAGCCGTGATCGCGCTCACGAAGGTGCTCGCGCTCGAGTGGGCTCCGTTCGGGGTGACGGTGAACAGCGTGGCGCCGACGTTCATCCGCACGCCCGGGACCGCCGAACGCCTCGATCGGCCGGAGTTCCTCGCCGATGTCTTGGAGCGGCTCCCCGTCGGACGCGTCGGCACCACGACCGACGTCGCCGGTGCCGTGATCTACCTCTCGTCGCCCGCGGCGAGCCTCGTCACGGGAACCGTGCTCGTCGTCGACGGCGGCTGGACCGCGCGCTGACTACCCGGGGATGAAGGAATGGCCGTTCCACGAGGCGCGGATGCGCTTGCGGATCACGCCCGACACGTCCAGGTGCACCGACTCGGGGAGGTCGCGGTCGCCGCAGTCCAGCAGCAGCTCGACACCCTCACCCTCGAACCGCTGGAACGTCCGGTCCGCCCCCGGGGAGTCCACCGACGCCTCGAGGACGAACAGGGGGTGGTAGCCGTACTCCATCAGCATCGTCCAGACGTAGAGCACGCCGCCGCGGGACCGGACGTACTCGATGGCCTCGGGCGTGGCCTCGATCCTCACGCCCCAAGGGTGGCCCGCGCGCGTCGCGCCGTCAACGCGAGGCGTCGTCCAGGAGCCGTCCGAAGTCCTCACCGGTGAAGGCGTCGAGGGCGCGTCCCCAGCGCTCCTCGGCCCATCCCCAGAAGTCGTAGTCGATCGAGGAGATCGTCGACTGAATCGCCGCCCACAGCGTCCAACCGACGTCGGCCATCACGGCCTGCAGGTCCATCCGGGCCAGCAGCGCTGCCGTCGCGTCACCGAAGTACGCCTCGCAGAGCACCGCGCGAAGATCGGGATCGAAGCCGGACTCCTGCGCCGTGTCGCCCAGCTCGAACGTCGGGTCGTTGTTCCCGCTGTACTCGAAGTCGACGATCCAGAGCTGCTCACCGTCGTCGATGTAGTTCTCCGCCAGGAGATCGTTGTGACAGGGAACGGACGGGAGCGGCCTCACTGCGAGCGCACGCTCGATCGCGTCGACGTCCGTGCGGTGATCCCGGAACCCCTCGGGTGTCGGGATGTCCCTCTCGGCGCAGACGCCGAGATAGAAGTCGGTCAGCCTGAACATGTCGAAGTCCTGCAGGAAGCGTGGTCCCGCGTGGAGACGCCGGAGCGACGAGGCGATCCGTGGGGCCATCGCCCGGTCGCGGAGGGCCTCCGCCGACATCGTCGTGCCCTCGACGTAGTCGAGCACCATCACGTCCAGGTCCTCGAGCACCTCCAGGATCCGGGGTGACACGCCCGTCGTCGCGGCGGCGGCCGCGTTGTGGCGCTCGTTGGTCCGGTTCACCGCGAGCAGCTCCGTCGAGGCGCCCGGGATGCGCACGACGTAGCGGTCCCCGGCCGCCTCGACCAGGTAGTTCGTGTTCGTCAGACCGCCGGAGAGCTCCGAGACGGCGATCGCCCGCCCCCGCCAGACCGAGACCCGATCGAGGACGTCTTCGATCGTCGTCACGCGGCGATCGTCCCGTCGGCGTCGACGAGCACGTCGGGCGCGACGTGGGCGGGGACCTCGTCGCCGAACACCTCGACGTGGACCTCGGCGCCGGGGCCCAGCCCGACCGGCAGCGATGCGACCGCCACGTTCCGGCCCACGGTGAACCCGAAGGCGCAGCTCCGCACGCGGCCCACCACCTCGGACCCCGCGACCACCGCCTCGCCCCCGTAGATCGGGACGTAGCCGGCGTCGTGGCCGACCAGGAGCGTCCGCAGTCGCCGCTCGAGGCCGGCCTCCTGCTGCTCCACCAGCGCGTCGCGGCCGACGAACCCTCGCCCCTGGAGGGCCACGAACCGTTCCAGGCCGGCCTCGAGCGGCGTGTCGCCCGCCGTGAGGTCGGTCCCGAAGGCTCGGTACCCCTTCTCGATCCGGAGACCGTCCAGGCATCGGTACCCGCACACCTCGACGCCCCACTCAGCGCCGGCCGCGGCCAGCCGGTCCCAGACCTGGACCGCCCAGCGGGGCTCGAGGTACAGCTCCCAGCCATCCTCCCCCGCGTAGCTCACGCGCTGCGCCCAGCCGGGCGCCGGGCCCACCTCGATCCCGCGACCGGTCATGCCCGGGAATCGTTCCCGCGTGAGCTCGTGGTCGCAGCAGGCGCCGAGGACGGCCGGCGCGGCGGGACCCCACAACGCGATCACCGCGAGCTCCTCGCTGACGTCACGGAGGGTGACCTCCCGGAACCCGTCGCGCAGGGCGATACCCCGGAGCCAGCCCAGGTCGCCGTCGATCGCGCCAGCGCCGGTGATCACCCGGAACGAGTCCGCGGACGAACGAGCCACCGTGACGTCACCGACGATCCCGCCACGGCGATCGAGCAGCTGCGAGTAGACGACCCGGCCGAGGGGAGCGTCCACCCGGTTCGCCGCCGCCCGCTCGAGCAGCCGCACGGCGTCCGGGCCTTCCACCTCGATCTTCCCGAAGGAGCTCAGGTCGAAGAGCCCTGCCCGTTCCCGGACGGCGCGATGCTCTTCTCCGACGCGATCGAGCCATGGCGGTCTTGTCCAGCCGAACCCCCGCTGCTCGGGGCCGAGGCGCCGCCACGGCTGCCCCGACTCCACCCGCTCCGCGCGCTCCCACCCGTGCTTCACCTGGAACACCGCGCCCGCGTCTTGGAGACACCCGTGCAGCGCGGACACGCGCTTCGGCCTGCCCAGCTCGTCGTGATCGAATGGGTACCGGAGCCGGTAGTAGTAGCGGTACGTTTCGCGCGCAAGCTCGGCGACCCAGCCGGCGTCCTCGTGGACCCGGCCGAAGCGCCACGGTCGGTAGGGCGTGAGGTCGAGCTCGGTCTCGCCACCGGTGATCCACTCGGCGAGAGATCGCCCGAGCCCGCCGGCCGCGCCGAATCCGTTCAACGAGAGCCCCGCCGCCATCCAGAGTCCTCGCACGTCCGGCACGGGACCGGCCAGCGGGTTCGCGTCGGGCGTCATCGCGTCCGGATGACAGACGAGCTTCACGATCTCGGCGTCGGCGGCGAAGGGGAACCGGCGGGCCGCTCCCTGCAGCAGTTGCTCGAAGCGGTCCATGTCCGGCGGGAGTGAGCGCCCTCCGTGCTCCCATGGCGCGCCGTCCACCCACCGAGCGACCGGATCGGGCTCGTAGCCGCCGAAGACCACGCCGCCGGCCTCGGACGTGCCGTAGACGAGGTTGTCCGGATCCCGGAAGCACGGCATGTCGCTCGGGAGCTCCGATCCGGGCACCGCCTTGAGCGCGATGTGTTGGTGATCCACCGGCGTCGACGGGACTCGGACACCGGCCATCGCGGCAACGCGCGGCGCCCAGATGCCGGCCGCGTCCACGACGACCTCGCATTCGATCCGCTCGCGCTCCGTCACGACCGCCTGTAGCTCACGGCCTTCCGAGATCTCGAGCCCGGTCACGCGCTCCCCCGTCCGGATGCGAACCCCGAGCGCGCGTGCCGCGTCGGCGAGCGCGTAGGTGGCGGTGTGCGGATCGAGAGCGCCGTCGCCGGGCACCCAGACGCCGCCGAACAGCGACTCCGGACTCGCCGCCGGCATCCGCTCAAGCGTCTCCACGGGCGACAGGAGGTCGACGTCGAGGCCCATCCCGCGGGCACGCGATACCCCCCGTTGTAGCTCCTTGAACGACTCCGCGCTCGAGGCGATGCGCACGCTCCCGACCGCGTGGAACACGCCGAGCTCCCGATAGAGCGCCACGGAGTATCGGCGGAAGGCCATCATCGTCGGCGACGGGTTGAACATCGTGACCAACCCGGCAGCATGAGCCGTCGAGCCGCTCGTGAGCTCGCCTTTGTCGAACAGGATGACGTCGGTCCAGCCGGCCTTCGCCAGGTGGTACGCGACGCTGCAGCCGGTCACGCCCCCACCGACGACGACGACGCGGGCTCGCTCCGTCACCGCTGCCTCCGCCGACGGAAGGGGCGGGGCCAACGGCCCCGCCCCTTCGTGCCGTGGCGCCGACCCGTCACTCGGGCGGGATCTCCCGGAACGCGTACTCGACCTTGAGCCCGGCTCCGGCTCGGACCTGCCGCATCACGAAGTACACGAGCAGGCCGAACGCCGCCGTCCCAACCACGATCCAGTACGGGAGCGCGTCGTTCGAGAAGGCGAGACCCAGGTCCTTCACGAACAGGAAGGACACGACCATGAAACCACCCAGGAGGAACCCCAGGATCCCCACGATCGTGACGAGCGGCGTCTCGCCCACCCGGTACGTGGCGCCCGGCGACGCCTCGTAGACCTGTTTCGCTCGATAGGGAAGGAGGGCGGCCGCGAGCGCCGAGAGCACCATCACCGCCCCGTTCGCGAAGGTGACGCCGAGGGTCCATCTGGTCCACTCGCCGATCTTGTTGAACCCCCAGATCACCGGGAGCGCCGCGACGAAGTACGCGATGTGGGCGTTCACCGGCGTCTTCCACCTCGGATGTACCCGAGCGAACCAGTCGGGCAGGAGCCCGTCCAGGCCCATCGCGACCATGATCCTGGTCGTCCCGATGTAGCAGTTACAGACGATCTGGAACGAGTTCAGGATGAAGCCGATCCCGATCAGCAGGACGACCACCCAACTCGTGGTGAGCCCCATCGCCATCAGGTTCGGGAACATGTAGTTCCCGCCGATCGTCGCCTCCGGTACGCCGTACCAGTAGCCGGACGACGCCACCAGGATCCCTTCGTTCCCGATGCCTTTCTGCATCGCCAGCGCGAGGATGATCAGAAGCGCGGCCGTGGCCGCGAGCGACCCCACGATGATGAACAGCTGATTGCGGAACACGTGGGCGTTCTTGATCTCGCCCCCTTGCTCGACGGAATACGTCGCCCACTGGAGGCTCGTCCACGCGATCGGAGCCACCATCAGCGTGCCGAAGAGCCAGAACGGCGGGTTGAAGCTCACGCCGGCGTCGGCGGCCGCGGCCCGAGCGGTCGCGAAGAAGCCCTGGGCCCCGTCGACGTGCCCGGCGAACGTGTCCAGCTTCGACGCCGAGGAGGAAGGATCGTTCATGAGGAAGAGCACGACCACGATCCCGAACGACATCAGGATCGCGTACCACATCACGTACTGGAACCGGACGTAGTTGCGGAAGCCCGTGACCAGCAGAACGAGGGCCACGAGCGCGTTCGCGACGCTGATCACGATGATCCCGGTCGTGCCGGCCGCCCAGGTGCCGATGTCCGTGAAGGCGCCGATCCCCGTCGTGACGCCGAGGCCGATGAAGGTCGGGGCGATCCCGAGCGAAGCGAGGAGCCATCCGGACAGCGCCACCCACTGCAGGATCCAGACGACGAAGAACGCGAACACGACGGTGAACCCGAAGCCGCCACCGAACACCCGGCTCTGGAACACGTAGTCCCCGCCCGAGCGAGGGAGCGACGTCGCCAACCAGACGTAGGCGAGCGCGATCGGCAGCTCGAACAGGAACGCGAACAGGATCCCGAAGACGAGATTCGACCCCTGGAACGCGGTCGGTGCCCATAGATAGGTCCAGGGGAAGATGACCCCCATGGTGAGGATGTTGTAGATGAACGCGGAATACGGCGACATCACCCGGACCAGGCCCGATGCCCGCCGAGTGAATACCTGCGGCGCAGCTGCCGCCTCAGCCATCCCTCCCCCTTTCTCGTATTTCACGCCGGACTACCCGGACGTGAACTGATGTCCAACCACCTCTCCACCCCGGATCGCGACGATCAGTCCTCGCAGCACCCCCTCTCCGTACTCGCTGCCTGGGTTGTACGCGGGGGTGCGCCCGAATTTCGTCGCGCCCCGTGACTCGTGGATGTGACCGTGGAGCCCCGCCGTGGGCTGGTACGTGGTGAGCGCGTCCGCGACGGCCTGCGATCCGGCGCCGTAGTAGATCGGCTGGCCTCGCTCGATCACCGGCGTGGGCGGCCAGACCGAGGCGTCCAGCTTCAGGCACGTGTCGAGGCTGGAGTCCAAGGGCGGGCAATGGAAGTTGAAGACAGTCTTGGTTGGGTCGGACGTCGAGGGCATCAGCTTCTCGATCACGTCGGCGATCTCCTCGTCGGTGCGCTCGCGGGGCGTCTCCCACGGCGTGGGCGTCGAGTAGCCGATCGTGAGCAATTCGTGCTCCTCGTCGAGCGGCACGACACGGTTCTCCGCGTTCACGACGCGCTCCCCGGAAGCCTCGTCGAGAGCGGAGAGCACCTCGTCGGTGTCGTCGTTCCCGCCGCAGAGGTACACGCTCACGTGCGTCCCCGCGAGTCGCTCCTCAGCGAGCGTGACCCACTCCGCGAGCCGCTCCTTCGCCAAGATGTCGAACAGGTCGTCGATCCGATCCTGCTGCCCCTCGTAGGACGCGTACTCCTCGGGATCCATCTCCTGCCAATAGAAGCCGAGGGTCTGCATCGTCCGCTTGAACACGGCGAGCTGCTCCTCGCTCGTGATGTGATGGTTCTGCCCTTGCATGCGGGCACGCCAAGTGCCGCCCGCCTCACGAACCATCGGGATCAAGAGCTTGCCCATCAGATCGCCGCCGAAGACGAGGGCGTCGACCTCGTAGAACTTGGCGGCGTTCAGGAACTTCCGGTAGGTGGGCTCCGACCCGTGGATGTCGCAGGCGTAGAACAGCCGCGTCGCCTCCCCCTTCGCCCGGCCCTTCTTCGAGAAGAGAGGCATCAGACGTCCTCCGGCATGGCGACCAGCTCACCCACGTCGCGATACCACTTCTTGCGGTCGCCGACCTTCGCGCGCAGCTTCCAGGCCATCGACTTCGGCTCGGCCTCGATCCGGTCCAGCGCCGCCCGCACCTGTCCGGTCACGCGCGCTGTCTCGTTCAGCGTGAGCTGCTCGTAGTGCTCGGCCATCTGACGTGCCTTGCCGAGGTTCATCGTCAGCGTGCGCCACCAGCCCCAGTCCTTCGCGCAGATCGCCGCGATCCTGTCGATGTTGATCGTGTCGTCGTCCGACCCTCCGAGAGGGAACTCGAGGAGGAGCGTGATCGTGTCGATCAGGTCCTTCTCGTTGATCTCGACGATCTGCATCTTCTGCAGCAGCAGCTCCGCGAGCGGGATCGTCTCCGGGTCGATCTCCAGACGCCCTTTCCACGGCACGGTGTGACAGAACTCGAGCTTGTCGAGGAACACGTCGATGTGCATGCCGGTCCCCGGATGCTCCGCTACGAGCCGCGAGCCCTCCGAGCCCACGTACACGTGAGGGTCGTCGACGTAGCCGGCCCCGGCGAGCATCTCGCGGATCCGGTCCGCCTCCCGTCCGTACGCGGCGAAGTCGATGTCCGTGTAGTGACGGCCGAGCTGCTCGCGCAGAGAGGCGTGGTTCGGACACCGCCTGGCGAACGCGACCGCCCCCAGCAGCCGGAGCGTGACGCCCGCGTCGTGCGCGAGGGTCAGCAGGCGATCGGCTTCGGCCTCGAACTCGGCCTTCTCCAGGGCAACCTCCCGAACGACCCCTCAGCACAGGCACGGCGGTAATGGAGTCTGTGCCCCTGTGACGCGAGACGCAAGCGGGTACCCACGCGTCAGACTCCCAGCGCGGCGAGGAACTCATCGAGGTCCGGCGCCACGTGGTAGCTCGGCTCGACCGAGCCCTCGAACGCCTCGACGGTCTTGTAGCCGTTACCGGTCACGAAGGCGATGACCTCTTCCTCGGGACCGATCACGCCTTGGTCCACCAGACGCTTGAGGTTCGCGATCGTGACCCCGCCGGCCGTCTCGGTGAACACGCCTTCGGTGGATGCGAGCAGCCGGATCCCATCCAGGATCTCCGCTTCCGTGCACCACTCGATCGCGCCGCCGGTCTCGCGGGCGACCTGGAGCGCGAAGTAGCCGTCCGCCGGCGAGCCGATCGCGAGTGATCGCGCGATCGTGTCGGGCTTGACCGGCGTGACCTCCTCGGCGCCGTCGTGGAATGCCTGCGCCACCGGCCGGCAGCCCTCCGGCTGCGCGCCCGACACCCGGTAGGACTTCTCCTCGACGGCCCCGATCGCGACGAGTTCCTGGAAGGCGCGATGGATCTTGATCATCAGGGCGCCGCTCGCGATCGGGACGACGACGTGATCGGGCAGGCGCCAGCCGAGCTGTTCGGCCGTCTCGAACCCGAGAGTTTTCGAGCCCTCGGCGTAGTACGGCCGCATGTTCACGTTCACGAACGCCCAGGGGAGCGCCTCTGCGACCTCGGCGCAGAGCCGATTGACGTCGTCGTAGTTGCCCTTCACGGCGACGACCTTGGCGCCGTAGGTCTCGGTCGCGAGGATCTTCGCGCGCTCGAGGTCGTCCGGCACGAACACGTAGCACGGCATCCCGGCGTGAGCGGCGTGCGCGGCTGCTGCGTTCGCGAGGTTGCCGGTGGAGGCGCAGGACAACGCCTCGAAGCCGAACGCGCGCGCCATGGTGGCGGCGATCGACACGACGCGGTCCTTGAACGAATACGACGGGTTGACGGAGTCGTCCTTGATCCAGAGATCGCGCAGGCCGAGCAGGGCGGCGAGCCGGTCGGCGCGGCGGAGCGGCGTGAAGCCGGCGCCGAGGTCGACCCGGTCGAGGCCGGGCCCGCCGGGTAGGAGCGCATCGTAGCGCCACAACGAGGCGGGCCCGGCCTCGACCTGCTTGCGGAAATCCGTCCCGTCGATCGCGTCCAGCTCGTAGGAGGGCTCGAGCGGGCCGAAGCATTCCTGGCATATCGTGAGCGGCTCGACGTTGTAGCGCTCGCCGCAGATCCGGCACTGGAGCGCGGCCGGATTCGTGATCGTCGCCATCATCAACCGGTGATCGCGCCGTGCTCGGCGCCTCCCACAAGCTTCGCGTACTTCGCGAGCGCTCCCGTCGTGTATCGCGGCGCCGGAGCCGTCCAGCCGTCGCGGCGAGCGTCGAGCGTCTCGTCGTCCACCAAGACCTCGAGCGAGCGTGCGTCCGCGTCGATCCGGATCCGGTCCCCCTCCTCGACCAACGCGATCGGTCCGCCGATGAATGCCTCCGGTGCGATGTGACCGACGCTGTATCCCTTAGTGGCGCCGGAGAACCGGCCGTCGGTGATCAGCGCGACGTCCTTGCCGAGGCCCGCGCCGGCTACGGCCGCGGTGACGGCGAGCATCTCCGGCATCCCGGGCGATCCCTTCGGGCCCTCGTACCGGATGACGATGACGTCGCCGCTCGTGATGGCCCCGGAAGTGACGGCGGCGAACGCGTCCTGCTCGGAATCGAACGGTCGTGCGACGCCTTCGAACGTGAGGCCCTCGGCGCCGGCGGCCTTCACGACGGCACCGTTCGGAGCGAGGTTGCCGCGGAGGATCGCGATGCCGCCCCACGGGTGGATCGGGTCGCCGGCCGGATGGACGATCTCGCCGTCGGGCGTCACGGGGGCGACCTCCGCGAGGTTCTTCGCTTGCGACTTGCCCGTGACCGTCATGCAGTCCCCGTGCAACAGGCCCGCGTCGAGCAACTCCTTCATCACCACCGGCACTCCGCCAACCCGGTCGAGGTCGCTCATGACGAACTTGCCGGCAGGCCGCACGTCGACGAGATGCGGCGTCGCGCGCGAGATGCGGTCGAAGTCGTCGAGCTCGAGGTCGACACTCGCCTCACGCGCGATCGCGAGCAGGTGCAGCACGGCGTTCGTGGAGCCGGCGAGGGCCATGACCACCGTGATGGCGTTCTCGAACGCTTCCTTCGTGAGGATGTCTCGCGGCAACGGCCCGCCCGCGGCGACGAGCTCGGCCGCGCGGATGCCGCTCTCGCGAGCGAAGACCTCCCGCCGGTAGTCCACGGCGGGCGGAGACGCGGCCCCGGGAAGAGAGAGGCCGATCGCCTCGCCCACGGCGGCCATCGTGTTCGCGGTGTACATCCCGGCGCAGGATCCGGTCGTGGGACACGCGGCGCGCTCGATCCCGAGCAGCTCGGCGTCGTCGATCGTGCCCTTCGCGTGGGCACCGACGGCTTCGAAGACGTCCTGGATCGTGATGTCGCGGTCCTTATAGGTGCCCGGGAGGATCGTCCCGCCGTAGAGATAGACCGCCGGCAGGTTCAGCCGGGCCATCGCCATCATCATCCCCGGCTCGGACTTGTCGCAGCCGGCGATCCCTACCAGCGCGTCGAAGCGCTCAGCGTGCATCACGAGCTCCACCGAATCGGCGATCAGGTCGCGGCTCATGAGCGACGCCTTCATGCCCTCGTGGCCCATCGCGATCCCGTCGGAGACGGCGATCGTGCCGAACTCGAGCGGGACGGAGCCTCCCTGGCGGACACCTTCCTTCGCGAGCGCGGCGAGCTTGCCAAGGTGGTAGTTGCACGGGGTCACCTCGTTCCACGACGAGGCAACGGCGACCTGCGGCTTGCCGAAGTCGTCCTCGGAGAAGCCGACGGCACGCAGCATCGCGCGAGCGGGTGCGCGATGGGGTCCTTCGGTGACCTCCCAGCTGCGTGGGCGATCGTGCTCGCCGGCCATGCGGGTACCTTTCGTCGGCGCCTGCGAAGATGCGGGGCTGCAGCCTAGCAAGGCGACTGAGAGACGAGAGCCGTGAAGTCGTGATCGCCAAGAACGAGATCCCGATCCCCCCCGACGCGGGCCGGAGCTGGTGGCTCCGCGAGGCGCTCGCCGACGATCCCGGGGAACCCGCTCCTCCCCTCCGCGGTAACACGACCGCCGACGTCGTGATCCTCGGCGGCGGCTACACGGGGATGTGGACCGCTCTGCATCTCACGGAGCTCGATCCCGGGGTCGGCGTCGCGATCGTCGAGCAGGACATCGCAGGCGGCGGCGCGAGCGGCCGCAACGGCGGCTTCGTGAATTCGTACTGGGGTGACCTCGAGTACCTCGCGCAGCGGTTCGGAGACCGGACCGCGATCGCACTCTGTGAGGCCGGCGAGGACAGCGTCCGGGCGGTCGGAAGTTTCTGCGACGAGCACGGGATCGACGCCTGGTACCGCGCCGACGGCGAGTATCAGGTGGCAGCCTCCGAGGATCAGGTGGGCCGGTGGGCCGACGGCGTCATCACCGCCGACCGATTGGGCGTGAACGAGCACTTCCAGGTCCTGTCGGCCGCCGAGATGCGCGCGCGGATCTCCTCACCGGTGTTCCGCGGGGCGCTGTTCCGGAAGGTGGGCGCGACGGTGCATCCCGCGCGCCTCGCGCGCGGGATGCGCCGCGTGCTGTTGGAGCGAGGCGTGCGGTTCTTCGAGAACACTCCGGTCACCCGATTCGGAGTCAGCACGCCTGCCGTCGTCGAGACACCCGGCGGCGCCGTCCGAGCCGGCGCCGCCGTCATCGCCTTGAACGCGTGGGCGTCACACTGGAAGCGATTCCGTCGGACGGTCGTCGTCCGTGGTTCGCACATCGTCCTCACCGCTCCCGCGCCCGAGAAGCTCGGAGAGATCGGCTGGACGGATGGAGCCGGACTCGCCGACATGCGCTCGGCCGTCCACTACGTGCGAACCACGCCCGATGGGAGGATCTCGTTCGGCATCGGCGGCATGCAGCCGAACCTCGCCCTGCGGATCGGTCCACGTTTCGCGTACGACCCCGCGGCGATCCGGACGGCCGTCGCGGACCTCCACCGGATGTTCCCCGGCTTCGTCGACGTGCCGCTCGAAGCTGCCTGGGGCGGCCCCATCGACGTGTCCGGACATCACCTGCCCTCCTTCGGCACGATCGGTGGCGGCAACGTTCACTTCGGTCACGGCTACACGGGCAACGGGGTCGGGCCAGCGCACCTGGGCGGCCGGATCATGGCCAACCGGATCCTCGGCAAGGCCGACCCCGTCCTGGA
>CAJDUF010000036.1_pt1 | contig 13136 bp, 8 predicted proteins | sample 7390091 | NCBI WGS metagenome assembly CAJDUF01 (sample SAMEA7055670, study PRJEB34461) | soil metagenome | biome: terrestrial ecosystem; feature: Peninsula; material: soil | place: Antarctica | collected 2016 | reverse complement strand
TTTCGTTTCTAGCGGTCTCAGTCCACCGAGAGGTGGGATGCCACCTCCTGCGGTGTGCCCTCCTCCTCGACCAGCCCGTCGCGGAAGAGCACCACACGGTTCGCGTAGCGAAGCGCCTCAGGGTTGTGCGTCGCCGCGAGCACCGCGCCGTCACGCCGGATCACGTCCCAGAGCGCCTCGAGGATCAGGTCGGCGTTCTCGGTGTCGACTTCGGCGATCGGTTCGTCCGCCATCACGATCTCCGGCTCGGGGATCAGCGCGCGCGCCACCGCCACACGCTGCTGCTGCCCGGCGGACAGCTCGTACGTTCGGTTGTGCATACGCGTCTCCAGGCCGAGGCGGTGAAGCCATCGTTCCGCCCGCTCACGTGCCTCGGTGAGGTCGACTCCGTTGACGCGCAGCGGGAGCTCGACATTCTCGACCGCCGAGAGAGCCGGCAACAGTCCGAAGCTCTGGAAGACGACGCCGACGCCTTGTCGTCGGAGCGCGCGACGCTCGTCGGCTGAGAGCGAGCCCATCGGCCGGCCCTTCCAGCGCACTTCGCCCTGATCCGGCGCATCGAGCCCGGCGAGCACGCCGAGGAACGTGGTTTTGCCCGAACCGCTCGGTCCCATCAACGCGACGAAGTCTCTCGATCGAACGGTGACCGAGGCACCCCGGACCGCGACGACGCCCTGCGCGCCGGGGTAGCGGCGGACGACGTCGATCCCTTCGACGAGGACCTCGGGCTCAGGCATGGCCGGTCTCGCTCCGTCGCCGCAGGCGAACCTCGTCCGCGGTGACCTCGGCCTCGAGGTCGACGCCTCCCAGGGCGGCCACGGCTTCATCGGGGAGCCGGATACGGCCGTCGTCGGCGATCGGGTCGACGGGCACACCTTCGTGCAGGACGCGGCCGTCCCGCACCCGGATCCGGCGGTCCGCGCGTCTCGCCGCCACCAGGTCGTGCGTCACCATGATGATGGTCACGTGGAACTCGCGGTTGACCGCGCGGAAGGCCTCGAGCACGCGAGCGGCCGACTCGGAGTCCAGCTCGGCGGTCGGCTCGTCGGCCAGGAGGATCGCGGGCGTGTTGGAGAGCGCCGCGGCGATCGCCACCCGCTGCTGCTCGCCGCCCGAGAGCATGCCGGGCGTGTGCTTCGCGCGATCGGTCAGGCCGACGAGTTCGAGGAGACCGTCGACGTCGTGCTTCCTCGCGACCTGGGTCCGGCGCACGGTCGCCGGCAGGCGGATGTTGTCGCGAACCGACAGGTAGGGGACGAGGTTGCGCGCGGTTCCCTGCCACACGAAGCCGACCCGTTCGGCTCGGTACTCCGTGAGTGCATCGTCGCCCAAGAGCCCCAGGTCCCGCCCCTCCACCTCCACGATTCCGGCCGAAGCTCGGTCGAGCCCGCCCACGAGGTTCAGGATCGTGGACTTCCCCGCACCGCTCGGACCGACGACGGCCAGGAACTCCGCGGGCTTGACGTCGAGGTCGACGCCGCCGAGGGCCACCACGCCAACGTCGCCCACCCGATACACCTTGTAGGTGTGTCGAAGGCGCACGAGTGCGTCGGATCCTTCGGGCCGATAGCGGTCAGGGCTGACGACGTTGTCGATCACTCTGCCTCCCCTCGCAGCACACCGGTGACGGAGGCGCGGAGGAGTGCGCGCGCCGAGAGCGCGAGCGCGATGGCGCTCGCGGCCACGATAGCCGCGAGCGCGATGCTGAGCGATATCCAGTCCATCAGGAACACTGGAGGCGGATACGCCACCGAAATGCTCGGTCCGACGTACGGCATCATCAGACGAAGCAGGAAGTAGCCCAGGCCGAGGCCCGCCACCACCGCGAATCCGAGGAGCAGCACCTGTTCGAGGGCGAGCGTTCGGACGATCTGTCCGGACGCGGTGCCCATCGCCCGGAGCGCGGCGAACTCGTAGTCGCGGCGCCGCTGTGCGAAGTACAGCGCCGCCGCGACCCCCACGACCACGAGGCCGGCCCCTCCGGCCGCCGCGACGAAGTTCATCCCCAGGGCGAGGCTCTGGGGGAGCTGCGCGAGGAATCCCTCGATCGGTGCCGTTCGCGCCGCGTCTCCCGGGATGAAGCCGTCCTGGCGAAGCAGCGGGACGGGGTTGCGTTCGCCCTCAGCCCAGACTTCGTTCAGGACGAGTCCCGGTTCTGGCACGGCGGCGGCGCGCTCGAGGAGGGCGGAGGCGGACACCACGATGAACGGCTCGTTGGGGATCATCGACGGGAACTGGATCGCGCCCGCCACCGGATCGAGCTCCATGTCCTGGCCCCCGAGTGCCGCGGGGAAGACGGGTCCGCCGGGCGAGGCGATGCTGGGCGAGACGAGAACGGGCAGGGGATCCGATCCCGGCACGATGCCGCCGATCACGTGGGAGGCCCCCGAGGTCATCTCGTAACGGACACCGGATCCCACGGCGTGGACGGACCCGGTGCTGCCGCGCCACGTGAGCGCCTCCCAGCCATCCAAGGACAGCGGCGCTCCGTCGGCCGCGATCGATGAGATCAGGAAGGTTCCCTCGTCGGGTGCGTCCAGCGAGGTTCGGTGGATCGTGATCGAGAGCAACCGCACGGCGCCGTCGATCGACAGCTCGTATGTGGCGAGCCCTGTGTCGACCGGCTGGAGAGTAGCCGTATGGACGATCCCGGCTTCGTCGACGGCCGTCGCCGTGACCTCCAGGTGGCGCACGCGCCGGCCCGCGTCCATCTCGAACGACAGCAGCGTCGTCGCGGCCGGCAGGTTCATCCCGAAGGCAGGGGCTTTCAGCCGACGAAGGATCTCGGACAGCGGCATGTCGGAGAAGTCCTCCCGCCACCATCCGGTGGCGGCGTAGGTGGCCGGGTCGATACCGAGTGCGATGGGTGGCAGCTGGAAGGTCCCGGTCTCGATGTGCGGCTCGGTGCGCACGACCGGCGTCGTCGATTCCGGCATGCGTCGGACCACCGACAGGACGTTCTCTGGCGGCGTGACGTTGACGCGCCAGTCGGCGCCCACCTGCGCGTGCGCCGCGTCCTCGTGGTTCCGGAGCACGATGGCTCGATACGAGGTCGACACAACCAGGAGCCCCATGGAGAGCAGCAGGAGCAGCGCTGCGGCGAACCCGGTTCCCGGCGAACGTCCGATGCGTCTCCCCGCGAGGTACCTCGGCAGCCTCCTCGAGCGGCCGATCCGGGAGTCGAGTCCTCGGAACACGAGGAGCAGGAGCCTGAGCGCGAGGAACGATCCACCGAATAGCAGGAGGGTCGGCGCGACGAGGATCAATGGGTCGATCTCACCGGATCCGCTCTTCGGCGGTGTGCCGGTCCGAAGCTGGAGGAACGCGAACACGCCGAGCGGCAGGACGAACAGCTCGACCGGCACCCGAGCGAGGAGCGGACGGTCCTCCCGAGAAGCGGCCCGCCGTTCCTCGAGGACCGTCCGCGACACGTACGGCACCGAGAGTCCGAGGAGGATCACCCCGCCGACAACGGCGGCGACGAGCCCGAGCAACTGAGCGGTGGCGTTCAGGCGGATGGGGAAGCTCACCCCCGGGAGATCGGGTCCGTTCGCGGTGCTCGCGACCGCCGCCAGGCCCATACCCAGGAGCAGTCCGAGTGGGTACGCGACGATCGCGGCGAAGACCGCCTGGATGCCTTGCGCAGCGAGCAGGACACGGCGACTGAATCCCCGGCTGTGCAGGACCGCCAGCTCGAACCCTTGCCGGGTCAGCGCGAGCGCGCCGACGCCGGCGAGGACGGCGAGCGTGACGGCGCCGATCTGGAAGACCACGAGCAGGATGGGCACGGCCAGATCGGCGACCCGCTGCCGGACGATGTCGATGAGCGTGCCGAGCCCGGAGACAAGGCTGATCGAGCTCAGGCCGAGGCGCTCCTCTCCTTGCAGACTCGTGAAGACCCGCTGGAGATCGTTCGGGATTTCCGAGGCCCGCTCGAACGGCACTCCGGTGAGGGCGAGATAGACGTCCCACGAGTACTGGGTGGTCAGCTCCAGCTTCTTCGAGGCGCGGACCAAGGTGTCGATGTCGACGACGACCGGCTGCGGCCGGGTCGAGTCGGTGTCATCGGTTCGGTTGGGGAACGGGCTCTGCGATCCGAACCAGAAGGCATCGTCTCGATCCGGCGTGGCGTAGATGCCGCTGACGGTGAGCCTGAGCTGATGACCTGTCGGGCCGATGACCGCGATCCGGTCACCTCGTCGGACACCGAGCGTCCGCGCCGTCGCCACGTGCAACAGGATGCCCTCGGCGCCGGGAGGTTCACCGTGGATCTCGAGATGATCCTCGCCGCCTTCCCGGGCGAGGATCGGGACCGAAGGACCATCCGGAGAGAGGAGACGGACCGTGCCGAGTCCCTGGCGGACGATCGTGTCCGCCGGCAGGGCGCCGACGCGCTCGGTGATCACCTGATCGGCCGCCGTCCAATCGAAGCTCTCGTCGCCGAAGACCTGCAACCTGGCGTTTCGCACTGTTGGAGCAGCGCCGGTGAGCTCCGAGGACAGGATCGCTTCGCGCGCCGCCTCCGCGTAGATCGGTCCTGCGACGAGCACGCCGACCGAGAAGGCCAGCGTGACCACGACGGCGAGGCCCAGCAGCCGCTGGGCGACGAAGCGCTTGAACAGGAACCGAAGGGTCGCCATACGCACCTCGGGGCCCGGCGAGGGCCCCGTTCGCTCGATGATACGGACCTGCGCTTCCTTGCCGATGGCGACGAGTGTCGGAACCTTGCCCCCGCGTGGTCGCTTGCTAGGCTGCGAGCACCGCCAACCCCGTCGAGAAGTCCGCCGGAGAAACACGACAGGAGAGCCAGATGGACAGGCCCGAGATCATCCTTGCGCCCGGCCCCACGCCCATCCCGCCCGAGGTGCTCCTCGCCCAGGGGAGTCCACTCGTCTATCACCGGGGTCCTGGCTTCGGGCGACTGATGCGCGAGGTCACGGCACGACTGAAAGAGCTGTACCGGACCGAACGGGCGGACGTGCTGTTGATGACGTCATCCGGCACGGGTGGGCTCGAGGCCGCCGTTCAGAACGTCTTCTCTCCGGGCGACGAGGTCCTGATCCCGCTGGCCGGGTTCTTCTCGGAGCGGTGGCGCGCCCTGGCCACGGCCATGGGTCTCGCGGTCCGCACCGTGGACCACGAATGGGGAGAGAGGATCGACACCTCTCGGGTCGCGGACGCGCTCGCCGAGCACCCCGTGAAAGCCGTCCTCCTCACGCACTCGGAGACCTCGACCGGCGTGATCCAACCGGTGGAAGAGCTCGCTCGCGTTGCGAACCAGGCCGGCGCGATGGTGGTCGCGGACGTGGTGAGTAGCCTCGGCGCCGTGCCGTTCGAGTTCGACGGCTGGCGGATCGACGTGGCCGTCGGGGGGTCGCAGAAGGCGCTTTCGGCGAGCCCGGGGATCGCCTTCGTCGCCGTGAGCGATCGCGCCTGGGACGCCCACGCTGCCGCGACACTGCCTCGGTTCTACTTCGACTGGTCCATCTATCGCCGCTTCGCCGAGCTGCCTGAGCCGGAGAACCCGTGGACGCCGGCCATCAGCGTGATGCAGGGACTCCATGCGGCTCTCGAGCTCTACTTCCAGGATGGCGTCGACGCGGCGTATCGCCGTCACGAGCTCCTGTCGCGGGGGGTGAAAGAGGGCGTGAAGGCGCTCGGACTCGACCTGTTCGGCGAAGGTCTGGAGCAGAACTGGACCGTGACGGCGATCCGCGCCCCGGAGGGGATCGATGCCGACACGATCAGCGACCGTATCCGGTCTGACTTCGGCTGCGTCCTGGCTCCCGGCCAGGGACCGCTCAAGGGGAAGGTCTTCCGGATCGGTCATTTCGGCTACGTGAGCGAACTCGACATCATCCGCGGCCTGGCCGCCCTGGAGATGACCCTCGAACGCCTCGGCCATCCCGTCAAGCGGGGCGCGGCCGTGGCCTCGGCCGAGGGCGTCTTCCAGGAAGCGGCCACGTAGGGGTGCGGGTCCTCGTCACCGAGAAGCTGTCCGAGGCCGGTCTCGAGCTGTTGCGCGCGCGGTTCCAGGTCGACGTGCGCGAGGATCTCGCGCACGGTGACCTGGCCGCGGAGATCGCCCCGTATGACGCGCTCGTGATCCGGAGCGCGACCCGCGTCACGGCCGACGTCCTTGAGGCGGCGCCGCGCCTCAAGGTTGTCGCCCGCGCCGGGATCGGGATCGACAACGTGGACGTCGAGGCCGCGACCCGTCGGGGCGTCATGGTCGTGAACGCGCCGCAGTCCAACACGATCAGTGCGGCGGAACATACGATGGCGCTCCTACTTGCCCAAGCCCGAAACATCCCGCAGGCCAACGCCGAGTTGCACGCCGGACGATGGGATCGGGAACGATGGGAAGGGGTCGAGCTCGAGGGGAAGACCATCGGCCTGATCGGGCTCGGTCGCGTCGGCACGCTCGTCGCGTCTCGCGCGCAGGGATTCGGCATGCGGGTGATCGCGTTCGACCCCTACGTCTCCGCGGAGCGGGCGAAGGAGCTGAGCGTGGACGTGATGCCGACGCTGGAGTCGCTCCTCGTGCAGTCGGACTTCGTGTCGATCCACCTGCCGGGTTCACCGGATACCGAGGGATTGATCGGGGCGCACCAGCTCGCGATGGTCAAACACGGCGCGCGTCTCGTGAATACCTCGCGCGGGGGGATCGTGGACGAGGAGGCGTTGGCGAAGGCGCTCGAGGATGGGCGGCTCGCCGGCGCCGCGCTCGACGTCTTCGCCGTCGAGCCCTCCACCGACTCGCCGCTGTTCGGTCTGGACCAGGTGGTGGTTACGCCGCATCTCGGTGCGTCGACCGTCGAGGCGCAGGACAAGGCGGGGACGACCGTGGCCGAGATGGTTCGCCTTGCCCTGGAGGGCCAGTTCGTCCCGTACGCGGTGAACGTGTCCGCAGGCGCCGAGGTGAGCGAGTCCGTTCGTCCGTTCGTGGGCCTGGCCGAACGTCTCGGGGCGCTGGTCGCGGGGCTGGCGGACGGCGGCGTCCGGTCGATCGTCGCGTCCTACCTCGGCAGGATCGCCGAGCACGACACCAGGGTGCTCACGCTCGCGATCCTGAAGGGCATCCTCGGCCGGTCCGTGAACGAGCCGGTGTCGTTCGTGAATGCACCGATGCTCGCCCGCGACCGAGGCATCACGGTCAGCGAGATGCGCTCGACCGGATCCCAGGACTACGTGAGCCAGGTGTCTGTGCGGGCGGAGACCGAGTCCGCGGCCGACATCGAGGTGGCGGGAACCCTCCTGGGCAAGAAGAACGCGGAGCGCGTGATCCAGGTCTGGGACTTCGAGGTCGAGATCGAGCCCGCGCGGCACATGATCTTCTTCATCTACGAGGATCGCCCCGGCATCATCGGCAAGGTCGGGACGATCCTGGGTGAGCACCACATCAATATCGCAACGATGGAGGTGGGCCGGAAGGCCGCCGGCGGCGACGCCCTGATGGGTCTCACGGTCGACTCGCCCGTGCCGCCCGACGTCGTGCGAACGGTTGCGGCCGCGATCGATGCACACACGATCCGTGCGGTCACGCTCGACCTGTGACCCGAGGTCTTTCCTCTTCCTGGCCGGGCCATCTGTTCCTCGTGCTACCCTGGACGGACCATGAAGCGGCACACGACGAAACGACCAGTGCACGGGGCCCTCTGACGCGTCTCACGCGTCGCGCCCCGTAGTCCGTTCGTCGCCCCTTCGCACCTCCCAAAGTGCAGCAAGGAGACCGCTCCATGAACCGCTCACCGAAGTCCAACGTTCGTCGTCTCGCCATCGGACGGCTGATCTCTGTCACCGGTGGGGCCGCCGCGTACACGGCGCTCAACTACACCGTGTGGGAGCGAACCCACTCGCCGTTCATGCAGGCGCTGTCGCTCCTGCTCACGTTCGGCGTCGCCGGCCTGGTCGGTCCGCTCACGGGAGCGCTTGGGGATCGGTACAACCGCAGGACCGTGATGATCTGGTCCGAGGCGATCTCGGCCGTCTTCTTCGCGGCGATGATCTTCGCCAAAGACCCGGGACTCTTGATCGCCCTCGCGTTCGGATCGGCGATCGCGGAGCTTCCCTTCTTCTCGGCGTCACGCGCCGCGATCCCGAACCTCGTCGAGTCCGAGGATGACCTCTCGTGGGCCAACAGCTTGGTCACGATGGGCGTGCACGCCGGCATCGCTGTCGGGCCGATCATCGGAGGCGGTTTGGTGGCGATCCTGGCGCCCGGCGACATGCCTCCCGCGGATCGACTGCACCTGGCGGGTGCGGTCGTCTTCGGGTTGAACGCGATCTCCTTCCTCGTCTCACTCGCCGTCACCCTGACGGTCCGAGGCCGGTTCGAGGCGGAACGGTCGGCCGAACCGCAGCCGGAGCACGAAGGCATGTTCGCCGGCGCGACGTACCTGTTCCGCGAGCGGGTGCTCCGTCGGATGGCGATCGCCTGGCTCGTGTTCGTCCTGGGGATGGGCATGGGGATGGTGGCCGACGCTCCGCTCGCCGAATCGTTCGGCACGGGCGGCTGGGGCTTCGGCCTCCTGATCGCCTGTTGGGGGAGCGGCTCCGTGCTCGGCACGCTGGTCGGGCGTTGGATGAACGCCCGCACGGAACCGTTGTGGATGGTGTTCGGAGCGGCGGGGGTTGCCGTCTCCGCCCTCGGAGTGGGTCTGTTCGGCCTGTTCCCGCTCGTCCTCGTGTCCCTGCTCGTGATGGGCACCTCGGACGGGGTCTCGATCGTGGCCGAGAACGGCATCATCCAGCGCCGCACGCCGGACGCCGTCCGGAGCCGCACCATGGCCGCGCTCGAGGCCGTGCTGTCCCTTGGCCTCGCCGTCGCCTACCTGGCCGCGGGACCGGTGCTCCGCGCGGTGGGGCCGCAGACGGTCTACGTGATCGCGGGCGTGTTCGCGCTCGGGGCCACCTTCGTCCTCCTCCCGCTGGTCCGCCTTAGGGCCGACGACGGTAGGACGGGCGGCCTAGGACCCGCTGTGCGGGAACCGACTACCGAGGAACGCGCGACTGTGTGATTCTTGCTGTCGATGACCGAGGGCACCGGGCGCTCAGCGGTACGGCGGGTCGCTGCTGCGCGAGGTATCTCGCTGACCGGCAGCCAGGCCGCGTTCGCCGCGCTCGCCTACATCGTCTACCGCCTGACGAACGAGTCGGCGGCCTGGCTCTCCGTGACCTTGCTGCTCACGATGGGCGCGCAGGGTTTGGTGCAGCCGATCGCGAGTTGGTTCGGGGACCGATTCGATCGCCGGCGCGTCCTCGTCGTGTCGGATCTGCTCGCGGCCTGCGGGTTCGTCGCACTCGCCTTCGCCCGGACCCCCGGCCAGCTCGTCGCGATCGCATGCGTGACCGCGATCCTCGAGTCGCCGGTGTGGGCGGTCGCGGCGGCCGCGATCCCGAACCTCATCGACGAGGACCACTTGTCGTGGGCGAACGGGCAGGTGGCGATCGGGAGGAACCTGGGGAGCTTCGCCGGGCCGTTGCTCGGGACCGCGATCGCCGCCGCTCTCGCTCCCGGTATGCATCCGCTTCCCGATCGGCTGTACGCGGCCGGTGCGTTCGTCTTCGGGATCAACGCCACATCGTTCCTCGTGTCCGCCTGGTTGATCGGCAGGACACCGGGTCGATTCAACGACGAGCGTCCCGTAGAGAGCGAGCACGCCGGGCTCAGGGCGGGCTTCCGCTACGGGATGAGCGATCGGGTCCTTCGAGCGATCATCGTCGGCTGGTCCGTGCTGATCCTCGGCGCAGGTCTGATCCTCGTGGCGGAGCTTCCCTACGCGGACTCGTTCGATCAGGGGGCGTTCGGCTACGGGCTCTTGAATGCGCTCTGGGCGGGTGGAGCCGCACTCGGCGCCGTGCTCGCCGGCCGATGGCTGACCGCACGTCGTGAACCTCAAACCCTCTTGTTCGCCATCTTCTTCGGTGGCCTCATCATGTTCGGGATCGGATGGTCGCCGCTCTGGATCCTCGCCCTGGTTTTCGTCGTGACCGAGGGCATCTGCGAGGGGTTCGCGAGCGTCGCCGAGCAGGGTCTCCTCCAGCGGCGAACGCCCGACGATGTGCGCAGCCGCGTCGTGGGCGCCGTGGAAGCGGCCACCCTGATCGCGCTCGCGGTCTCGTTCGCACTCGGCGGCCAGATCGTGGACATCGTCGGGCCGCGGGCCGCGTACTACATCGGGGGCATGACCACCTTGATCGCCGCGCTGATCATGGCGGGTCCGATGCGCCACCCGGGCCTGCCGCCCCACCAGGCGGATCAGGCGTTCGAGTTCGGACCCGCGGAGCCACTCGTCGACGACCGGACCGCGAAGCCCTAGGAGCTGGCCAGCCGGCCCGTGGGATCCGGGAACAGCACCCGGAAGGAGGCGCCGCCGCCCTCCCGGTCCTCCACCCACGCGCGACCGCCGTGTGCTTCCGCGAAACGAGCCACGAGCGACAGGCCGACGCCGAGGCCTGGCGACGGCGCCGATCGCTCTCCTCGCTCGAACGGCTCGAAGAGACGGTCCCGCTCGTCGGCGGCCACGCCGGGCCCGTCGTCTTCCACGCGGAGGATGACACCGTTGTCCACGCGGCGGGCGCCGACCCAGATGGTGGCCGTCGGCGGGGTGTGCTTCACGGCGTTCACCAGCAAGTTCTCGACGATCCTCACGACCATCGACTCGTCGATCCAGGCATCGATCGGCTCGGCCTGCACGTGGACCGTGCGCTCGTCGAGGACGTCGGATTCGGCCACCGTCCGGCCGAGCATGGCGCCCAGATCCATCAGCTCGCGCCGAGGATGCACGAGCCCACGAGTGAGCCGATCCATGTCGAGGAGATCGTTGACCATCGCGGTGAGACGCTTGGCCTTCTTCGCGAGACTCCTCATCAGCTGTCGGCGATCCTCGTCGGAGATCCCGAGCTCGTCGGCGTTCTCCAACGTGATCGCACTCCCGAGGATCGCCGACAGCGGCGTGCGCAGGTCGTGTGACACCGCGGTCAGGAAGGTGTTCTTCATGTCATCGGCTTCGCGGAGCCGCTCGACGGCCCGGCGTTCCATGTCGAGCGCCTGCGCGAGCTCCTGCTCGGCACGCTTCTGCTCGCTGATGTCGTACATCACCCCCTGCCAGAACAGGGGTTTTCCCTCCTCGTTCTTGATCAGCACGGTCTCGTCGTGAACCCACACGATCCGTCCGTCCCGAGCCACCATCCGGTAGTCCTCGCTGAACCCGCCCGCCTCGTACGAGAGCTTCGCCGCCTCGATCGCCCGCGCGCGATCCTCCGGATGCAGGAGCTCTCGCCAGAGGGTCGGGTTGGCCTGCCGCTCCTCCGGCGTGTAGCCGAAAAGCTCCTCGTACTGGGGGCTCATGTAGAAGGGTGCGTCGTCCGAGCCGCCCTCGCCCTCGATGTAGACGACTGCGGGGATCCGCTCGGCGAGCGACTTGAACTTCACGGCCTCGGATCGGAGCTCCGACTCGAGCCACTTCTGCTCGGAGATGTCCTCGTACAGCCCTTGCACGTACGAGGGCTTTCCCGTCTCGTCTTTCACCACGGTCCCCTGGTCGCGGATCCATACGGTGCTCCCGTCGGGACGGACCATCCGGTATTCGAGGCTGAACGGATCGCCCGCCCGTATCGCATCGCGGAGCTCCCTGGTGGCCCGCTCGCGGTCCTCGGGATGGAGGTGTGACCCCCACGCGTCGTCGGTCACGAACGCGTCAGCCGAGAGCCCGAGCACCTTCTCGACCTGCGGGCTGACGTAGATCGACGACATCTTGTCGTCAGCTGTATCCATATAGGTGACCGCGGGGAGCTGCTCCACGAGGCTGCGGTAGCGGCGCTCCAGCTCCTGCAGCCGGAGCTCTGCCTCCTTGCGTTGCGTGATGTCGAAGAAGAATCCAAGGACGTATTCAGGCTCACCTTTGTCGTCTCGCACGGTGGTCGCCGAGTCGCGAACCCAGATCTCGTGACCGTCGTCACGGACCATCCGATACTCCAGGGTGAACGGTCCACCGGAGCGCACACCTTCGATCGTGTCCTGCCGCGCCCGCTCGCGATCCTGCGGATGAACCCGCTCCGCCCACTCGTCGCCCGTGCTGCCGGACGGACGCCCGAGCAGGTCGTTGATCTGGGGGCTGACGTAGAGGTTGGCGAGGCTTTCGTCCGGAGCGTCGATGTACGTCACGATCGGAAGCTGTTCGATCAACGTCCGGTACCGCTGCTCGACCTCGGCGGCATGGGTCTCCGCCTCTTTCTCGCGAGTGATGTTGACGATGAGCCCGATCCAGTGGGCCGGGCGCCGCTCCGTCGCGTGGACGAAGACGGCCTCGTCGCGAACCCAGACGACTCGGTGATCCGCCGTGACCAGCCGGTATTCCTCGAGGTAGGACGAGGTGGAGTTCGCGGCCTGCTCGGCCTCCTCTACCCGTTCGCGGTCGTCCGCGTGTACGAGGCTGAACCAGAAGTCCCGGGAGTCGAGGAACCGCTCGGAAGGATGCCCGGTCAGAGCCTCGACCCGTGGGCTCATATACAGGGTGATGCCGTTCAACCCTTCGGCCTGGACGTATGCCACGCCTGGCATCGACCCGAGCACATGATGGAAGCCCGGATCGAAGACCGGGAGATGGCGCGCGTCGAGCGGTGTCGGTGTGCTCAAGGGTGCTCAGGTCCTTCGGGTGGGGTCAGGTGAAGCATCGGCGCCCCCGGCGCTCGACGTGAGACTCATCGGTGTCATACAGCTGAGGCCTCCGATCCCCCAAATCGAAGGGGGGAGGTGGGTCTTTGGCGTCCCTTCATCGTAGGCTCCGGCGGTCCCCATTCCGAGGAGCCTCGATGTCTGAGACGTTCACCTTCTACATCCAGCCCTGGTACCGGAAGTCCCCCTACTTCGAGTCGACGAAACGTGCCGGCTGCCGGAGCTGGGGTCTCTACAACCACATGCTGCTCCCGACCCTGTACGACGACCCGGTCACGGAGTACTGGGCGCTCCTCAATGGGGTGACGATGTGGGACGTCGCCGTCGAGCGCTGCGTCGAGATCTCCGGTCCGGACGCGTTCGAGTTCACGAACCTGCTCACGTGCCGCGATCTCACGACGTGCGCGGTGGGTCAGTGCAAGTACGTGCTGCTCATCGCGCGGCGCGGCGGGATCGT
>CAJDUF010000045.1_pt1 | contig 13414 bp, 18 predicted proteins | sample 7390091 | NCBI WGS metagenome assembly CAJDUF01 (sample SAMEA7055670, study PRJEB34461) | soil metagenome | biome: terrestrial ecosystem; feature: Peninsula; material: soil | place: Antarctica | collected 2016 | reverse complement strand
TGATGAAGCGGGCTGCGGACACACCATCACCCGTGATCACGATCGAGGTCGATGGCATCGACGACTCGCTCAAGAAGATCGAGGCGGCCGGCGGCAGCACCGTGCAAGCGAGGACGGAGATGCCCGGCATGGGCGCGTTCGCTTACTTCAAGGACTCCGAAGGGAACGTGATGGGTCTCTGGGAGAGCTTCTGAGGCGACTCACATCTCATCCCGCCGAGCCGGCCTCCCACAGCTCGGAGAACCGGTCGAGCAGTCCGATCTGACCCGGGAGGAGTTTGCGCCGAGCGGACTCGAGATCGAACCAGCCTGCGCGGTCGACTTCGGGGAACTCGGCCGTTCGACCGGATCGTGGCGGCCATTCCATCGTGAAGGTGTTGCTCTCAACCACTCCGACGTCGAGGTCGCCCGGGAGTGCCCAGACGCTGACGAGCTTTCCTCCCGGTTGGCGCACCTCCCCGAGGAATGTCGGCTTCTCCGCTTCCGGCGGGTTGACTCCGAGCTCCTCCCGGAACTCGCGGATCGCGACTTGGAGGGGATCCTCGTTCAGTTCGTGCTCCCCTTTGGGTATCGACCAAGAGCCGTCGTCTTTCTTGGCCCAGTAGGGGCCGCCGGGGTGCACCAACAGCACCTCGGGCTCGCCGTCGACCACGCGGTACACGAGCAGTCCGGCGCTCCGCTTCGGCATCCTCGATCGCCTCAGCCTTCCCACGCTTCGTGGATCGCGCGCACGGTGTCGATCGTGTCGGCGTCGTCGGGTTCCTTGTCGAGCCGGTAGCCCTTCACCCGCGCGAACCGGAGTGCGAGCCCGCCCGGGTACCGGGTGCTCGATTGCAGGCCGTCGAACGCCACCTCGACGACGAGCTCGGGCCGAACATGGACGGTGATGCCGTCGCGGCTCGTCTCGATCTCTTGCAGCCGCTCGGTCTGCCAGCCGAGCATCTCGTCTGTCATGCCCTTGAAGGTCTTCCCGAGCATCACGAATCCTCCGGTCTCGGGATCGCGGGCGCCGAGGTGCAGGTTGCTGAGCCATCCACGTCTGCGACCGTGCCCCCACTCGGCCGCGAGTACGACGAGGTCGAGGGTGTGGGAGCGCTTGACCTTGATCCAGCTCGCCCCGCGGCGTCCGGCCTCGTAGGGCGCGTCGAGCGCCTTCACCATCACGCCTTCGTGCCCGCGGGCGAGCGCGTCTTCGAGGAAGCGTTCGGCCTCTTCGGGGTCTTCGGTCACGATCCTCGTCACGCGCAGCTCCCCGGGTAGCCGCTCCTCCAGCGCGGCGAACCGTTCGGCGGCCGGACGGTCGATCAGGTCTTCGCCGTCGAGGTGCAGGATGTCGAAGACGAAGGAGGAGAGCGGGTAGTCCGTACGGAGCTGCCCGAGGTCGCGACGGCTGCGGCTCCCGAACCGGCTCATCGTCAGGCCGAAGGGGTGGGGACGGCCGTCGGACCGGAGCGCGATCGCCTCGGCGTCGAAGACGGCCGCCTCGAGCGGGAGGCGCCGGATCGCCTCGCCGATCTCTGGCACGCGATCGGTCACGTCGGCGAGGTTCCGCGTGAACACGCGGACCTCCTCACCCAGGCGATGGATCTGGATCCGGGCGCCGTCGAGCTTCCATTCGACCGCGGCCGGTCGGATCCGTTCGAAGGCGGATCGCACGTCCTCGGCGGACTGGGCGAGCATCGGCTGCAGCGGTGTGAGGAGCGAGAGCCGGAACCGCGCCAGGGCGGGACTGCCTCCCTCGATCGCGGCCGCGGCGACGGCGCCGAGGTCTCCGGCGAGCATCGCGGCTCGCCGGACATCGGGGAGAGGGACGTTCGCCGCGCGCGAGACGGCATCGACCATCACGCCCTCGAGGGCCCCCTGCCGGATCTCGCCGGTCAGGAGCCCTCGGAGGAAGCCTTGCTCCGGCGCCGTCGCCCGGCCGAACAGATCGTGGAGCGCCTCTCGGCGAGCTGCCTGCGATCCTGGGCCGGACAGGTCGCCGATCCGGCGAAGGGTCGCGTCAACCTCGACCAGCTCGAGCGTGGCCGGTGCGGCCGGCGAGGGCACCTGTCGGAGGGATGCCCAGCCGATGCCGATCGACCCGTGCGGAAGGGCGCCGGACAGATAGGCGACCGCGATCAAGACCTCCTCGGGGCGGAGTCGCGCGAGGAGGGATGAGAGCCGCGCGACCTTCTTCAGACGGGACGAGGTCGCGGCGACGTCTGCCGACGCCGCCGCGACCTCGTCGAACAGCATGCTTCTTTCCTGGTCGTTACATCTCCATCGGGCTCATGAGCTGGAAGTAGTTGCCGTCCGGATCCGAGAAGGTCGCGATCGAGCCCATCGGTGCCCCTTCCGGTGCGTACGGGTCCTGGACCACCGTCGCTCCCGCGGCCTTGAACTTCTCGAAGTCCGCTTTCACGTCGGTGCTCTCGATGTTCCAGATGATCCTGCCCGACTCGGTGTTCTTGCCCTTCACCTGGTCGTGCGGCCCCACCGTGACGGCGCCCGAGCCGATCGCCAGGCTCTTGGGATCCTCGGACCCGATCAAGAGGCTGTTCAAGTTCATGCTTCCTCCCTTCCTCTCCCTCTACCTAATCAGACATCCGCTCGAACCGCCGGGCGCCGGGTGCCCCGTGACTCCTCGCGTCCTCGGGACTACGGTTCGATCATGCGCTCCGAGCTGCCCACGGGACCTGTGACGTTCCAGTTCACGGACGTCGAAGGTTCCACACGACTGCTGCACCAGCTCGGTGAGAGTGCCTACGCCGACGCGCTCATCGAGCACCGCCGCGTGTTGAGAGAGGCCTTCGGACGTCACGGCGGCGTGCTCGAGGCCGCCGAGGACGGTGATCATGCCTTGGGATCCGGTCCCATCCGGGTCCGTGTCGGGATCCACACCGGCACCGCGGTTCGAACGGCCGAAGGGTACGTGGGCGCCGACGTTCACCGCGCCGCCAGGATCGCGGCCGTCGGGAGCGGCGGACAGACCCGGGTGTCACTGCAGACGGTCGAGCAGGTCGACGCCGAGCGGTTCCCGTTGGTGGATCTGGGCGATCATCGGTTCAAAGATCTGCAGGCCCCCGAGCGGGTGTATCAGCTCGGCGAGGGAGACTTCCCGCCGATCAGGTCTCTGTACCGCGCGAAGCTTCCCGTGCCGGCGACGCCCTTCATCGGCCGCGATCTCGAGGTGGACGCGCTCGCCGCGCTGCTTCGTCGTGATGACGTTCCACTCCTCACGTTGACCGGTCCGGGTGGAACGGGGAAGACGCGCCTCGCGCTCCAAGCCGCCGCCGAAGCCGCCGAGTCGTTCCCGGACGGCATCTGGTGGGTACCGCTCGCGGCCCTCTGATGGCGACCTCGTCCTGTTCAGGGTCGCCCTTGCGTTGGATGTTGCCCAGGAGCCGGAGACGCCTCTGATCGAAACGTTGGCGCGACGACTCGGCGGGAAGCGCGATCTCATCGTGCTCGACAACGCCGAGCATCTCCTCCCGGACATCGCCACGGACATCGCGGAGCTCCTCGCGAAGGCCGCTGGTCCGACGCTGCTGGTGACGAGCTGGGAGCGGCTGCAGATCGCGTCGGAGCAGGAGTTCGCGGTGACGGCCATGGATGTCGACGATGCGATGGAGCTCTTCGTGGCGAGGGCTGGGGCGAGCGGCGTCTCGATCGACCCCGGCCCCGACGTGCAGGCCGTCTGCGAGCGGCTCGACAGGCTTCCCCTCGCCCTGCAGCTCGCCGCCCCGCGCCTGAAGCTCTTCTCGATCGAACAGCTCCTCGAGCGCTTGTCCTCGCGGCTCGATCTGTTGCAAGGCGGGCGTGATGCGGACCCGCGCCAGGCAACCCTGCGCGCCACGATCGCGTGGAGCTACGACCTCCTAACCGACGAAGAGCGGGCCGTCCTCGATCGCCTGTCCGTGTTCGCCGGCGGGTGCAGCGTGGCGGCAGCGGAGGCCGTCGCGGCTGCCGACCCCGATGTGCTCCAGGGGCCGCTCGACAAGAACATGCTGCAGCGACGGGTCGAAGGCGAGCCGCGTCTGTGGTTGCTCAGCTCGATACAGGAGTTCGCCGCGGAGCGACTGGCGACGCACGAAGGAGCCACCGAGGTTCGAAGAGCCCACGCCGACTGGTACAAGAACCTCGCGGAACGGGCCGATGCCGAGATCCGAGCGGGCGAACCGGAGGAGCTGGCGGTCGCGGCGCTGGACGCGGAGATCGACAACATCAGGGCTGCCGTGGACTTCGGGATCGAAACGGACGATGCGATCCTCGTGCGCAGCATCACGGTTGCGCTCCCTATGCACTGGATCATGCGCGATCGCTACGCCGAAGCCCGAGCCTGGTTGGAACGGGCGCTGGCGATCTCGGACATCGAGGACGAGACGCGCATCCGGCTCCTCTCGGCCCTCGCGACGACGGCCTACCGGCAGGGAGACCATCCTGCCGCGATCGCGGCGTCGGATGAGGCCGCCGGTCTGACCATGCGGTTGGGTGGCGTCGCGGATCGGTTCCAGGATCTGAAGCTCCGGGCCGGACGGGCGTGGGAGACGCGGAAGTTCGACGAGGCGGAGGCTCTCTACCGGCAGGCGTTCGACGCTGCCGTCGAAGTCGACAACGGGGTCGGGATCTCTTCGTGTCGCCTGAATCTTGCCGCGATCGCCAATCAAAGGGGGCGACACGAAGGGGCCGACTCACTCCTCCAGGAGAACCTGCCGTTCGTACAGGGGCGTGGGCAGTCGAGGTGTGAGGCGTTCACGCTGATGGGCCTTGCCGAGACGGCCGTCTATCGAAGACTGCCGGAGCCGGCCGCCGAGTGGGCGGTGTCCGGCGCACGACGTGCCTTGGGGTTCCGGGAGGAGGCGTTGGCTGCGTTCTGTCTCGACGTCGCCGCCGCGGCGCTGGCGGAGGAGGGCGAGCGCGATATGGCGGCCGCGATCATGGGTGCGACAGAGCGCGCACGGGAGCGGCTGGGCCTGGCACTGGATGACGACGAGAAGGCGATGAGAGATCGGGCGCTGGCCGCGATACGACCTGCGCTGGACGGGGCCGAGCTGGAGGGCGCCATGGAGCGGGGAAGAGATCTGGATCTGGCGCGCGCGTTGGAGCTCGCTCTCGAAGCGAGCTCGTCCGTGACGATGCCTCCCTAGTTCATCAGGACGTGGGCGGAACCTCGACGACGCGTCCATCCTCCAGCCCGAAGTCCCAGACATCGATGGCCGGCGGTTCCACGCCGAGCGTCGTGAGGGCGGTGCAGATCTGGCTTCGATGATCCGTCCCGTGGTGCACCGCCTGCGCGAGCCGGATGCTCATCGGGGCGTGGGTCTCGGACCCGTCGTCGCGGTGCCTCTCGAGGACGGTGTTCGGATCGAGGTCTTGTGCGAGGACCGACGACCAGGCGCCGCCGTGGCCTTCCGTCGCGGCTCGGAGCTCGGAGAGGTCCATTTGGTCCTCATCGATGAGGGGCGTCTGGCCACCACTCATGACGAACAGATAGGAGGAGTCCGCCCCGACGGTATGGCGCATCGTGTCGAGGATCGAGCCGTACGTCCCGGGGACCGCGGTCTCCAGTTGCTCGGGGCTGAGGTCGAGGCACGCATCGATCACCCGCAGCGTCGCCCACACGTGGTGGGCGAACGCGTCCCCCATCAAGGAGTTGCTCATCCGCCGACCTTAGCAATCCCAGCCGCATCCATGGCGCGCGATGCCGTCCTCAGCGATAGCCTTTCGTCGTGAGCGGTGAGAGACATCCGAGGCTCTTGCCGGTCTCCGAGGAAGCTCGGGTCACCCCGATCGAGCTGTTCTTCGATCTCGTCTTCGTGTTCTCGCTGACGCAGGTCACCGCCCTGATGGCTGCCGACCCCACGGCGCGCGGCATCCTGCGCGGGATGCTGGTGCTCGCGCTGCTGTGGTGGTGCTGGGTCGGCTACGCCTGGCTCGGCAACGTCGTGCAGGCGGAAGAAGGTCTGGGCCGCGCGGCGATGTTCAGCGCGATGGCCGCGATGTTCGTGATGGCCCTGGCGGTGCCGGAGGCGTTCGACGACCGAGCCGGCGGACTCGCCGGGCCTGTCGTCGTCGCGTTCGCCTACCTATCGGTGCGACTGCTGCACCTGACGATGTTCTGGCTGGCCGCCCGCACCAACCACGACCGCGGCCTGCGCCGTCAGCTCCTGCTCTTCATGCCGTCCGTCTTCGGGAGTACGGCAGTGCTGCTGGTCGCATCGCAGCTCCACGGGACGGCCCAGACCCTCACGTGGGTCGGCGTGCTGATCGTGGACTACGTCGGCGTGATCCTAGGGGGCGCGTCGGGATGGCGGCTCCGCTCCGCGTCGCACTTCGCCGAGCGCCATGGGCTGATCGTGATCGTCGCGTTGGGCGAGTCGATCGTCGCGATCGGCGTGGGCGTTGGGCACATCCCGATCTCGTGGCCGATCCTCGCGGGGTCGGTCCTCGGATTGGCGGTCGTCGGATGCCTGTGGTGGGCGTACTTCGATGTCGTGTCGATCGTGGCAGAACGCGAGCTCCGCCGGTTGGAGGGTGAGGAGCGGGCGCGGATGGCTCGCGACGCGTACAGCTACTTGCACCTCCCGATGGTCGCGGGGATCGCGCTGCTCGCGCTCGGTATCGAGCAGGTCCTGGAGAAAGTCGGCGAGACGAGCAACGGCGAACTCGCGGATCCGCTCGCAGCGCTGCCGTTGGGCGCGCTGTACGGGGGCGTCGCGCTCTTCCTGTTCGCTCACGTGGCGTTCAAGTACCGGACCTGGCACCAGGTGACCGTCCGGCGCTTGCTGGTCGCGGTGCTACTGGCCGCGCTGATCCCGCTGGCTGCACAGCTCCCGGCGCTCGCGGCACTCGGGCTGCTCGCCGCCGTGATGGTCGCGATGATCGCGACCGAGGCGGTGCGGTACTCGGAGGTGCGCGAACAGATCCGACACGAAGAAGCGGGCCCCGAAGCGCACCAGCCCCACGCACCGCATCCGAGCTGAGGCCGGTCTGCCCGACCGCTGACGTCGCGACGCGTCGCGCGCGACTCACGCTCAACGCGTGCTTGGGACACGTGCGACCGTCCCGCGAATGGCCGAAGTCGCGGCGTCGCCTACCGGGCAGGTGATCACGAGAGTCTGGCGGGCGATCGCGTTCCAGTTCGTGAACCCGAAGGCGTGGGTCTTCGCGATCGCGGTGGTCGGGACGTTCCTGCCGTCCGGGCTCCCTCGGCTCGCCGGCGCCGGGCTCCTCGCCGGCATCATCATGGTCGTCGTGGTCGGCTCGTCCTCGATCCGGGCGGCAGGTGGGGCCGCCCTCGGCCGGCTCGTGGAAGACGGGCGGAGGCGCCGCGTCGTGAGCATCATCCTTGCGGCCTTGATCGTCGCATCCGTCGTTCTGATCGGGCCCTAGATCAGCGGGCTTTGTCCCATCGCCCGTTCCGCTTGGCTTCCTCGATCTTCGCGAGGCCGGCCTCGGTCATCCGTCCTTCTTCGATGAGCCTCGCGGCCCATCCCTTGTTGCGTTCGGACCAGTTGCTCGTCTTCCTCCGAGGGGTGAATCGGAGCGCGTAGCGCTCCCCGTCGATCGGCTGCATGCTGCTATCGATCCATCCGAAGCAGATCGCCTCTTGCATCGCCTGCTGCAGCGTGACCGAAGGCGTCGCCGAGTGCTTCTTGAAGATCATCAGCCAGACGTCGTCCTTCTCGGCATCGTTTTCCCTTAGCCAGGCGCGCCACTCTTTCGCCGTCGCGAAGTAGATCGGTTCCCCGGTCATCTTCATGTCGGTTCGGTCACCTACTTGTGGGCGAGGTCGAAGACCGAGGAGCTAGCCGCCGTATGTCGGCGGAGGAGGCGGAAGAGGAGGAACAGCTCCAGAGACGGATCGAACCTGGGACGGAGCCTCTCCCCTGACGACAAGCGTTGAGGCGAGGATGTCGTGGAGCCCCTGTTTCCGCTCGGTGAACGCCACCATCAGGAACCCGATCCCGAGGATCAGGGCCGACAAGATCTTGCCGAAGTATCGGCCTGTCGCGCGCCCGAATCCGATCCTGCCGCCTTCCAGGTCGGTCACGACGATGCCGAGCGCCATCTTCCCGACCGTCGCCTGCTTCGCGGAGCTCTCCATCAATGCGTAGTAGAGCCACCCGACCACGGTCGAGATGGTGCCGGCCGCGGAGGCTCGTCCCGCCTGCGCGGCAGCGTCGCCTCCGAACTGAAGGGTGAACGGCAATGTAACCAGGCTCAACAGCAAGCCGTCGAGGAACCACGCGACGAAACGTCGCCAGAAGCCGGCGTATGTGGTGGTGCCCGTTATCGTTGCCATCGACCCTCCCTGTGCGACCGGATCGTCGCACATGGACCGAGGTGTGACAGCGAAGCGTCCGATCGCGACTCGTCTTGAGCGCTTGAATACGGGGTATGGCGCAATGGGGCCCAGATGTCGAGAAGCTCCTGACTCGCCTCGCGGACGGCCAGAAACAGGCGCTTGGCGATGATCTCCTCGGCTTCTACGTGTTCGGCTCAGTGGTCATGAGGGACTTCGACCCGGGGATCAGCGACGTGGACACGGTGACGGTTCTGCGCTCCGATCCAACTGGAGCCCAGCTCGCGTCGCTCGAGCGTCTCCACCGAGAGATCGTCGAAGAGATACCCGAATGGGAGGACCGCGTCGAGGTTGTCTATCTGTCCTCCCGGGCGCTCACGCTTCCGCGCCGCGTCCTCGCCAGCGGCACGTATCTCCCCAGGTGAGCCGTTTCATGCCATCGAGGTCGACGACAGCTGGTTGATCGATCGGTATCAACTTCGCGAGGTCGGCGTCGCGGTGCTCGGCCCGCCGGCCACGTCTTTGGTACCGCCCATCTCACACACCGAGTACATCGAGGCTGTGCGCCAGCACGTGCTGACCTGGCCTGATCCGACCGACGCGCTCGCCCAGGGTGAGCAGGCCTACAACATCCTCACGATGTGCCGGGGGTTGCGGACCTGGCGAACGGGCGAGCACGTATCCAAACGTGAAGCGGCCCGCTGGGCGAGCGAAGAGCTACCGGAACATGCCGACCTCAACCGGGATGCCATGGCATGGCGGGCGCAGTCGCGCGACGGAGTTCGGATCGAAGACAGAGGGACGCGCGAGGCCACGCGGCGATTCGTGAACGACGTTCGACGGCTGGTGGAGTAGCAATCACCACACGAGCTCTCGACCTGTCGCTAGAGTCACAAGAGGAATGTCAGCTGCGGGAAGGAGCGAAGGGATGCAGCCAACCGGCCGACCTACGAGTGGGTCACGACTGACGAACTCGCACGCCTTCGTCGCATCGAGGAGACGGCGAGGGAGGTCCTGAACGAGATGCAGGGGCGTCGATCCGCGACCCCCATCTTGGCCGCCATAGCTGCTCTTCGTGCAGCCCTCAAGGAGGAGTCGGAACCGAGGGAAGACGGATAGTCCGTCGGACTAGGCGACTCGGTCCAGGAAGGCGAGCGTTCGCTCCATGAGCAGCCCGGCAGCCCGCTCGTCGTAGTCGCCCAGGCTCGAGTCGGCGAACAGGTGACCCGACCCCGGGTAGAGGAACAGCTCCGCGTCCTCGACCTCCCTGACCAACTCCTCGGCCGCCGGCCGATCCTCCTCGGCCCACGGGTCGGCATCCATCATGTGGATCTGGAGCGGCACCCCTTCGGGCCACGAGCTCCCGAACTCGGATGCCTGCATTGCCGCGGAATAGAGGATCGCTCCTCTCGCACCGGGTCGGTTCTGCGCCAGCGACTGCGCGGGCATGACACCGAGAGAGAAGCCTGCGAAGACGATGTCGTCGGGCAACGCCTCGGCCGCCGCCGCACCACGGCGGGCGATCTCGTCGAAGCCGATCTTCCTCGCGTAGTCCACACCCTCGTCGATGTCCTGGAACGTCTTGCCGTCGTAGAGGTCCGGCGTGTGAACCGTATGTCCCGCCTCCCGCAGTTCGTCGGCGAAGGCGAGGAAGCCCGTGGTCTGTCCTTGCGCATGATGGAACAGCAGCAATGTCGTCATGAACAACACTGTAGCTAGAGTGAGATGAGGGTGGCTGCGGGGCCGCGGCCGTCGAAGCGAGGGAACCCGATATGAGGGCGATCGTGCAGGACCGGTACGGCTCGGCCGACGTCCTCGAGCTCGGAGAGATCGAGAGGCCAACCGCCAAGGACGACGAGGTGCTCGTCCGGGTTCACGCCACTTCGGTCCACGCCGATGTCTGGCACGCGATGAGAGGGATGCCCTACGTGCTCCGGTTCATGGGCTCCGGGGTAGGCAGACCGAAGCACCGCGTCCCGGGCACGGATCTGGCCGGTGTCGTCGAGTCGGTCGGCAGGAACGTCACACGGTTCCGGCCGGGCGACGAGGTCTTCGGTCAGAGCCTCCGCGCGAACCTGTGGCGCAACGGCGGCGCCTTCGCTGAGTACGCTTCCGTTCCGGAAGCGATGCTCGAACTGAAGCCGGAAACACTCACGTTCGAACGAGCCGCGGCCGTGCCGACGTCCGGATCGCTCGCCGTCCAGCACGTGCGCGATGAGGGACGGACCCAACCGGGGCAACGTGTCCTGATCAATGGCGCCGGTGGGGCCGTGGGCACCTTCGCGGTGCAGCTCGCCAAGGCGTACGGAGCGCACGTGACCGGCGTGGATGCCCCCGAGAAGCTCGACATGCTCCGCTCGATCGGCACGGACGAGGTCCTCGACTACACGAAGGAAGACTTCACTCGACGCGACGAGCGATACGACTTCATCCTGGACATCGCGGGGAACCATCCGTGGTCGGAGGCCAGACACGCTCTCGCCCCCGACGGGACGTATGTGCTGAGCGGGTTCGACCAGTACGGAGCCTCGGGCCATCGGTGGTTCGGGAGTCTGGGTCGCTTCGCGAAGCTGATCGTGATCTCACCGTTCGTGAGCGCTCTGCATCCCTTCCGCGGCACGAAGGACCCCGGCGACCGACTGATCGTCATGAAGGAGCTCATCGAAGCTGGGAAGATCACGCCGGTCATCGACAGGACGTTCCCTCTGAGCGAGGTCCCGGAGGCGATCCGCTACCTGGAATCAGGACAGGCTCGAGGGAAGCTCGTCATCACCGTGTGACGAGGGTTTGCTACGGTGCGCATCCATGACAACTGATCGGTCCTACGTTGCGGAGAACGATGCCCAGCTGAAGCGTATGCGAGACCTCGTCGGATCGATGAGCGACGAGGAGCTCGCCGAGCCGATGGAGGCCGGCTGGACGGTGGCGGGCGTTCTGGCGCATCTGGCGTTCTGGGACCAGCGGGTCGTGACGCTCGTCGACAGCTGGGGGCCCGACGGAGAGGGGACCCCGCCGGACTCGCCCGGCAGCTACGACGAGTGGGCGGTGGACTGGATCAACGACGCCGCGAAGCCGATCATCCTGGCGCTGCCGCCCCGGGTCGCCGCCCAGGTCGCCGTGGACGCCGCCGCCGCGGCCGACTCACGTGTCGCAGCGCTTTCCGATGAGTTGCTCGCCGAGAACGAGCGCAAAGGTCTCTACATCAACCCGCTCCGCGCCGATCACCGTCAGGAGCATCTGGACGAGATCGAACAGATGCGGTCCCGCCGCTAGCGGCTCGTCGTGCGGTAGCGGAGGTAGACCGTCCCGCCGCTGAACCGGCGTTCTTCAAGAAGTTCGAGCTTCAAACGGACGTTGTCCGGGAGCGCCCGTGTGCCGCCGCCCACGACTGCGGGTGCGAGGAAAAGGCAGATCTCATCGACCACCCCGGCACGGATGGCCTGCGCGGCGAGGGTGGGACCGCCGACGCTCATGTCACGATCCGCCGCCGCCTTCATCTCGCGGACCGCGTCAGGGTCGAAGCTCCGCTCGATCCGAGTCCGTTCACTGGATACCGTTTCCAGGTTCCGGGAGTACACGATCTTCTCGGCAGCCCGCCATATATCCGCGTAGTCCCGCATGAAGGGCTGGTCGTCGGTGATGGTCTCCCACGCAGCCATCACCTCGTACAGCCGGCGTCCGTAGAGATAGGTGCCGATCGGACGTTCGAGGTCGTTGACGAAGGCGTGTACCTCCTCGTCTGGTTCGGCCCAATCGAAGTTGCCGTCCTCGTCCGCGACGTAGCCGTCGAGCGACATGATCGCCGTGTAGATCAGCTTGGCCATGAGCCTCCCTGATTCGCGTGCTCAGGCAGTTGGTCGAACGATCTCGCGCGCTCGCCAGGACGTCGCGATCATGAAGGCGAACCAGACGGCGACGACGGTCCCGATCGCGATCTCGGCCCCCCACACGAAGGAAGAACCCGAGAGCATCCCCACAGATCCCCGTGCCAGCGGCTCGAAGCAGAGCGCGCAGGTGACGGCCGCGGCGCTGATCCACGACCTGACCACGCGCCACCGGTGGCCGAGGAACCCGTACAGCGGTCCGGAAACGATCCCGCCCACGATCCACAGCGGGTTGTAACCGGTGCTCACCATGGTGACGACACGATCGAAGAAGCGTTCCAGCGGCGCGCCCTCCATCGGGCTGTTACTCATCGCGAAGTAGCCCGCCAGCGCCGCCATCGTCACCACGATGCCCAACACCATCGCGGTACGCCGCCGCTCTTGGGTCAGGCCGGCCAGGAAGGGCAGGAGGAGCCAGGGCGCCGACATCCCGCTGACCGTCCAGCTCCATGTCCCGAGGATCGAACCTACCTTCAGGCTGCCCAGATACTGATCCAAGGCCCCGAAGACGAAGCCCACGACGATCGCGATGACATAGGTCACGCGAGTCAGGATACGGGCTCGAACTCCACCGAGGTCGAGGGCTAGACTCGCCGCACCGTGGCAGGGACGGTTTGCCCATCGTGCTCCGCGATGAACGTTGCCGACCAGCGGTACTGCACGACGTGCGGGTCCGCGCTCGGCGCGCGATGTCCTTCGTGCGGAGCGACGAACTCGCCCGACGCACTGTTCTGCGGCACCTGCGGTGCTTCACTCACCGCGACGATCACGGCGCTCGGAGATGATCCGGCCGCGCAGACGGCTGCGGACGCCGCCCGAGCTGCGGTCGAGGCGTTCGGCGCCGGACTGGACGAGGCGCATCGTGACCTCTTCTTCGCCCGGCCGGAGGTGCTGGCGCTCAGATCATGACCACCGTGACGACCGAGGAGGAACGTCCATGACGAAGGTGAACGCGGGGATCACGATCTCGCTGGACGGATGTATCACCGGTCCCAACGACGGGCCGGGGCTCGGACTTGGCGAGGGTGGCGAGCGACTCCATCACTGGGTGTTCGGCGGACCGTGGAGCTATGGCGAGGAGCCGAAGGGCCAGGCCACCGGAGCGGACAAGGAGGTCCTCGATCATGCGTTCTCCACCGTGGGCGCCGTGATCGGCGGCCGCGGTACGTACGAGGCGGCGGAGGCTTGGGGTGGCATGAACCCGTGGGACATGCCGTTCTTCATCGTGACGCACCGACCGGAGG
>CAJDUF010000035.1_pt1 | contig 13729 bp, 10 predicted proteins | sample 7390091 | NCBI WGS metagenome assembly CAJDUF01 (sample SAMEA7055670, study PRJEB34461) | soil metagenome | biome: terrestrial ecosystem; feature: Peninsula; material: soil | place: Antarctica | collected 2016 | reverse complement strand
AAGCTCGTGCACATCCACGCGCACTACCAGCTCGTTCTCGGCGACGACATGACCAAGAACTACCGCCTCCCGCTCGAGGAGGCATATCTCGCATCCGCCGAGCAGGGGCCTGTCTTCCGGATCCCGGCACCCGAGTTCGAGTTCGTCGTGTTCGTCCTTCGGATGGTCCTGAAACACTCCACGCTCGACGCGCTCGTGTCCCATCAAGGATCGCTCTCGCCCAGTGAGGCTCGTGAGCGCGAATACCTGCGCGTCCGAACGGACCCGGCGCGCGCGTCCGGCATCGTGCTGGAGCATCTTCCGTTCGTCGGACGAGCCCTGTGGGAGCGGTCCGTCCGCTGCCTGGAGCCGGGAACATCGCATCGGGTGCGCATCGGCACGGCCCACCGGTTGGAGCGTGCTCTGGCGGCGCACTCCCGGCGGATGCCGCTCTTGGACGCGCCTCTCCGCTTGTGGAGGCGGGGGCGTGTCATCGTTCGTCGCCACGTACTGCATCGGCCGGCGCCCCGCGGCCGGCTCGACAGCGGAGGCGCGCTGATCGCGCTGGTCGGCGGAGACGGCGCCGGGAAGTCGACGGCCGTGCACGAGCTCCACCACTGGCTGTCCAAGGAGTTTGCTGTGGCCGAGATGCATCTCGGTAAGCCACCGCGATCGCTGACCACCTCGCTCGCACAGCGGGTATGGAAGGGGAGCGTGCGACGGGGATCGCGTGGGGCAACCGTCGCCGACCTCGTCGGCTCGCAAGCGAGCTCGATCAGTGCCCGCACGTACGTCAAGCTCGTGCAGCATGCGATGATCGCGCGCGACCGATCCCTCACCTACGAGCGCGCTCGTCGTGCGGTCTCCGCCGGTGACATCGTCATCGCCGATCGGTTCCCGCTTCCCGCCGTGACGCTCATGGACTCGCCGGTCGCCCCGAGGTTGCTCGGAACCCGGAAGTCGAACGGCGTGGCATCCTGGCTGGCGCGTCTCGAGCGACGCTACTACGAGCGGATCGGGCGGCCGGAGGTCTTGATCGTCTTGCGGGTCGGCGCGGATGTCGCGGCCGAGCGGAAGCGAGGAACCGACGACGAAGACGTGGTCCGCCTGCGCTCCGAGGAGATCTCGCGGCTCGATTGGTCGGCTTCGGGGGCCGTCGTCGTCGACGCCGACCGCCCGAAGGACGACGTCCTCAACGAGATCAAGTCCGCGGTCTGGTCGAGGCTGTAACCATGGCCACCGAAACCCGCCCCGACACACGCCTACCCCCCGAGCGTCGAGGCCGCCTAACGCGGATCAAGAGCCGCGTCTTCTCGGACGGCACCCTCACGAAGAAGGCGTCGCTGAACACGGTCGCGTTGGCGCTCGACTTCGTCGCGCGCGCGGTCGTCGGGCTCGTGGTCAACCCGATCCTCGTCCACCATCTGGGCGACGTCGGGTTCGGCAACTGGCAGGTTCTGCAGCGGCTGGTCGGCCACACCAACGCCGCAGGTGGACGGCCGAGCGAGGCCCTGAAGTGGTCCATCGCGAAACGTCAGTCCTCCGATGACGTCGGCGACAAGCGCCGCGCGGTCGGCAGCGCGCTCGCCGTCTGGTTGATCTTCCTCCCGATCTTCTTACCGATCGGCGCCGTGATCGGCTGGTTCGCTCCTGTCTGGCTCCACGTCGCCGCGGCCGACTACACGCTGGTCCGGCTCGCCTCGGCCATCCTGCTCGCGGACATCATCGTCTCCGGGCTCGTGAACATCCCTTGGGCCGTGCTCGTCGGGGAGAACCTCGGCTACAAGCGGATGGGGCTCACGGCCTCGATCGAGCTTGTCGCGGGCGGGATGATCATCCTCGCCGCCGTGCTGGGCACCGGGCTGGTCGGCCTGGCCGTCGTGACCATCGCCACATCGATCCTCAGCGGGCTCTTGTTCCTGTGGCTCGCGCGGGCGTACGTCACCTGGTTCGGGATCGCCAAGCCGGACTTCGCCGCCGTCCGACAGTTCTTGGGCCTCAGCTGGTGGTTCCTCGTCTGGAGCTTCGTCACGAGCATGACCGTGGGCGCCGACGTCGTCGTCCTCGGCATCGCCGGGTCGGCCACGGCGGTCACCAGCTACACGCTGACACGATTCATCCCCCTCACCATCACGGCCGGGGTGACGAGCGTGATCTACGGCATGGCGCCGGGGCTGGGCGGCCTGATGGGAGCCGGCCAGACGCCGCGCGCGGCCCGCGTGCGGACGGAGACGATGGCGGTCGCCTGGGTGATGGCGACGGTCGCGGGTGGCGGCGTCCTGCTCTGGGAGAAATCGTTCCTCGCCCTGTGGGTGGGGGAGCGGTACTACCCCGGACTGACCGCGACCTTCCTGATCGTCCTCATGGTCCTGCAGTACACGATCATCCGCGTCGACTCGAACATCATCGATCTCACGCTGAACATCCGGAGGAAGGTCTTGCTGGGGCTGCTATCGGCCGGACTCTCCGTGGCGTTCGCCTGGGTCTTGCTGAGCGTGTTCGACATGGGGATCGCCGGCGTCGCCCTCGGCTTCATCGCAGGCCGAGCCGTCCAGAGCGTGACGTATCCCTTGATGATCGGTCGGATCCTCGCGATCCCGACCACGGATCAGTTGCGAGGCATGGTTCGAGGCGGGTTATCCTCGGCCGCGATCTTCGCGGCCGCCGCCGCGCTCAGCACGGTGGTCGGCGCGCACACGTGGATCTCGTTCCTTCTGGGCGCGGGCATCTCCGGCGTCGTGCTGATCGCCGTCGCGGTGTTCACCGGACTCTCCGAGACGCAGCGGCGATGGCTCTGGTCCCGCGCGCGCCGCGTGGGCAAGCTTCGATGATGGGCACGGCCACCGACGCAGAGGGCATCGATCGTCCGGTGTTCGTGCTCGGGACCGGCCGGAGCGGGCTGACGCCGCTCATGGACCTGATCGCCTATCACCCCGCGTTCGCGTGGCCGTCGCAGTACAACGACCGGTGGCCGAACGTCGCGCGCGTGTCGGCTCTCTCCCGGCTCGTCGACGTCCCGCCGTTCCGCGGCCCATGGAAGCTCACGCGGGTGGTCCCGAAGCACGCCGAGAGCTACAACCTGTGGAACCGTTGCTACCCAGGGTTCGCCGAGCCATTTCGAGATCTCACGTGCGGCGACGTCACCGAGTGGTCCCGGACGCTGTTCCGCGACGCCGTGTCGGGCATCATGCGGTACCAACGCAAGCCGATGTTCATCGCCGAGTACTCGGGTTGGTCGAGGATAGGGTTCCTCCGAGGGATCTTCCCGGACGCGAAGTTCATCCACGTCGTCAGGGACGGGCGCGCGGTGGCGCACTCGTACACCAACGTCGAGTGGTGGAACGGATGGCAGGGGATCCACAGATGGCGGCTCGGGATGCCGGACGACGACGTGCTTGCGAAGCTCGACCACTACCGCTACTCGTTCCTTGCCCTGGCGGCGGTGTACTGGAAGATCCTCGTGTCGAACATCGCCAAGGCGTCTCGCGAGATACCGCCCGAGGACCTCTTGGTCGTTCGGTACGAGGAGCTCGTCACGGACCCGCACAAGGAAGCGCAGCGCTGCATCGAGTTCTGCGGGCTGAAGGATGACCGCGGTTTCCGCCGGCACCTCGGCACCGTCAACATCGTCGATGCGAACACGAAGAAGCTCAGGATCCCACCGTGGCGCGAGAGCCTCGACAGCGCGCAGATCGAGATGATGCACGATCTCATCGGCGACGAGCTCGCCCGATTCAGCTACCTCTAGGAGGCCGTCCGTGTCCCAACTTCTGATCCGCAACCAACGGGCGCGCAACCTGGTGCCCAACCGCGTGAAGGCGGCGTTCGCCGAGAACCGCGTCCGTCTCGTGCGCGTCGCGCGCAGGAGCGATCTGCGCAACATCTACCACTGCTGCGTCCACAAGACGGGGAGCCAGTGGATCCGCAAGATCCTCGCCGACCCCGCCGTCTACCGGGTGACCGGCCTGCGCACCTACGCCTACGTCCCTCGCCTGCCCGGTGGGCGCGAGAGCCGGAGCTACCAGGAGCGAAGGTTCGACCGTGCCTTTCCGGCGCGGACGATCGTCTCGCCCCTGTACATCCCGTACACGAACTTCGAGGCCTTCCCGAAGTCCGAGCCGTGGCGCGCGATATTCGTCGGTCGCGACCCGCGCGACATCGTGGTCAGCTGGTACTTCTCGTCATCGAAGTCGCATCCGACGATCAACAACCCCGGTCTCCAGCGTACGCGGGGCGAGCTGAGCGGCCTCGACGAGGAAGAAGGGTTCATCTACACGATCCGCCGTCTCGAGGCGCACGGTCTGTTCTCGGCGCTCGGGACGTGGGCGGACGTCGACGCACCGGAGGTGCTCCTGCTCCGGTACGAGGACCTCGTGGGATCTGATGCCGAGGGATGGTGGAACCGGCTCCTCGACCACTGCGACGTCGAGACGCCACCCGGCGAGCGTCGCGCGCTGCTCGATCGGTACAGCTTCGAAGCGCTGTCGGGGCGCAAGCAGGGAGAGGAGGACACCGGCTCCAAGCTGCGCAAGGGCGTCGCCGGCGACTGGCGAAACCACTTTACACCTCGGGTGGAGGCCGCGTTCGCGGACGCGACCGGCGACCTCCTCACCCGTTTGGGGTACGCCGACTGAGACGAAGACGACGGTTCGGCTAGGCGAGGCCCCATCCGTCGAAGCCGTCAGGCATGAAGCGGCGGAGCTTGGCGACGTCCTCGCGCAGGCTGTCCTCGAGCCGTCGCCGGAGGTCGTCCGAGATACGCGCGCGCTGGACGTCGACCGGGTCGCTCGTGAGCTTCCGGGCGAGCGCCTTGACGGGCTCCGGGACGCGCTTCGAGATCGTGCGAAGCCTCGGCATCCGCCGAAGCCTCGGGGAGTAGGCGGCCTGCATCCGGCGATCTTCGGACCTGAAGAACTCGCGATCGACGACGGATGGTACCCACGTGTCGTCCACGCCGATGAAGCCGAAGACCCTCCTCAGCGTCTCGACGCGATCGTTCCGCAGGTCCCGGGAGTCGAGCAGGAGGAACTGGTCGCGGCTGAAGTACGGCTCGTACTGCTCGAGCTGGAGGGCGTAGCGACTGATGTCGAGGTAGGCGGGGTCCTCGGCGAACGCCTGCTCGATCGGCCGCGACTCCTTCCCGCGCGACAGGGCGTAGAGGTAGTGCGACTGCATCCGCTCGACGGGATGCCGCACCATGTAGATCAGGCTCACATCGGGCAAGACGGAGGCGATACGGGACGGGACTTCTCGGACGACCGGGAACTTGGTATAGCTCGTCGACGCCTCCCCGAGCGCAACCGCTTGCTCGGGCGCCTGCTCGAACTGCCGCTCGTACCAGTCGATACCACGGTCCCACTTGTGCCGGGGGTCGAAGAACATGACCTCCTTGACATCCGACATGAAGATCTGCGGATGACTGCGCAGGTAGTGCCAAAGGCTCGTGGTGCCCGTCTTCATCGCCCCGATCATCAGGAAGTTCGGTAACCGCGACGTGGGACCGTCGGTCACGGGTGCGCCCAGCCTTCCTCCGGCGGACACGTCTGTCCTGTGGCTTCTTCCCTCGGCACCACTTCCTAGAACGTGTCCTCTCAACGTTTCGGCCCCGCCCCCCGGAGCTCCGCCGGGTCCCGCCGACGTGGCGTTCGGATCGGGTAGCCGTATCGTCGAAGCAGCGGGTAGGTCAGGAGCGTCACGAGGAAGCGATCCACTGGGTGGAGCTCCTGCTGCCACCGGGTGTCCAGCTGGAGGACGACTTCGTTGGGAACGAACCTCCGCCGCTTGCTCCCATCCGGTCCGTGAACCTCCGGGACCCCGATCGGAACGCCCGGGGCCAGATCCACGACGGGGGAGGGCTGTCCGACGAGCTTCGCCACGGCTTCGACGGTACCTCGCGGGTCTTCGATGAGTTCCTCATACCGCAACAAGATCGATCGGTCCGGGCCGTATCGGCGGCGGATCGCCTCGTTCGTCAGATGCTTCGCAAGCCAGCGTATCGCCGCCCGCACGGCCAGCAGGTGGGGACCAAGGCCGGTCTGCTTGGCGGCATGGCTCTGGAGAGACAAGGCGACGCCACGAGGATCGCGGAGGATCTGCACGACGTAGGTCCTGAGGTCGGGACGGACGGCGAGCAACGTTGCGTCGGCCGCCGACTTGGAGCTGTCGATCACGACGTCGGCATCGGTCGCTCGAGCGAACGCTGTGTGCAGGTCGGTGTACGCCGCGAGGTATCGGCCCGCCGCCGTGGTGGGAGGAGGGGGAGACGAGAGGCGCCAGAGCCGGAACGCAGACCGCGCTCCGGGATGCTCGGGAGCAACCTGCTTCTGGATCCTGCCGATCTCAGAGAGGCTCGGTTCCGCGAAGGTCGCGCCGGGGACCAGCAGCTTGGACCAGACCTCGCACTCCGCATGAGGCCGCCCGCACCCGCAGGTTCTGCCCGACCGAAGACCCCGACTCCACAGCCTCCGCAGCTCCCCGGCGAAGACGGTCCCCTCGATCGTGCTCAGCACCCGTCCGAGCACGCCCGTACCGCTTCGTCCGGGCCCCAGGACGTAGATGACCTTCGGTGTGGGTTCTCGGGCAGTCACGAGTCCCTATCGTCGCCCAGGCCTCATCGAGCGCTCATCGCCCATCCGACGTAGGAAACGGCGTATCCCGACCTCCGGCCCTACGGACCGAACGGTCGGCCGCCGACGCTAGGTCTTCTACGCCGAACCGCGCATGCGGTCGGTGCAGCGCTCACGCCAGAATCCGCAGGGCCGGCGCTCCGGATCTAGATGGCGCCGACACGATGGCTTCGGGGACCCTCCGAAGATGCTGAACCTGCGACGGACGATGTGGCGGAAGGGACATGAGGGTGGGGTTGCGTGAGTTCATCGGACTGACATCGAGCGGGCCTCGATCGGATCGGCGTTCGGGCTCCCCCAAGAAGCTGGTCCTCCTCTGCGAGCACTTCTACCCGGAGATGATCTCCACGGGTATGCACATGACGGAGCTTGCCACGAGACTCGCCGAGCTCGGGTGGCGGATCACGGTCTATACGGCGAAGCCGGCCTGGGGGACCGACGGCGACGAGGAGCGGTCCGTTCCCAGGGAGATGGTCCACGAGGGAGTGCGGATCCTGCGGGTTCCGACCATCGGAAGGCAGAAGGGGAACCTGCTGTCGAGGACGGCCTCCGCCGTCACGTTCGTGCTCTCCGTCAGCTGGGCGCTCTGGCGAACGCGGGCCGACTACCCCGGCATGGTGATCACGACGAACCCCCCATTCATCGGTGTGCTGGGCTGGCTCTACTCGCGCCTCTATCGCCGGCCCTACCTCCTCATCGTCTACGACGTGTTTCCCGATTTCGCGGTCAGCCTGGGCGTGCTGTCGCCGGATTCTTGGATCGCCAAGGCTTGGGAACGGATGACGCGGATGATCCTGGCCGGTGCGGCGGTCACGGTGGTCATCGGGCGGGACATGCAGGATCTCGTGCAGCGCAAGATGTCCCCTCGCCTCCACGACCGCATCGTCATGATCCCGAACTGGTCGGACGAGCGACGTGTTCACCCCGTGCCCCCCGCCGCGAATGCGTTCCGGCGGGAACATGGTTTGGATGGGCACTTCGTCGTCCAGTATGCGGGGCGGCTCGGGCAGAAGCACAACCTCGAACCGTTGATCGATGCCGCGCGGCTGCTGAGCGACACACCGGCGCTGTTCCAGTTCGTCGGGGATGGCGACAAGAAACCGAAGCTCGAGGCGCTCGCCGCCGATGCCGGCCTCGAGAACGTCCAGTTCCTGCCCTACCAACCGATGGATCGTCTGGCGGAGATGCTCTCCGCCGCGGACGTCGCCGTCGTGTGCCTGGAGAGCGGACACACGGGGATCAGCGTCCCGAGCAAGGCCTACGGGGTCATCGCGACCGGAACTCCGATCGTTGGCATCCTCGATCCCGATGGCGAGATCGGCCAGATGATCAAGGAGATCGGTTGCGGTGTCCTGGTCGATCCGGAGGGGGAGGAGATCGCTGCGGCGATCCGGGATCTCATGGCCGATCCGGTCAAGCGTTCAGCGATGAGTGCAGCCGCCCGTCAGATCTTCCTCGAGAAGTACACCCTGACGAAGGCCGCAGAGGCATATGACGCAGCCCTCTCCTCGATGCTGAACGGTTCTCCGAACCGGGGCGAGGACGGACCCTAGACCTCTTGTCTTCTCGCTCGGATCACACCCGGTCGAAGGTTGCGGAGGAGCGTATCGTCCGGGCGAGCCCCTCTCGCAGAGCGGTGGTGGGCTCCCAGCCGAGCACGTTGCGGGCGAGGGTGATGTCGGGGCATCGCACCTGTGGATCGTCGGTGGGGCGCTGAGCGAAAACGATCTCCGATCGGCTACCGGTGAGCGTTCGGACGAGATCCGCGAGCTGGAGCACCGTTACCTCCTCCTGGCTGCCGAGGTTCAGGGGCCCCGTCGTATCTGCCGCCAGGAACCTCCAGATCCCTTCCACGAGGTCGTCGACGTAGCACAGGGAGCGGGTCTGGTACCCATCACCGTGGACGGTGATGGGATCACCCCTCGTGGCCTGGGCGATGAACGTGGGAACCGCCCTGCCGTCGTTCATGCGCATACGTGGTCCATACGTGTTGAAGATCCGGACGATCCTCACAGGGAGGTTGTGGAAACGGTGATAGGCCATCGTGAGGGCCTCCGCGTACCTCTTGGCCTCGTCGTAGACCGACCTGGGTCCAACCGGGTTCACGTTCCCCCAGTAACTCTCCGGCTGTGGGTGGACTTGCGGATCTCCGTAGACCTCCGACGTGGAGGTCAGGAGGAGTCCAGCGCCTCTGGCTCGGGCCAGCTCAAGGCACTGGAGGGTACCCAGAGCACCGACCTTCAAGGTCTCGATCGGGTAGGCCAGGTAGTCTCGCGGCGATGCAGGGCAAGCGAGATGCAGTACCCAGTCGACGGGCCCGTTGACGCTGATCCCTTCGCTCACGTTGGCCTCGACGAAGCTGAATCGCGGGTTCGAAAGGGCCGACGACAGGTTGTCAAGGTTGCCGGTAAGCAGGGAGTCGACGCAGATCACCTCCCAGCCCTCGGCCAGCAGCCGATCACAAAGATGAGAGCCGACGAACCCGGCTCCACCTGTGATGAAGGCTCGCGTGGTCATCGACCGCGTGCCGTTCCGCCCGAAGCCAAGAGGTGAGCGCCGAGCGTGCCATCGTCTTCCCTCAGTCGTCGCGGCCGCCCGGTCGGGTAGTAGGAGAACCCGGCGTTCGACATCTCGAGGGGATCGAAGAGGTTACGCCCGTCCACCACGACGGGATACGCCATAGCCTCCCGCAGCGCGGTGAGGTCGAGTTGGCGGAATTCCTCCCACTCCGTGGCTACCACCAGGCAGTGCGCGCCCGCGGCCGCCGTATAAGGGTCATCCGATACCTCCAGGCCGGGGAGCTCTTCCTTGGCGTTCTCCCCGGCCCGAGGATCGCAACCGACCACCGACGCTCCGGATGCGATCAGTTGGCGGGCCAGCTCGAGCGCAGGGGACAACCGCACGTCGTCGGTGCCGGGCTTGAAGGCCAGGCCAAGGAGGCAGATCCGCTTCTCTTCCAAGTTCCACAGGGCCTCCTCGACCTTCTTCGCGACAGCCTCGACCGCTTCCCGATTCAGCCGGTCGATGTCCCGGAGCATCGGAAACTCGTATCCCAGCCTGGCGGAGAGCCGCTCGAGGGCGGCCACATCCTTCGGCAGGCAGTAGCCTCCGTAGCCCAGTCCGGCGTTGAGGAACGCCCTCCCGATGCGTGGATCGGTCCCCATCACGTCGGCAACCGCCTCGACATCGGCTCCGGCACGCTCACAGATCCGAGCCAATGCATTCGCGAAGGAGATCTTGAGCGCTAGGAAGGCGTTGCTCGCGTGCTTGGCCAGCTCGGCCGTGCGGATGTCGGCCTCGATGAACCGAGAACCCTTTCGAGTCAGAGGCTCGTACAAGAGACGCATGACCGTCGACGCTCGCTCGGATTCCACGCCGACGACGATGCGGTCGGGCTCAAGGGCGTCCTGAAGCGCAGACCCCTCTCGCAGGAATTCCGGGTTGGAGGCGATATCGAACCGCTGGCCGCGTCCCTCGCGGGCGAGGGTGAGCCGAAGCCGGTCCGCCGTGCCGGCCGGCACCGTGGACTTCTCGACCACAACCACCTCGTCTCCAGCGTGACGGGCGATCTGGGTGGCGGACCGCTCCACGGCGAGAAGGCTGGCCTCTCCATCTGCTCGGGCCGGCGTCCCCACGCAGATGAAGACGACCGATGCGTCGTGGACGGCGTCGCCCGCATCGGGAGTGAACGCCAGGCGACCGGCGGCCATCTCCCGCGCGAGGGCTTCCTCGAGTCCGGGCTCGTAGAAGGGTGGGGTCCCTCGGTTGAGGAGCGCGATACGTTCCTTGTCGATATCGTTGCCTATGACGTCGTGGCCGATGGTGGCGAGCGCGACGCATGTGACGAGGCCGACGTGGCCCGTCCCGATGACCGCTACCTTCACAGCACCTCACTCCTGCCAACAGATCAGGGCCCGGTTGTGTTCTGCGGGCCAGGGCCGTACGCTAGTGTGAGGCGCACGGCATGCCGACCCACCCGAGCGGTAGTTGCGCTACGCAGAACTCCGTAACGGGCTAGTGCAACGCACGACGACCGCCTCACGAGTTTGGCCGACGTTCGCCATCCTCTCGGGGAGAGGCCACCGGATCAGTAGGCGCCGTGCCCTCGGAAGACCGCAGGTATCGTCCGGATCAAGATCCGCAGATCCAGCAGGAAGCTCCATTCCGTCACGTACCGGTACTCGAGCAGGGCTCGCGTCTCCTGGGCGACATCGCTTCTGCCGCTGACCGCCCACAGACCTGTCAGCCCGGGCTTCATGCTGAGGACCGTCGCGGTGTGGGCGCCGAAGGTTTGGACCTGTTCGCGGAGCATCGCCCGGGGTCCCACGAGGCTCATGTCCCCGCGGAGGACGTTGAAGAGCTGGGGAAGCTCGTCCAGGCTTGCCTTCCTCAGGATCCGGCCGACCCTCGTGATGCGGGAATCGTTCCGTAGCTTGTACCTTTCTTTCCACTCGCCCAACAGATCCGGGTTGGCGCTCAGGTAGGCCTCCAAACGAGCCTCCGCATCTTGAGCCATCGTCCTGAATTTGATGAGACCGAACTCCGTACCTCCTTTACCGGGCCGGCGCTGCACGAACAGTGCCGGTCCCGGAGACTCGATCTTCACCGCCAGGGCGCTCACCATCATGAGGGGAAGGGTCAGGATGATGAGAACCAAAGCGAACGCGATATCGAAGGTTCGCTTCAACGCCCGTGATCCCACGGAGGTGGCGAGCCGTAACGGCCCGAAGGGCGCCTCTTCGGAGCCAGCTGCGGCGCTCCATGAGCTGGCTCCCATCCGCCGAACATCCTCGAGCGGGCGCAGGGCACCCTCGGGCACTCCTCCGGATCCGACGTCCATACGGATCAGGATTGCTGTTCTCCGCCTCCGATCCGACCTTCACCTGCCGTAACTTCCCTACCGCCGATCGCGGTGGACCCCGGAGCCCCGTCCTTGACTGATCGAGAGCTCAGGGGCCCTCGCGGCGTTGCTGGCTACCTATGCAGTCGGCGTAGCTTCTCTAGTACATGTCATGGTCGTGGCGATCTGGTTGCATGTTGAAGACTTCCCATGGCGTGGATCGATCCGCGTCGCATCCGTCTGGGGAGATGAAGACGGCCACGAACTCGGCACCGACGCTCGAGCTCCTGGCTGAGCCCGGATGAGGCGGGTGCGCGCGATCCGCCTGCTCATGGCCAACATCGTGCTTGGGGCTGCCTCGCTGTCGTTCTTCCTCGGACAACGATCGGTGCGGCCGCCTCCGCAAACTCGGAGTCCCAGGAGGCTCGTGAGGTACGGACGGTCTGGACGAGCGAGTTCGGCGTCCCCCATCCCACCGCCGTGACCTACGTCCCCGCGCGGAGAGAGCTTCTCGTCGCCGGCCGACGACCGGGGAGTACGTCTGCGGCCGTGGCCGTGGCCGTCGCCGCCCCCCGTCATCTCCGCCACGCTCGTCCAAACGATCGCCACCTCTGCGTGGAACCCGGCCTCTCCGGATCCGTCCGGCATCGTCTATCTCCCGGGGCCGGATCGCCTCCAAGTCGCTGACTCCGAGGTCGATCAGACGACCGGAGCGGGGTACCACGGGGTCAACCTCTGGCAGATCACACGGAGCGGAACGGTGACAGGTACTGGAACCACCCTCGCGTACTCGAACGAGCCGACGGGGCTGGGCTATGACCCTGGCACCAACACCCTGTTCATCTCCGACGATAACAAGAGGCGCGTCTGGGTGGTGAAGCCGGGATCGGATGCTCGATTCGGGACCTCCGACGATATCGTCACCTGGATCGACGCGCGTGCGTACGGCAGCATCGATACGGAGGACCCGACGTTCGATCCCGCGACTGGCCACCTGTTCTTCCTCGACGGCACGGCTACCGAGGTCTACGACATCAACCCGGTCGATGGCGTCTTCGGCGACGCGAACGACGTGATGACGCACTTCGATGTTGGGAAGTTCGGCCCTTCGGACTGGGAAGGGCTCGGATCGGATCTCGCCAGCGGAACGCTGCTCGTCGGGGCCCGCAAAGAGAAGAAGATCTACGAGGTCACCAAGAGCGGGTCGCTCGTTCGGATCATCGACGCCTCCGGCATCTCAGGCATGAAGAACATCTCAGGGCTCGCCATGGCTCCGGCAAGCAGCGGCTCCGGCCGGATGAACTACTGGATCGTCGACCGCGCCGTGGACGATCGCAACAACCCTCAGGAGAACGATGGCAAGATCTTCGAGATCTCGATATCGTCCTCGACGAACGATCCACCGACCGTGGACAACCCCGGAACGAAGTCGAACTTGGTGGGGGACTCGGTTGCCTACCAGATCGTGGCATCAGACCCCGACGGCGATACGATCTCGAGCTACGATGCCACCGGCCTGCCGACCGGCCTGTCGGTCGGCACCAGCACCGGTTTCATCAGCGGCACCTCCACGACTCCCGGTACCTACAACGTCACGATTTCGGCCACCGACAGCAAGGGTGCCACCGGCAGCACCGTCTTCACCTGGACGGTGACTCTTCCCTCCTCTTCTTTGAGCTTCGGCCCGGTCGCCGACACGAAAGACATCCTTCAGCGTGGACAGCTCTCCGATCAAGCACGGGCTCTTGAAGTTCACGGTCTCGGGCGTCGGCTCGGGCACCATCCAAAGCGTGAAGCTCCGTCTGTACTGCCTCGACGCCTCGGTCAAGGGTGGGGACTTCTTCCGGGTGGCCGACAACTCGTGGCAGGAGAACACCGTGACGTGGAACACGCAGCCGTCGGCCGATGCAACTCCGATCGCATCCCTGGGCGCCGTCAGCGTGAACACCTGGTACGAAGTTGATCTGACCTCGCTCGTCACCGGCGACGGGACCTACAGCATCCGGATCGCCTCCACGTCCGCGAACGGGGCCAACTACTCGACGAAGGAGGGCGCGGCCGGATCCGCCCCCCAGCTCGTCGTGACCCTCGACCCCTAGCGGCTGCCGCTTCAGACGCTCTCGAGGAAGGCCTCTTCTCGTCGGTCGACTGGCTCAGGTGCCTCGACGACGTGACATCGTCTAGACCTTGCTGCCCACGATAGAGCCGGACACCTCAACCTCCACCGAAGCAAGGGGAGCCCGGGCGATGCTCCACCCGTTGAGAAGGCACTCGACGGGAAGGA
>CAJDUF010000043.1_pt1 | contig 14184 bp, 11 predicted proteins | sample 7390091 | NCBI WGS metagenome assembly CAJDUF01 (sample SAMEA7055670, study PRJEB34461) | soil metagenome | biome: terrestrial ecosystem; feature: Peninsula; material: soil | place: Antarctica | collected 2016 | reverse complement strand
CTCGTCCAGGAACGCGAACTCGGGGAGCAGGCCGGGGATCGAGAGCTCGATGAGCCGATCGAGCTGCGCGCGAGCCGACGGGTTCTTCCGAAGCTCGCGCGAGAGCCGAAGGTAGAACTGGTCGTTCGCGTAAGTGAGGGCCTCGACGAGGAGCCGGTCCTTGGACTCGAAGTAGTAGAGGATCAACCCGGCCGAGACGCCGCACGTTTCCGCGATGTCCTGGATGCGGGTCTCGGCGAGACCACGATCCGTGATGACCTGCGCGGCCGCGGCAAGGATCTCCTGACGGCGATCCTTCCCGACCTTCTGCCCTGTCTTGGAGCGTGCCTTGGCCATCGAGCTCCCTGAACGGCGTACAGAGAAACGACCGGGCTCCAGCCTATGCCGAAGCGGGTCCTCGGAACGGTACCGCGTTGAGCAGCCGGGATTCAAGCCTGGACCCGAAGACGCCGTTTGACTCACCGTTCAGGTTCGAGGCATCATTCCCATGGTTCACCGACGAAAGGATCCGAAGGCATGGCGACGAACACCTACGACGCGATCGTCATCGGCGGAGGGCACAACGGGCTCACGGCCGGTGCCTATCTCGCGAGGCACGGGGCGCGAACCGTGGTCCTCGAGGCGAGGCACAAGACCGGGGGCGCCGCCGATACCAGCGCTCCGTTCGCCGACCATCCCGACATCAACGTCACCACCTACTCGTACGTGATGTCCCTGATGCCGCCGACGATCATCGACGAGCTCCAGCTGAAGCGGCATGGCTACGACGTCACGCCGTTCGGCCCGTACTTCCAGGCGTTCCCCGACGGCCGCGCGATCACCGTCTACGCCGACGAGGCCGAACGGTCGCGCGACTCGATCGCGCAGTTCTCGAAGAAGGACGCGGACGCCCTTCCCGAATGGGAGGCGTGGCTGAAGGGGGTCGCCGACATCCTTGGGCCCCTGCTCCTCCAGAGCCCGCCACGCGCCGGCTCGCTCGCCGTCGGCGACCTGCTCGAAACGGCCAAGACCGCGTGGAAGGTTCGCAAGCTCGGCGTCCGCGGCGTCGGCGACGTGACGCGCCTGTTCACGATGAGCATCACGGACCTTCTGGACGACTGGTTCGAGTCCCCCGAGATGAAGGGCATGCTCGCGGTTAACGGCATCATCGGAACGTGGGCGGGTCCGGACGAGCCGGGCACCGCCTACGTGATGCTCCACCACTCGATCGGTGATGTCGGCGACGGACACCTCGGGTCCTGGGGCTATCAGCAGGGAGGTATGGGCGGCGTCTCAGACTCGATCCGGCGCTCGGCTGAGTCCTTCGGCGCCGAGATCCGAACGAACGCGCGAGTGAAGTCGATGCTCACGTCAGGCGGACGGTTTCACGGAGTCGTGCTCGAGGACGGCACCGAGCTCCGCGCGCCGATCGGCGTGACGTGCGTGCATCCGAAGATCGGGTTCCTCGATCTCATCCCGTCGACAGATCTGCCGGCCGACTTCGTCACGGACATCCAGCGCTGGAAGACCCGCTCGGGCGTCGTGAAGATCAACGTCGCGATGTCCGAGTTGCCGGACTTCACGGCGATGCCCGGCAAGAACCTGCAGGAGCATCACACCGGCTCGGTCGAGCTCTGCTTCTCGCCGGCGTACGCGGAGCGTGCGTTCCAGGACGCGCACATGGACCGGAAGGCCTCGGTGGCACCGTTCGTGGACGGCGTGATCCCGACGACGATGGACAAGAAGCTCGCGCCCGAGGGCACGCATGTCTTCTCGATGTTCAGTCAGTGGGTGCCCGACGACTGGGTCCAGGAGCCGCACCGTGACGAGCTCGACGCCTACGCGAAGCGGATCTTCGACCTCTACGACGAGCTCGCGCCGAACTTCAAGGACGCGATCATCGACTATCAGGTGATCGGTCCGTACGACATGGAGCAGGAGCTGGGGCTGATCGGCGGCAACATCTTCCACGGCGAGCTGTCGGTGGATCAGCTGTTCCACATGCGGCCTGCGCCCGGATACGCCGACTTCCGCACGCCGATCAAGGGCCTGTACCACGGGTCTTCTGCCACTCACGCCGGCGGGGGCGTCAACGGCATCCCTGGCTGGAAGGCGTACCGTGCGGCCGTGAAAGACAGGGCTCTCAAGAAGCGCTCGTGAGCTCCGCGGGTGGTGCCGAGCGGTCGCCGCTCGAGCGGATGCTTTCGGCCCGCTCGGTCGCGGTCGTCGGCGCGTCCGTCAAGGAAGGCTCGCTCGGGCGCCAGATGATGCTCGAGCTCGAACGTGGCGGCTTCGAAGGCGCGATCTACCCGGTGAACCCGGGGTACGAGGAGGTGCTCGGCCATCGGTGCTTCCCGTCCGTTGGCGAGGTGCCCGAGACCGTTGACCTCGCGATCCTCGGCCTCGCGAACCAGCGCGTCGAGCAGGCGATGGCCGACGTGGCGGCGGCCGGTGCCGGGAGTGCCGTGACGTTCTCGTCGCTGTTCGAAGAGGAGCCGCCAGAGCCCGGGATGCCTCTGCTTGGGGATCGGGTCGCGGCCATCGCGAGGGACCACGGGATGGCGGTCGGCGGCGGCAACGGCATGGGGTTCGTCAACACCGGGGCTCGACTCCGAGCGACCGGTTTCCCGACGCCCGACGAGATGCCACCGGGCGTGGTGACGTTCCTCTCGCATTCGGGGTCGGTGTTCACCGCGTTCGCGTTCAACGATCGCGGTATCACCTTCAACCTGATCGTGTCGAGTGGTCAGGAGATCGTGACGACGATGGACGAGTACCTGTCCTTCGCGCTCGATCTCGAGAGCACGAAGGTGGTCGCGCTCGTCCTCGAGACGGTTCGTCGTCCGGAGGGATTCTTGGCCGCGCTCGCGAAGGCGAACGAGCGAGGTGTGCCGGTGCTGGTCCTCAAGGTCGGTCGGACGGAGGGCGCGAAGGAGATGGTCGTCGCGCACTCCGGCGCGCTGGCGGGGGAACACGGCGCGTACGAGGCGGTGTTCGACGCCTACGGCGTGCACGAATGCCGGGACCTCGAGGAACTCGCCGACACGATCGAGCTCTTCTCGAGCCCTCGTCGCGTCGTGGGTGGGGCCGGCATCGCGTCGCTCCACGACTCCGGGGGAGAGCGCGCGCTGTTCGTCGATCTCGCCACGGATCTGGGCGTCCCGCTCGCGAAGATCTCCGACGCCACACGCGAGCGGATCGACGCGGTGCTCGACCCGGGGCTCGTCGCCGAGAATCCGCTGGACGCGTGGGGGACCGGGATCGATGCCGATCGGATCTACGTTCAGAGCTTCCTGGCACTCCACGACGATCCGGAGACCGCCGCGGTCGCCTTCGCGGTGGATCTCGCGCGACAGGGTGAGCCGTATGACCAGGGGTACCTCCAGGTCGCCCGGGACGTGCTCGCGGCCACGACCAAGCCGTTCTGCGTCGTGTCCAATCTGCCCGCGGCGATGGCTCCAGAGGAGGTGGGACGGCTCCGCGGCGCCGGCATCCCGGTGCTAGAGGGGACCGTGTCCGGTCTGCGCGCGCTGAAGCACCTTCTGGCCGACGCCGCATTTCGAAGACGCCCGAACTTCGATCGGGTCCGGTGGGAACCGACGGGCGGTCGCGATACATGGGCTCCCGGGCTCGAACCTGCGGGTGGGGGCAGCGCGATGTCCGAAGTCGCCGGCTTGAAGATGCTGCGCACCTATGGCATTCCCGTCGTTGAGGCGATAAGGGTCGAGACGCTCGAGGAAGCCGAACAGGCCGCGTCTCAGATCGGGTATCCGGTTGCGGTGAAGACGGCGGTCTCCCACATCATGCACAAAGCGGATGTTCGTGGGGTACGACTGAACGTCCGCGACGTCGTTGAGCTGCGCGAGACCTACCGCGACATCTCCGATCGTTTGGGCGCCCCTGTGACGATCGCCGCGATGGCGCCACCGGGCGTCGAGGTCGCTCTCGGCGTCGTGCGCGACCCCACGTTCGGTCCGCTGGTGATGGTGGCGGCGGGCGGCGTCCTGGTGGAGCTCATCCACGACCGCAAGCTCGCACTCCCGCCGATTGACGAGGACGCCGCCCGCCGCCTGATCGACGCCCTCGCGATGCGTCCGCTCCTGGACGGCGTCCGCGGCGCGCCGCCTTCGGACGTCGGCGCGCTCGCGCACGCCGTCTCCCGCCTCTCGGTCCTCGCCGTCGAGCTAGGCGATCTCATCGCCGAGCTCGACATCAACCCCGTGATCGTGTCACCGGAGGGGTGTGTGGCGGTGGACGTGTTGGTCGTCACCTAGCGCGCGTGCCGCGCATCCTTGCGACGCGCCACCCTCGTATACAACCCTGGGACCCATGGGTACGACGGTGAATGTGATCCACCGGGCGCTCCGGAACGAACCCGGAACGACACGGCGATCGTGGAGGTGAGGGCGATGAAGCGGATCCGTATCGAGAAGCCGAAGCCTAGCCGTCCGATGGAGATCGATCTGCCGCTCCCGCTCGATCCCCGTGATCCCGACATCGTTCGTGTGAAGCGCGGACCGGTGTGGCGATTCGCGGACCGTCGCTGGGCCGCGTAGCGGTCTAGAGCGCGTTCTCGACCGGGACCGTCCCCGGCTCCCAGCCCTCGTAGGTATCGCGCGGGAACTTCCACGGTGTTCCGAAGGTCGGGGCTCTCTCCTTCGTGATCTTCGGAGCTCGGGGCTTCCCCGCGAAGTCGAAGACGTGCTCGAAGTTGTGCGTGTTCCTGATCCGGTCGGTGAGCGGTTCCAGGCCCCAGTTGTCGGAGATGAACCGCAGTGGTGTCGAGAACTCGCCGAGCTCGTCATCGATCACGCCGCGGCGGGTGTAGGGCGAGATCGTCAGCATCGGGACCCGGATACCGAGCCCGATGTGGTCCGCCGCCGGAGGGACGATCGGATCGTAGAAGCCACCCCATTCGTCCCACGTGAGGAAGATCGCCGTGTGTTTCCACATGTCGGAGCGCATGACCCCGTTCACGATCTGCGTGACCCAGTTGTGGGCGTGACCGGTCGAGAAGGGAGGGTGGTCCGAGAGCTGGAACCGCGGCGTCACCCAGGTCACCGCCGGGAGGGCGTTCGCCTCGATGTCTTCGAGCAGCCCGTCCACGGATCGCACGTGCTGTTGCCACAGGTCGGTGTGGAACACGTTGCCGATGCCGTTGTAGGCGTTCCAGAAGTAGCCGGGCTGGCCCGGCACGGCGGAGTAGTACGCCCAGTCGACGCCGGCGTGCGTGAGCTGCTCACCCACCGTCGGGAACTCGAAACATGTGCTGTGCTTGGTCAGGTTCCCCTTGTCATCGGTCACGAAGACGAACACGTCGTCCCCGAGCGCGTCGCAGCCCCAGCTCTTGAAGCTCTTCCCGTCCTCGTTGCGGATCTGGATGTTCTCCGGATTGTCCGACGCCCCTCCCGACGAGCCGGCGATGAAGAAGAAGTGGTTCGGGTAGCTCGGACCCGCCGCCGATGCGAAGAAGTTCTCCGAAAGGGAGTACTCGCGCGCCCACTCCCAGTAGTTCGGGATCTGGGCTTCTTCGAAGATCGTGTACGCGTACGTGGGGCCGTAGATCCCCGTGCCGAATCCGTCCATCGCGCCGTGGTTGACGGAGAGCCGGTACGCAGCGAGGTCGTGGGGGAGGTCGCCCGGCAGCCACTCCGGGCACCGGATCAGTGGCTTGTCGGCGCCGTCCAAGGCGCCGACGGTCGCCCCGCGTACCCCGGGGAACTTGCCGAACAGGTTGTTGAAGCTCCGGTTCTCGAGCATCAGGTAGATGACGCGCTTGATCGGCCACTGCGTCTCGATCTGCGGGATCGTGTCGTCGACCTTCGAGATCTTCTTCCCGCCCGTGCAGGCGAACAGCACCCCGCCGGCGACGGCCATGGCGCTCGTCTGGAGGAACCGCCGCCGGCTGACCGGCATGGGATGCCGCCCGTCGTGATCGATCCCGAGGTAGCGCCCGGTGTCCATGGACTCCCTTTGTATCAAGCCCGCTATCCTCGTCGGCCTCTGATGGGTCATCTCATGAAGAAACACATGATCGTCGTCGTGCTGATGGTCCTCGCCGGGTGCGACGGTGGGCCGGATCCCTTCCCCACCCCTTCGCCCATCCCCTCCCCGTCCCCGTTCCCCTCGACCCCCACACTCGCTTCCCCAACGCCGCCCGCCTTGCCGCAGTCACCGCCGCCCACCAAGGGCGCTCGGTCCGATAGCTGCGTCGACGGGTGGAAGACGCCTCCCCCCGATTCGTCGCTGGCCGCGAGACCGCTTCGCATCATCAGGCGGACCGTTCGCCTGCCCGGCCAGCCGGTGATCGTCGAGATGCGGTATTTCACAGGCCCGGAGTCCCCGCCGTCGGACAAGGGCTATATCAAGACGATCGAGCGGTGGTACGTGAAGCTCTACACCGAAGCCGACCTCCGGTTCCAGGGACGTTTCCTCGTCGAGTCCCGGGAGTTCGGGGACGGCGTCGCGGCCGTCGCGCCCTACGACACGAAGGGCTTCCGCTCGCCCGACTGGAGCGGGTTCCAGTGGAACGCGGCCGATCCGGAGCCTCACCCCTACGCTGGCTTGCCCGGCGAGTGGTCGGGGATCAGGTACGACTTCGTGGAGGGCGGTGCAGGACTCCATATCCCAGGCTTGCCCGTCGAGGTGACCGGATGCTTGGATGGCGCCTGATGACGGGGGTCTTCGGAAGCTCGGGCAGGCACTCGAACCCGATGGGGATCGTCTCCATCGTGACCGGGCTCGCCGGCGCTCTCGCGAGTGCCGTCCTGTGGATCTATCGGATCCAGCCCCACAGCCAGATCCTCGGAAAGTACTCCGCAGAGGTGGCATCCGGTGGACAGCTCGCCGAACAGCTCGCCGCCCTCGCCGCGGTCCTCGGCTTGATGGCGGTTCTCTCCTCGATCATGACCTCGACCGCCGGCGAGGGCGGCGGCGGCTACTTCATCGGGCTGATCCTCGGCCTCGTGGGCCTGTCCTACCCGCTCCTCACCTGGCTGGACATCATCTCCGGCCCGCTGAAGCCGGGCTTCCTGAAGTGACTCAGGGTTCCGACGGCCAGCCGGTGTAGAGGTCCGTCCCGCGCTTCCGGAGCTCGTTGCCGATCACCATCCGCTGGATCTCGGAGGTGCCCTCCCAGATCCGATCGACGCGCAGCTCACGCCACAGGCGTTCAACCGGCTGTTCCCGCATGTAGCCGCGTCCCCCGTGGACCTGGACGGCCTTGTCGACGACCCGCCCCGCGGTCTCGCTGCATACGAGCTTGACCGCGGCCGCCATCGCGTGAAGTTCCTTCCGGCCGGCGCCGCCGCGCGCGGCCTGCCAACAGACGCGATAGAGCATCGACTTCGCGGCCATGAGCTCCGCGGCCATGTCGGCGAGCATGAACTCGACCGCCTGGAAGTCCACGATCGGCTGCCCGAACTGGCGGCGCTCCTTCGCGAAGGCGAGGGACACCTCGAGCGCTCGCGCGGCGGCGCCGACGGTGCGGGCGCCGATCATCACGCGCTCCTCGACGAACCAATCCTTGGTCAGCTCGAAACCCTGTCCGATCTCCCCGAGGATCCGGTCATCGCCCACGCGGACGTCCTCGAAGGCGAAGATCGGGTGTTCGAACACGAAGGTGTGCATATACGCCGGCGTCCGGACCAGACGCACGCCGGGCGTGTCCTTGTCGACGAGGAAGATCGTCGCCTTCGCAGGATCGCCGTCGACGTGCGTGTGGAGCAAGAAGAAGTCGGCGACGTCACCCGAGGTGACGTGCCATTTCTCGCCGGTGATCGACCATGTGTCGTTGTCTCGGGCGTTGCCGTCGCGCTTCGCCGTCGTCTCGACCATCGTGGGATCGGAGCCGGCGTTCTCCTCGGTGATCGCGTAGGCATCCCGACGCTCGCCTCGGCAGGCCGGACGCAGGAACCGGTCTTTCTGCTCCTCCGTGCCGGCGGCGAGCGGTATGGCCGGCCTCCACGGGATGTCCCAGAGCGCTCCGGTGGCGCGGCCCCACTGCTCCTCGATCAGCATCTGTGCGAACAGGTCGTGGCCGCGGCCGCCGTCCGTCTCGGCGTGGTTGATCGCGTGGAAGTCCCAGTCGAGGACGGCCTGCTTCGCGGCGGTGGCGCTTTCCGGCGTCAGGCCGTCGTTCGATTCGCACTCGTCCTCGAACGGAACGAGCACCTGGTCGGTGAAGTCGCGCGCCTTCTGCTGAAGTTCTCGATCGGGCTTGGAGAGTCGGATGTCCATTCGTGTCCCTTGTTCGGAGACGGGAGTGTAGAAGGCGGACGCGCGTCGACTCAGGTTGGGCACCAAAGCGACTGTTCTGGATGTCGGGCCGCGGGGTCAAGCGGCGACGAAATCGCCATCCATCGCGGGGTGCACGTCGCATCGGAAGACGTAGGTCCCTTTCGGAAGGGCGGCGAAGTCCTCAGAGTCGGTCTCACCGGGTTCGATGATCGGACCCTTCGAGATCGGTTTGCCGTCGCTGTGATAGAGCGAGAACGTGTGAGGTGCCTCATCCAGGTTCTCGAACGTCACGTTGAATGCCTCGTCGGCTGGAGCTGCAAGCAATCCGCATCGAACAGCAAGTGATTCGCTGAGACCGCGACCTCCGGACCCGCGCGGTTCACACGGCACATCCGTCACGGAAGGCTTGGAGCCGCCACCGGAGCAAGTCGCCGCTGCGAAGCAAGCATGGCGATGACCGAAACCCCACCAGGCCGATGTATCGCTTCCCTTCTCAGTCGGTCGCCAAATGGGAGCTTAGCGGAGTGAGCTTGGGGGGTTGGAATGCGATCCTCGGGCATCGCAGTTTGGTCGCACCAGGCTCGTGCCGCTGCGATCGGGTTTCTCGGCTACGCTCCGCCGCATGCTTGATGAACTGGCCGCGGCCGTACGAGGACGACGTGTGTCGGCCAAGGAGCTCGTGCGGATGTCGCTCGAGCGGATCGAGCGGTTGAACCCGCCGCTGAACGCGGTGATCTCGGTCCGAGAGCAGGCGGTGGATGAGGCGCGCGAGCTCGACCAGCGGATCGGCGCGGGGGGCGATCCCGGGCGCCTCGCCGGCATCCCGCTGCTCGTCAAGGACATGGAGGACGTCCAAGGGATCCCCTCGACCTACGGCTCGTTGGTGTTCGCGGACGCGCCGGCGGCCGCCACCGACGGGCTGATCCCCCGACGCCTCAAGGCCGCCGGCGCGATCGTCGTGGGCAAGACGAACCAGCCCGAGTTCGCGTTCGCCGGGTTCACCGACAACCTCGCCTACGGCGCGACTCGGAATCCGTGGAACGTGGAGGCCTCACCCGGCGGCTCGTCGGGCGGCTCGGCGGCGGCGATGGCGGCCGGGATGGCGCCCATCGGGACCGCCACCGACGGAGGCGGGTCGATCCGCATCCCGGCCGCGTGTTGCGGGTTGGTGGGGCTGAAGCCGACGAACGGCGTGATCGGACGCGACCCGATCCCGGAGTGGATCGACCTGTCCACGTTCGGGCCCTTGGCGCAGACGGTCGCCGACGCGCGACTCCTTTTGGACATCGAGGCCGGCCCGGTGCCGGGCGACCCCAGCGCGTTGCCCTACCCGTTCCCGATGCCCGGCGGGATGCCGACACAGGCGCTGGCGGCGCCGCGCCTCGTCGATTTCGGACCACTCCCCGATACGGTCCAGGCCGCGTTCGATGCGGCGCTCGACGCGTTCGAGCGGGACACAGGACTCCCGGTCCAGCGGATCCAGCCGTCCGAGATCTTCCGCGCCGGGAACCCGAGCGAAGATTGGATCGTCACCTGCGCCCTCGAGCACGTCCACAGTCTCGGGTGGGAGTTCTGCGAGGCGAACCTCGAGCGGTTCTCTCCGGTGTTCCGAGACGTGGTGGAGTTCGCCAAGAAGCGCCCGCTCGACGAGTACATGGCCGCCCGGCGCCGCCGCTTCGACTACGTCAGAGAGCTGGACCTGTTGCTCGGCGACGACGCCGTGCTCCTCACGCCGACGAACTGCTTCGAGACGATGCGGCACGACGGGGCTCGGGGCGACGCGGGGCAACCGGCGGAGGGACCGGACTCGTACAACACCGACCCGCAGAACATCACCGGCCACCCTGCGATCAGCGTGCCGGCCGGCTTGTTCCCCTCAGGTGTCCCCTTCGGGTTGCAGATCACGGCGCCGCGGTTCCGCGACGACATGGCGTTGTCGGTCGCGGAGGTGTGGGAACGAACGAACCCGTGGCCGCTCGTCGCGCCCGGCTACGAACCGTTCGAAATCTGAGTACAAGCCCTCGGACCGTCAGGCCTTGATCCCGTCATGGGTCGACCACCCTGCGACAACCAACGTGATGCCCATGACGAGCAGCACGGCCCCCCAGAGGATCGCGAACCCATCGGAGAAAGGCTCGTTGCGCTACGCACGGATCGGTGCCGCTCGGTAGAGCGCGAGTACGCCATCCGTTGACCGACTCGCGATAGATCAGGCAGAGGACCCCGACGATCGTCGTGATCGCGCCGAGCATGACGATCGCTGGGTTAGCCTGAGCAACCATCCTCGTTTCGAGCCTATCGAGGGTCGTCCAGGCCGCGTGGTATCTGGGCTAGGGACCGAGGTTGTAGCCGAGCCGCCGGGGAAGCTTCGCGACGAAGTCGATCAGCGGGTTCGGATCTTCGCCCTCATCCTCGGCCTCGTCCTTGCGGCGGATCGCCGTGTTGGCGACGAGCGCCCCCGGTGAACGAACGGGCTGCGGTGGGAAGCGCAGCGGCTCCAGGTCGACGAGCGGCAGGTCCAGAACGGGATCGGCCTTGCCGAGGATCCGGTTCGCCATGATCCGGCCGCCGAGGTGGGCTGGTCCGACCCCGTTGCCCGTGTAGCCGTGTCCGTAGTGGGCGATCCGGACGGCTTGCGCGTCGTAGGCGAACCGCGGGCCGATCCTTCGGGCGAGGTTCGGCTGCATGCCACCGACGCCGAACGAGATCCTCCCGTCGGGCGTGGTCCGCACGTAGTGGATCGCCGAGCGCATGTCGGCGAGGCCGGATCCGTCCGTCCAGCCGATCTCCTCGAGCTTCTCGGGCGCGGGGCCGGTGAGCACGATGTAGGAGCCACGGACAACGACCGTCCGGCGGAACCGCTTCCAGTGCGACGCCCACGCGTTCAGGGCGACGACGGCGGTACCGGCACGGGCCGTGCCGCCGGGCGTCTCGGCCACGGCCGGATCGCCGGCTCCGAAACGGGTGACCGGCGTGTTCTCGAAGAACCGCACGCCCCGCTCCAGCAGCACGCGGCGCATCCCGCGCGCGAGGCGCGCGGGATGCACCGTCGCGCCCACCTTCCGGAACAGCGCCCCGCGGAACACCGGTGAGGAGATGCGCAAGCGCATCTCCTCAGCCGACAGGACCTGGAAGTGCTCGTTGATGCCGAGGCGGTCGGCGGTGATGACGCCGTCGGCCCAGCGGCCCACCTGATCGTCAGAGGCGGCCACCACGTACTCGCCGTCTGCGCGGTACCAGGCGTCGATCCCGTGGTCGTCGCAGAAGCTCCCGATCGCTCGGACGCTGTCCTCGCCCGCCTCGCAGAGCGCGATCGCGGCCTGGTCGCCGAACCGACGGGCGAGGTACTCGATGTCGCCCCAGAACGAGTTCACGAAGCCGCCGTTCCGTCCGCTCGCGCCGCCGCCCGCGATGTCTTGCTCCAGGATCGCGATGTCGACTCCCGGATCGAGCTCCGTGAGATGCAGAGCGGTCCACATCCCCGTGTACCCCCCGCCGAGGATCACGACGTCGGCGGTCGTGTCCGCGCGCAGAGGGGGAGCAGGTTCGCCGGGATCATCGGCGAGCGCGTCGCGGAGCCACCAGCTCCGGCCGGCGTCGGGGGGGATCTCGTCCCCGTTTCTCGCGATCACGTCTAAACGCCTCGCATCTCTTCGTCGCCTAGTCGCCTTGCTAGGCTGCCAGCCCCGCATCTTCGCAGGCGTCGACGAAAGGTACCCAATGGCCGCCGAGCACGATCGCCCCCGCAGCTGGGAGGTCACCGAAGGACCCCATCGCGCGCCGGCTCGCGCGATGCTCCGCGCTGTCGGCTTCTCTGAAGACGACTTCGGCAAGCCCCAGGTCGCCGTTGCCTCGTCGTGGAACGAGGTGACCCCGTGCAACTACCACTTGGGCAAGCTCGCCGCCCTCGCGAAGGAAGGCGTCCGCCAGGGAGGATCGGTTCCGCTCGAGTTCGGCACGATCGCCGTCTCCGACGGGATCGCGATGGGGCACGAGGGCATGAAGGCGTCGCTCATGAGCCGCGACCTGATCGCCGACTCGGTGGAGCTGGTGATGCACGCCGAGCGGTTCGACGCGCTCGTCGGGATCGCCGGCTGTGACAAGTCCGAGCCGGGGATGATGATGGCGATGGCCCGGCTGAACCTGCCGTCGGTCTACCTCTACGGCGGCACGATCCTCCCCGGGACCTACCGAGACAAGGACATCACGATCCAGGATGTCTTCGAGGCGGTCGGGGCCCACGCGAAAGGCACGATCGATGACGCGGAGCTGCTCGGGATCGAGCGCGCTGCGTGTCCCACCACAGGATCGTGCGCCGGGATGTACACCGCGAACACGATGGCCGCTGTGGGCGAGGCGATCGGGCTCTCGCTCCCCGGGGCCGCGTCTCCTCCCGCGGTGGACTACCGGCGGGAGGTCTTCGCGCGCGAGAGCGGTATCCGCGCCGCCGAGCTTGTCGCTGCCGGCGGGCCGCTACCGAGGGACATCCTCACGAAGGAGGCCTTCGAGAACGCGATCACGGTGGTGATGGCCGTTGCCGGCTCCACGAACGCCGTGCTCCACCTCCTCGCGATCGCTCGCGAGGCGGGGGTCGACCTCGAGCTCGACGACTTCGATCGGATCTCGCGCGCGACGCCGCACCTGGTCGACGTGCGGCCTGCAGGCAAGTTCGTGATGAGTGACCTCGACCGCGTGGGTGGGGTGCCGGTGGTCATGCAGGAGTTGCTCGATGCGGGGTTGTTGCACGGGGACTGCATGACGGTCACGGGCAAGACGCAGGCCGAGAACCTGCGGGAGGTCGCCCCGCCGAAGCCCGACGGCGACATCGTCCATCCCGCGGGCGATCCGATCCATCCGTGGGGCGGGATCGCGATCCTGCGGGGCAACCTCGCTCCGAACGGTTCCGTCGTGAAGGCCGCCGGCGCCGAGGGACTCACCTTCGAAGGCGTCGCTCGCCCGTTCGACTCGGAGCAGGACGCGTTCATCGCGGTGACGTCTGGGGCCATCAAGAGTGGCGACGTCATCGTGATCCGGTATGAGGGCCCGAAGGGCTCGCCCGGGATGCCGGAGATGCTCGCCGTCACCGCGGCCGTCGCCGGCGCGGGCCTCGGCAAGGACGTCGCGTTGATCACCGACGGCCGGTTCTCGGGCGCCACGAAGGGATACAGCGTGGGTCACATCGCGCCTGAGGCGTTCATAGGCGGGACGATCGCGCTTGTCGAGGAAGGAGACCGGATCCGGATCGACGCGGACGCTCGTTCCCTCGAGCTGCTCGTAGACGAGGCGACGCTCTCCGCCCGCCGCAACGGCTGGACCGCGCCGGCGCCGCGCTACACCACGGGCGCTCTCGCGAAGTACGCCAAGCTCGTGGGCGGCGCCGAACACGGAGCGATCACCTCTTGAAGGCCGCGCGATGGTGATCGCGACTTGACGGGGACCATCACGAGCCCGGCGGCGCTGCAATGCCGGATCTGCGGCGAGCGTTACAACGTCGAGCCGCTCACGATCTGTCAGGAGTGCTTCGGTCCGCTCGAGCCTTCCTACGACCTAGACGCGATCGACGGAACAGATTTCCGGAAGCAGGTCGAGGCCGGGCCCGCCACGCTGTGGCGCTATGAAGCGCTCCTGCCGGGCGGGCCCGGCCTCGACCGGGTTGACCTGGGCGCCGGCTTCACGCCGCTCCGCCGCGCCGACCGGCTCGCCGCGATGCTCGGCCTTCGTGATCTCTGGATCAAGGACGACTCGGTCAATCCGTCGTACTCGTTCAAGGACCGCGTCGTGTCGATCGCCGCAACGATGGCGCGAGCGTTCGGCTTCGAGGCACTGTCCTGCGCGTCCACCGGCAACCTCGCGAACGCAGCCGCGGCCCACGCCGCGCATGCCGGGATGCCCTGCTACGTGTTCGTCCCGGACGATCTCGAGCGCGCGAAGATCCTCGCCACCGAGACCTACGGCGCCAAGGTCGTC